>ERZ1023650.1-NODE-1-length-180658-cov-53.550052_pt1 | contig 180658 bp, 314 predicted proteins | sample MGYA00380337_ERZ1023650 | MGnify/ENA primary metagenome ERZ1023650 (study PRJEB33179, sample SAMN07449042) | human gut metagenome | biome: Human-gut; feature: Human associated habitat; material: Faeces | host: Homo sapiens | place: India:Kasaragod | collected...
TGGACAAGCATCTTCTGATGCTGTTGGAAATCCTACATTAGCTACTACTGTAAATAATATGGATTCAGATTTTGAGAATATGTCAAAAATACTATATCCTGATGGTAAAGGTGGAGCTTCTTAGAAAATTAGTGGTTCATCTATGGCACCATTTGGATGGTTTAATAGTAATATTTATAAAGCCCCTGTTTATATTCCGTTAGATAATAATCCGGTATCTACTATGATATTAACTGGTAAAGTAACTCCTAATATGCTTAGTGCTATGGAAGCTTTATATAGAGCACAAAATGTTCCTATTAATAACACTAGCTCTAATGTTTTAAATAATTAATTATGTTAAATAACGATTGGATAGTTGCCAATATAAATAATCCCGATTATAGTACAGAAATGTTCAAAATGAAAGGGATAGATACTGATAATACTTAGATGTTGAAAGAAGAAAGTTATCTTAAATCTAATTTTATCATAAATAATCCAGCATTTGCTGATAATAATGGTAATTTTAATAAAGATAAATTTCATGATTATTACCAACAACAAGCTACTAAATGGGGAGAATTGTAGAAAGATAAGTCTGTGCATACTGTCTACGATATGTTTGATGTGAGATAGGCTCCTGGAGACTAGATATATAACCCATTTACTGGTACTACTTAGGGAATGAAAACTGATAAGGAGAGTCCTTTAGGATCGTTTATTAAACTTACATCTAACCCAACTAACTAGGGTGTTGGTATTAGTGGTTTTTAGGAAATAAGTAACTAGAGTAAAAGTACTAGAGAAATTGCCCAAGGTTAGGATATATTTGACTCAGCTACTGGGAAATTTTTAAATGAAACTCCTGATAGTATATCTCTATTTTCTAACCCTATTAAATATATTAAACAAATATTTAGTGACCCATTGGTATTAGCTACATATGATTCTGATGGAGAAAGTATTGACCCAATTTCAGGGAAAAAATTAAAACATTCTAAAGGAGAAATAAAATTAAATTCTAATGGTAAACCTTATTATGAAACTTTAAATGGTAGAAATCCTGCTACTAAATAGGTTTTATCAATGGGGGACATAGTAACATCAGAAGCATCTTCTTTAAATAAATATGATTTTATTGACTCTGATGATATGGATAAAAGTGTAAAAGGAACTATTTTAAAAAATGTAGCTTCTGTATTACCTTTAGCTGTTCCATATATTGGAGAAGCTTATAGTGCAGGTTTAGTAGTAAGGGAACTAGCTAAAACTACTCCTATGTTATATGGTATGATAAAATCCTTGTTTTCAGATAAACCAGCTAATAGTTAGTTTCTTAATTCTTTACAAGGTAGAGCTACTGCTATGTCAGGAAGTGTTTCTGATGCAGGGTAGAGTGCTATGTGGACTTGGGAAGGAGTATTTAATATGATGGGAGATGTAGCTACACAATGGGGTTAGCAAAAAGCTGTAGCTAATTGGACTAAAAAATTAATAACTGGAAAGTAGGATTTAAGTAAAGTAGCTGAAGAAGAAGCTAAAGCTTTATATGAATCTAAATTATAGAACATATTAAATAATGCTAATACTGCTGAAGATAAATATAAAGCATTATCATTATATGGAATGGAGGAAGGCTAGATAGCCAAAATATTAGAATAGGAAGGCAAAGCAGTTGGAGATGCTTGGAAATAGACATCTATAGGTTCAGCAGCTTTGCGAAAAACCTTTGATGTATATAAACCTAGAATAGAAAAATTAAACAGATTAGGTGCTAATGCTTCATTAGCTTATATGGCATTAGTTTCTAATACTGATGTGTATCAAAGTATGTTAGACGCAGGAGCTACTCCTAGAGAAGCTGCTTCGGTAGCTTTAGGCTCTACTTTAGGTATGTATACTGTAGATAGATTAGGTATTGGAGAAATGTTCTTTGATGAATTAGCTAAAAATGATATGCGTCAAATAAGAACTGCTTTACTTGGTGAAAAAGAAAATTGGGCTAAAGCTTTAGGAATTTCTACTAAAAATATTCCAGAAAATACTAATAAGTTTAAAAAACTTATATTATCCGGAAGAAATAAAATGGTCAAAGTTCTATAGGATTATGCTGATGATATAAAATATCATACTACTGGTGCAATAGGTAAAGCTGTAGGTGAAGGTCTTGAAGAAGTTTCTGAAGAATTAGTAACCGATATGTTTAAAGCTACTTATGAAATGCTTCATAACTTTGGAATAACTACACAAGCTAATGTAGGGGCTTTTAATTATGATCCAAATCTTAATGGGGAAGGAAAAGGTGGATATAATATAGCTCAATTACTTTCTAGATATGGAATGAACTTTATTGGAGGTACTCTTGGTGGAGGTATGTTCTATGGAGTAGGTGTTTTATAGGGTAAAAATTTCCATATAAATAAAGACTCTGGTAATATGTTATATTTAACTAGAGAAGGTAAGGCTGAAGATATGGTTAATACTATAGAAAAAATGCGTAAAAAGGGACAATTTGGTAGTACTACTATATCAGCAACTAATGCTACTACAGACAGTGATGGATAGTAGGTTAATATTACTGTTGATGGAGATTTATCAATAAATGATTATATTGCTAAAAGACTTACTAATTAGATTCGTTCTTACCAAACTATTATGGATGATAATAATTTGAATAAATCTGATGAAGACTTATTTAACCAAATGATAATGTAGGATAAAATTTTTAAAAATCTACAAGGATATTTACAAGAAGAATCCTATATTACACGTTACTAGTAGGCTTGGTAGAAATTAGCACAACAAGTAGTTATAGCTCAAAAAGGTTTAGAAGTAGCAGCATCAGCTAAAAATGGAGAAATTCCAAAAGAATTGATTCCTGAGTTAGCCACTGCTAGTAGTTCTAAAGAACTAGTTGATAAGTTAGGAGAAGCACGTTTACCAGACTCTACAGAACGTCATAATAGTGGAGAAGAAGCTAAACGTAATTAGAATGTGGCAGCTTGGTAGGATTATTTAAATAATAAAAAATAGGAGTTATTAAATTTTGAATCTCCTGAAAATTCATCATATTATACTGAAATGTTAATGTTTGGTATAGATCCTATTATATCTTCTACTTTTGGAACTTATGATTTTAATTCTTGGTTGTATAATACTCAACATGGATTAACTGTAGACAAATTAACTTAGCCAGAAATAGAACAATATAAAGCTGATTATTAGACTTATTAGGCTAATGCATAGCCTCTTGATTTATAGGAATCTTTTAAATTATTTAAAGATTGGCAATAGAAAATTGATCCTTATTTATAGTAGATGGCGTAGTAGTCTTAGAATTATGATAGCTATTAGAGAGAAGTTTAGGAATTATTTAAAGATGGAATAGATTGGTATCAAAACGCTAATCATCCAGAAGACAAATAGTGGTATGAATCTGATGAAGAATATGCTAAATCAAAATAGCAAGAAGGAGAATCAGCTTAGGATTATAAAATACGACAAGAACAACGAGTACAAGAAATAAATACAAAAGTTGAATAGAAATTATAGGATTTAGTTAATTTTGTAAATACTCATATATTAGATCCAATTACTTCTAGATAGATTAAAACTATGTTAGCCGCTAGAATTAAGGATATTAGAAAAAACGTAGTATTAAATAAATTTTCAATATAGCAAGATAATTTAATAAAAGAATTATCGGGAGATTCTTTAAAAGATTATAAAGGTAATGATATAGAATCTCTTAGAACTGCTATTATTGGTACTAAAGAGGACCCAGGAAAAATCGACTAGTATTTTGGTAAATTATATGCACAGTTTATTCATCCTGATTATTATTATGATGAAGACTCAGGCATAATGAAGCCACTTACTTCTTTATTTAATACTAATACAGGCAGTTTTAGTAGCATAGTGGTAACCGATTTATTAAATTAGAAAGTTATAAATGAAGATGCTTTGCCTGAATCTGAAGGTACTAAAATAGAAAAAATATAGCATTTATTGGGATTGGCGTCTATAGGTTTAGACGATACTTATAAAGAATCAGATTCTCGTTATCAAGGTAAATCCTATAAATATATATTAACAGAAGTATTTGGTAAAGATACTGTAGATAGAATTGAAAATTCTATAGAAAATTCTGAATATGTTGACCCTAACACAGATCAATAGTATAATTTACAATATATAAATCCTTATAAATATATAGCTAACGGAGAGTAGATTACTGATGAATTAATTGAAAATTGGTTATAGGAAAATAAAGATGTTTCTAACAATTCTATACAATCTTTAATTAAATTATAGCCATTAATTACTAATAAAAATGGTAATTTTGATGATGCTAGAAAATCAGTTAATGATAGTTACAAAGCTTTTGCTGGAGAAGTACTTGATAATGCTGAAAAGGATATAAATAGTAACTTATTATATCAAACTTTAGCAGGATTAACAGAATCATTACCAAATCCTATAGTAGAATTAGCTAAGCATTTACCAGTATATAATGAAAATGTAGAATCAGTAATTTAGAAAATGTATCAACATTTTGAAGACGATGATGATATTAATACTTTCCAATTGACTGGGCAAGAGATGCAATCTTTACAGCAAGTATAGACAGTTTTAAATCTTGCTTCTACGTACATGCGTGCAGCTTCTACAGATTAGGATTTAACTAATATTTATGGTCATAATAAAACTATAAATAGATTTAATCAAGAACATAAAATAAAAGTAAACCCTTTAGCTGAAATTGATGAAAACTATGCTAATATATATTAGATAGAAATAGGAAAATATTTAAATATGATAGATCCTAATAGTTATTCTTTACCTTTTATATCTAATGTAAATCAGGGAAATATAATAGGATAGTTTGATTAGGCTAAAGAAAAATTTACTTAGACTAAAAAAGAATTTTTTAACTCAAATAGAAATAATTTTGAAGCATGCAAAGTGATTGCGTAAATCTATTAGAAGGTTATTCACCAGATATGGACTTAAAAGATATAGAAGCTTTATTATATGAAAATTATTATAAATATGAAGCTTAGGGATATGGTGTAAATGCTATATTTGATTAGTTCATAGATAATATAAATAAATAGGAAACTACAAACCTAGATTAGACTGTTTCTTATACTACTTTTAATAATTATGATAAAATATCTTACTTACTAGCTACGCTAGGAGTAAAGTCTGATGATTATTTATCTTTTATAAAAGAAGAGGTAGATAAATATGATAATATAGTACCAATAGATGCTTAGCTATATTTAGCAAGAATAGGTATTGCCGCTATAAATAATCCTTCTTTAATATCCTCTGTAATAAATAGAATAAAAAAGAAATCAGATATTAAAGTACCTATACTTGATAGATTATTATTTATTAGTGGTATTGGAGGTTCAGGTAAGACTTCAGTAGTAGCTAAATATATAACTGATTATGCTAAAAATAAACATATAATAGTAGCAGGACCTACCGATACTCAAGTAACTGGATTAAATAAATCTTTAGGAGTTACTGACGGAATCGATGCCAAATAGTTATTATCTTTAGTTATAAATGATGCTAAATATAAAGATTTAAATGGAAAGTTTAATAATTTAAGTAGCACTGATAGTGTAGAATCTCTGATTAGTGATGTTGATGTTAAAAATCATGACTCCGGAATTTTAGTTATAGATGAGGTAACTCATTTCAGTACTTTGGATTTAGCTTTAATAAATAAATGGGCTAAAAAGAATGATATATTTATATTAGGTTTAGGGGACGATACTTAGTCTGGGTATACTACTGATAAAATGATTGCTAATATAGACACTGACAATGCTTTTTGTTTAAGAACTCCTAGATTAGCTATATCATTACGTAATGGTAATATACAACAATCCTCTGATACAAAATTATTATATGGATTAACTTAGTAGGCAAGAACTTTAATAAATGATGTTATGCCTAAAGATAAATATGTTTAGGCTCGTAATGCTATTAAAAGTTATTCTCCTAGATATAGTTATTCTTCAGGAGAATTACATGGGACTATAATCACTGATTCATTTGATCAATGGGATATGATTCCATAGGATACTCCTAAAAAAATAGCTTATATTGGACCTAATGATATTACTAGTAAAATTCCTACAGCTATAAAATTTAATAACATTAAAGAGTTACAAGGATAGGAATTTGATTATTTAATATACGAAGGAAATATTAAAGCTCAAACTAGAGACTATGATGATACAGCAGTAGGGGATTTATTAAATAGTTCTAGAGAATTATACACTTTAATAAGTCGAGGTATAAAAGGAGCAGTTATTATATCTCCTAATTCAGGATTTACTAGTACTGAAGAATTTTATACTGGAGATACTACAGATTTTTCTCAGTATGCTAATGATAGAAGAAATAATTTATTAGAAGAATTAAATAGTTATACTTTTAATCCTTCGACCAACACAACTCCTACAAATACTAGTACTACAAGTGCTGGTAATAATACTGGTAGTTCTCCTTCTGTAGAAACTGTTACTTATTATAACATGGCAGATTTAGATGATATGGTTCAAGATTTAGATATTACTCCTACTGATAAAGAATCTTTAGACAAAGATAATAAGTAGGCTTCACACTTTACAGAAGCTATAGTAGAAACCGAACCTAATGAAAATAGTTTTGATAGATGTTATGGTAATTTTAGTTTATTAGGACTAACAAAAGGTTCTAAAAAAGAGTGGTTCAAGAATGATACTAATGATTTATCTGATATAGGAGTCATAGCAAGATTTAAAGGTGCCAGCGAAGTTATATCAGATGGTAAAGAAAAAGATTAGTTAGTAAGACAATTACTTACATTAAAATATGCTTTAATGTAGGTAAAAATGCCTAATTCTAATGAAAGATTGAGTGGAAAAGCTTTCTTAGAATATCATCCAGATTTAAAAATATATTTTAATGAGTCTCCAGAAACTTTTGAAAATTTAAAATATTATATAACTTTAAGGAAGAAAAAAAATACAGATTCTTTAGTAGGATTTTCTGATTTAAATAATGATGAAGTATCTTTTAAATATAATAGAGAATAGATAGTAGCTGTCGTTGAGGCTAGGTGGTCTAGTATTGACCTTGAGGGTAATACTGTAAATAACACTATTACATTAGGAAGTTTACCTAATCCTAACGATAATGGAGCATATTCTAAATATGCTAATGAGCATCCAGAATTATTACCAGCATATGATAATTACGTAAAATAGTTTAAAGCTATATATGATGAGGGAGGATAGAGAGAAATAAATGCTCCTAAAAATTTAATAACTTTATTAAAACATACTAATTCTTAGATTCCATTTTAGAAAGTTAGACCATAGTAGACATGGAGATGGGAACGTACTATTAATGGAGAAACTTTTAAAGGTACTACTGAAGGAACTTTAAGAGATGCTGATACTATAAACAAGGCTGCATTAAAGGATAGAGGTTATTTATCAGTTTCTGAACCTATTGTATATATGGGAGGAGCTAATAAATTAAAAGGAGTAAATCCTAAAATGGAAGGTCAAGTAGTATATTTAGTATCTAGCTTACCTAATATGAGTACTGAAGAATTAGTACAAATGTATTGTAATAATAAATTAGGTGACAATAAATCTGACCAAGATAGAATGAAAGTACGTATGATAGTACCTACTCATAGAGGGTTATCTTTTTAGGATTTAACTAATTAGGTATGGTAGGATATGTACACATTAGAAGCTACTGATACCGAAAGTGCTAATAAATACCCATAGGATTAGACCTAGTTAGGACTTAGAATGTATGCACATTTATGGAATACTAGAGCTAATTTAAAAAGAGTACTTAGTGCTTTATAGGTTAATCCTAATGATGACTTACATATATATAATTAGTTTAGAAGATTAAATCCAGAAGGATTAGAAAATAAAAATCTTCGTTATTATATAGGATGGGATGAAAAAGACAGAAATGATGCTTTCTTTAAATATACCAATGGTGTTTATAACTGGAATGATGATGCCCCAATAGTAGAAACTTTTAAAGAAAATTTTATAAAAGAGTAGAGAGAGCTAAAAGAATCTAATCCTAACAAATTAAAAAGTTATATATATGCCACTCCTGAATATATGCAGCAAATGCTTAAAGTAGTAGAAGGAGCTTTAGCTCCATTTAAAGACTTTATTAATTTAAAATCTCTTAATGATGATGGTACTACTTCTGAATTTGATGAATTAAATTATATAACTTTTGATAAGGAGGGTAGGACTAATGACATTCGTAAGTTATTCATGCATTCTCTAAGAGATTATTAGGAAAATAATAGAAGATATTAGTTTGCCTTCCCTACTTATAATGCTGATGGAAACGAACGTACAGTATTAGTAGAATTAGATTAGGATGTAATTAAATCTCAGTAGCAATTAGCAAAGGCTAGAAATAATTAGTATAAACCTTGGAGTATATTTAAAATAGTTCCAATGATACTAACTAAAAACTATAGATTTGTATCAATGGCTATGTCTCCTTAGGGCAATAAACTATGGAATAAAGATTCTAATAAATATAAATATAGATATACTGATTCTGAAGGTAAATTCCAAGTAAAAATATTACCAATGTAGGATTTAATAAAAGCAGGTCAAGATATAGGAAGTACTACAGAATTTACTAATATTGTAGATTTAATATTTCATGGTACTACTAAAGTTCAGGACCCTAAAGTTTTTAGAGAATCTACTGCCCCATTTAGATGGGGTATATGGACATACCCTAGAGTAGATTATGAATAGGGGTCAGAATTATTATATAAAAAGAGCCTAGCAGATCGAGGAACTGCTTATTTTAGAAGAGTAAGAAATACTTCAGGAACTAATAATATAAATAGTTTATATATGTCTGATGTTATTCCTATTCCTATATCCGATATATCTTTAGAAAAGCGTACCGATACAACTACTAAAGAATAGCCTACAAAAGCTGTAATTTCAGGAGATACTGGAAAAATTAATAGTATTAGAAATATTGGAGTAATCACTGGAAATTATTCCACTGTTTAGGAGGCTATGACTACTCATAACTCAAAGTTATCTATGCTAGATTCTACTTTATTTGGAGAGTATCCCCAAGCATCTTTAATATATTTAGAAAATGGTAATTTATAGTATATTGATTTTGATTCCAATAAGATTACATAGGGTTTTGACTTTAAATCTGGAAGAACTAAAAATATTTTTAAAAGTGTAGATACAGGAAAATATTATATTGTAAATAATGATGGTATAGTAGAAGAATATGTATTAAATTCTGAGGATTCTAGTAAAAAGAAAAAACTTATAGAAGAAGCTATTAAAGATAAAGAAGTTTTGAGTAAAATATATGATGAATTTTTAAAAATTATGGATAACTGGGGTTATAATGAAACCGATATATAGGAAGAATTTGAAGTGTCTAGAGATGAATTTATGAAATCATCTTCTGTAGAAGACATGAAAAATACAATTGGGCACGTAATAGAAGATACAGCTGCTACTATGGGTTAGTACGAAAATAAATATGTAGATAATATTGTAAATTATGAAAGTTGTTCTATTAATTTAATATAATAAATGGCTTGTAAAGGACTTATAAAAATAATAGATGTTAATAGTACTGATGAATTAACACGTTTAACGAAAGTTTTAACTAGATTAGATGCTAGACAATGGAAAAATATAAAAGATAATGAAGAATAGTTAATGAATATTATATCTTCACAAGTGTACTTACCCGAAGAGGGTAAGGCACTTACTTAGGAGGATAAAATTCATTTAAAAGCAGTGTAGCAGTAGATAAAATTACTTGCTAATAAATTTGAAAATATTAAAGGAAATGATTTAAATAAATTATTAGAAATTTTTAAATTGCCAGCTACATCATAGGATGAATCTATATCTTAGGAGTAGAATCTAGATATCTCCGCACAATAGACATTAGCTACTATTAAAGCTTAGTAGGAAGAATTATTAGCTACTAATAAGGAACTTTTAAATATAGCTTATGCAAATAATAAAGGTTATGACAAATTAAGAAAATTTGATTTAACTAGAAATACTATTAAATCTATATTTATAGCTTCAAATAAATATGAATTAACCTCTAGTGAATGGGCTATTAATAGTAATATAGTTAAGTTAAAAAACTAGTGGATGCGTACTATTAGTTCGTATTTAACAGAAGGGGCTTAGGAACTGGATATGTACACTGAGATAGGTAATACTTGGAAATATAATTTTAAAAAAGTAGAAGACATCTTAGAAGCTTTTAGACATAAAATTTACAATAAAGAGTTTAAAAGTTCATTAGGTACTGATGAAAAATATAGAAATGCCATAGCCGCTTACTTCAACCTTATAAACTTTGATGAAGATATTAAAGAGATTGTAGGAAGAGATTTAAAAGTTGTTGGACATGCTAATCATAGTTTTACTGCGAAGAATATGCCATATACTTTAAAAGGAGAGTCTTCTTTACGTAAAAGTTGGTCAGACAATGAGTTAATAAATGGACTCACTAATATTTCTTAGATGTCTAAATCTTTGTTTAAAATTATCCCATATATTAATTCTAATAATAATGAGGAATCTCAATTTATTGAGGATGCATCAGCTATTAAAGCTTTTAGTTAGTTGAGGCAAGCATTAGTTAGTACTAATGATACACGTTTAACTGAATTAAAATAGCGAGCACAAACATTTAGAGATAATCCAAATAAATTATTATACGATATATTCAATCATGATGATGTATTCCACAATAATGCTATTGAAAATATAATAGGAGGTTTTGAATAGAATGTATAGAATATATTACGTTCTATAAAATAGTGGGGATTTTCTGATAATGGTCTATTTAAAAAACAATTATCTGGAAATGTTACACATAAAGCTACTATACTAGATTGTATTGTTACTTCTTTAGTGTCTTTAGATCCTATGAATTACCAACAAGTTTACATTGTGAATGAAGGTAATAGAGTTAGTTCTAGAGTAACTATTAAGGATAAGTTTAATTATAATAGAGAAGCTTTAAATACTACTGAAATTGTTAATAAATAGAATGAAACTATTACAACTATGGATGACTCTATGGTTTATCATAATAATTCTGGTAAAATAGATTACACAAATCCATTAGGAAAACCTGTACCTAATACTTACTAGATTAATTATGGTAATTTATTAATAGTTGCGAAACCTAGTACTAAAAATGTTAACCTCTAGAGTATTTTATCAACTAATACTAAAAATTTAGAAATATATGTATACAGAATTAATGGTAATTAGAAAATAGATGTTACTGGATAGTACATAAATGGGGATTTTAATGAAAAAGCTATTATTGATGGAAGAATTGACAGTAGATTTACTGATATGTTCCACTTTATAGAAGACTCTTTAAAATTAAACACTGTATCTGAAAGTTAGTTACATAGATAGTATGCTTAGATGTAGAAATTATTTGGTCATGGTACTTATAATGGATTTACTGGTATGTTAGTAACCGCAGTACGTAATGAAATAGTAAAACATCTAATAGGATTCTATGAGGATTATGTGAAAAATTATCCACAGGCTCCAGCTTCTCAATTAAGTATAGCTAATTTTTATGATTCTAACATGAATCCAGCATTACCTGATACATATAGTAATATAGATTTAAACTCTGCTAAAGGTTCTATTGCTAGACCTGGAGAAACTGGCACAATATTTAGGGTTGCTAATGCTTATTAGGATCCTTGGTTATTTGCTTTTGGACAATCTAAGAAAATTGTTGAAGGAACTGATACATCCGCTGTAACATCTAATGCTTCAGGTTCTAAAATACCTAATTATAGACAATATTCTATTGGTAATAATATTCAAGAATTACTAAGAGAATAGGTAAACTCTGCAAGTAGGTATAAAGGACAAGAAACAAGATTTAGCGCATCATCAAGGTTATTATTTGTAAATAATTTAACTAATGGAACAAATCTTGTTATGGAACCAAGACTAGATTTGGAAGCGGTAGATGCCTATGGTAAATCTAAGCAATTAAAAAATATGAGTTCAGCAGAACTCTTATATCATGGTATTATAGATAATTTTTATTCTCATTTATTTGATAAATCGGGCTCTTATGTATCTATAAAACCAGCGGACTACTCTGATAAAACTTCTGATTTTATATATCCTATAAGAGCTGGAGTAAATGTAGTTAATACAAGAACTCCTTTTTAGTTAAATAAAGCTACTAAATAGGATATTCAAGAATCTTATATAGCATCTATTGGATAGTTTTATAAACGTTCTTTAAATAATACTTTATATGATTTAACTAGCGCTATTAATAGATAGAGATTTCCTTCGTTTCCTCTAACTACAGAAAATAATACTGTTAAAGGTTGGGGAACAGATGGTTTATATCATATAGGTTATGATATGTCAGAAGATTAGCTTTTAGAGGCTAGTAAAGAATTTGACAAATGGGCTACTTCCGTACCTTCAAATCCTACTATTTAGATAGATGGTCATATATTTACTACTTCTAAACTATTGGGTAAAAATGGGGAAGAGGTATTATATTAGAATGATTTAGGATAGGATATTACTGTTTCTTAGGTGTTAGCTCAAGCTGAAAAAGGTTTAAAAGAAACTGATTTAATTAAAATGGCACGGTAGGCTAACGTAAACTTGTATTCTAATGTAAATTATGTAAATAATAAAGGTAAAGTTAATTTAAATCCATTAGCTGTATATTTAGGAAGTTAGTAGTTTAATCCTAAGACTGAGAATTTTAGTAAAAGATGGGAGATGGAAAAGGCAAGTTTTCTTGATACTTTACTTAAAAAAGGATTCAAAGTAAGACTTACACAAACTATTAATATAGATCCTGACGGAGAGTATCCTCCTATAAGTAAAAATTTACCAGCATTAGAGTTAGCAACTAATTTTTTCAAACCTACTACTAATAATGATAGTTGGGATTTGAAATCTTGGAGATAGTATATTGATAGTGAAGGTAATACTAAAGAATGGAATTTAGGATAGTGGACAAGAGGAGATTATATGGTTCTTGGTAAAGCTATTGATGAAAATGGTAAAAGTACAGACTTATTATTTGATTCTTAGCTCCCAGGAAACGCTAGTAAAATAATTATGAATCCTATGTTAGAGTATTTCTTTAGTGTTGATAATTTATTATCAGGAAATATGAGATACACTATGTTAGGGACTGAATTATCTGATCCATTAAAATATGGTGGTTATGAATCGGCTAAAGGAGCTTTTATTAATAATATTACTAGAAGAATAAATTCCTCTGAAGATGCATAGGAAAGAGAGCGTTTATAGGCTATTAAATCTTAGGCTATGTCTATTGATTTTAAAAATGGCGCTATTCAAAATATGGAATTTTTATCTGAAAATTTTCCAACACTATTCCATGAATAGGAAGCTAATTTATGGAATACTAGTAATAAACGTGCTAATATAGTATCTGCTACTATGATTCCATTTATGTTGGGAACTTAGCAAGGTATTAGTAGAGACATAAATGCTGCTACTATAGAAGATATTGGAGCACATGTTTGGAATTTTAAAGGATAGAAAGATGGAGATATTGATGCTATGGATGGTTCTACCTTTATTAATCCAATACAAGCTGTATTTGAATCTTGGTCTTTAGGAGGATAGACTATAGGTATGGATAAAAAAACTATTGGACATGCCTATGATAATAGAACAGGTTCTGTAGTATTATGGAAGCATGCCACATACGCTATTACTAATGAAAGAATGAGAATGTCTTCTAATTCTGAAATAAAACTTACGAATATATTTAAGAAGATGTCTTCAATAAAATTTGGAAATAACATTAAAATAAATTTAGTAAATCCCAGAGGATATAAATTTGATAATTTGTATTATGAATCTGGACCTAACTAGTATAGATAGATTTGGTCTTTAAATTATGATAAATCAAACAATCTTTATTATACTAAAGAATTTGATGTGGATATAAATGGTAATAAAATAAATGATATTCCCCATACAGAATATTAGGTATTTGATGCCACTACTTAGGAAAAAATAACTCCTGAAGAATATAATAATAGACTTGACAAAAAAGATAAAAATATAGAAACTATAAATTCAGTGTATGAATTACATAGAGCTTTAGGCGGAATTTATAGCAAGGAGTTAACTATTGATACTAATACTTTAATAGATTCAGAAAGTTCTAATATTGCTTCTGCGTAGATTCTAAATAATGCTTCTACGGTTGATCCAGATACTTTTGAAATAGATCAGCCTTATAAAAATAAAATGATACATTACTTAGTTAATAAATCTGCTTCTAAGAGAGCCTAGGGAAATGTGAACTCTAAAGCTTTATGGTTTAATGATGAACCATTAGCTTATGTTTCTATGACTATGACCCATTATGGAGTATAGTTAGACGCTGACCATGATAAAGATGCGGGAGAAATTACTCAACCTACATAGGCTATTACGGCTCTCGAACAAGGAGGTAATTTACATCATCTTTCAAAAAGAGTTTATTATGAGTTAGGATAGTTAGCTATGGAAACTTGTAAATTAGAGTTGGATACTGCTAATAAATTCTTGGAAGCTTATAATGAAAATAAACCATTAACTCCTTAGGAAGTCCAAGAAATAACAGAAAATATTGGTTAGTTAGTAGCTGCTAGTTACTCCTAGTAGAGTGATGCTGAATTAGGAGATATAATTTTGCAAGGAATTTCTAAAGTATTAAAATCTAATAATGATAATCTAAAAAAGGATTTAGCAATTCCATTTAGCGATGCTACTTTATATGGTAGTTTATTACCATCTATAGCTACAGTAATTAATAATAAAGGAATTAAAGGTAAATATAAAGGATTGGCTTTAGTGTTAACTCCAGGATTTAAATATGTGCAAACATTTAAATATGGTGGAGAAACTCATATGAGTTCTGACGTATATAATGATGCCATAGCAGCCATGACTGATGGAACATTTAATCCTTTAGATTATCGTCCTGTTATTAATGGTAAAAATAAAATAGTATCATTGTCTAATGATTATGAGACTAGAAAATCTCAAATTATTGGCAATGATAATTTACAAGTTCTCCCTTTATCCTCAGATTATTAGATTAGGAAATAGTAGATAATTGATTGTTATTTACTATACTAGTAGTAGTTAGAAGAAGCTAAAGGTAATGTTAATTTTGAGGAATTTGTACCTTCTGACGTAGTTGATGTAGTATATAAAGTTTTAAATAGAAAAACTAACACTTATGTAAATTATAGAACTCGCATAGCTTTGGATAATATTGATACTTACTATGATTTTATTGATGCTAATACAAATGGTACTTTAAAAGAGTATTTATTATCCTAGGGAGCTTTAATAGATCCTAATTCCGAAATAGTATCTCTACATTAGGATGTTATGCATGGTAGAGATTTAGCTCCAGAACGTGTTGTATTTGATTATGGAACTATTAACCCTGACGGTACTTTTAATAAAGTAGGTCATACTAATATTTTCTTAATTGATGGTATTAGAAATAATAGAAAAAATTCTAATATGCGTAAATAGGAATATTAGAAAATTCTAAATGACTTACATAATGGATAGGTTACTATTAACGGACAAACTTATGTAGTTTAGAATAAACAACTATAGGCAGCTGAAAATGTTATGCCTAACATTTACAGTAAAATATTTGGAGTAGATAATCTATCTTTAATTGAGGCTAAAAAGTTATTACAAACTAAGATAGGTAGAGCAGATTATTTTTAGCCTAAAGTCTTTAAAGGTAATTATGATGTAGCTTTTATTACTGGTAACAATAAACATACTTATTTAAGTTTTTCAGAACCTCTTATTAAAAATGACGCAGGAGTATTTTTTAAAGAAAAAGATATTTCGGGTAATATAATAGCTAAAAAAGAAGGTGAATTAACTTGGTTATATAAAGTATCTAGAGATAAATAGTTATTATACAAAGTAGGTCTACGTACTAGTGAAGGAGATATATAGTTAGTAAAAGAATATAATGTTACTTAGTAGGGAGGACAAGGTACTAATTCTAGATATAATTATTATTATGTAGATATTAATAAACTAAGAAAGTCAGGAATAAATGATTTAGCTATTTCTAATATTATTAATGATATATATCATTAGAAATTTTATTTAGGAGCAGAAATTAGTGATTCTTAGAAAAGTTAGCAAACAGAATCTGAATTAATATCTGACTCTTTTAAAGATCCTAATCTTAAAAATTTTATTAATGATTAGTTCTCTTCGGTTGAAGATGAGTTAGAAAAAATTAGAAATGAATACTATCAAAATAAACAAAAGTATTTAATGGCTTCTTTTGAAAAAACCTTAGATACTGTTGCTGACCGTATTCCTACAGCTTCTTTACAATCTTTTATGAAAATGAGAACTGTAGGATTTACTTAGGTTAATAATAATAGAATTTACGTTTCTCATTTTTAGGCATGGCTTTAGGGAGCTGATTATGATATAGATAAAGCCTACGTAATGGGCTTTAATTTCGATGATAATGGGCAATTTATTGGATGGAGTGATTTATTTGATTATTCCTCTAATGAAGCTTTAGAATCTTCTTGTTCATTGCCAGTACCTAGAAATTCTAAATGGGTAAAAACTAATAATGGTATAAATATAGAAAGATATGCTGAAGAGGCTTAGATAGCATATGATTCTAATAATATTATTTTAAGAAATGCTCTTATAAATAAAGTATTAGATAATATAGATTATAGTCCTAATAGTACTATAGAAGTAAATTATTCTAGCCCAATATTAAATTAGTTAATTAGTGATATTAATACTCATGAGAGTACTTAGTTATCTGGTGATAATAAAATATTAGCTTTTTAGAATGCAGTATCATGGACTACCTAGGCTATAGTAAATGATGAAAGAAACTTACTTGATTCATATAGTCCTACTAACGTAGAAGGTATGAAACAAGTAGTAAAAGATAAGTAGCTAGCTAGTGATAGTGGTACTTATACTTAGTGGAATCCTGCTACTAAATGGGTATTATAGGAAGAGAACTTAATTGGTAAAAACGTTATTTCTGTAGCAGCTAATGCAGAAAAAGTTTATTTTAGTTTATTACATTATTATAATGAAATTGTAAGACATCCTGAGAAATATAGTAAAGACTTATACACCTTTGCTAAATCTTTCGAGGGGGTATTTATGAAGATTGATGGTACTCCAGTTATAAAAGAAACTATTGGAGGTATTAATTTCAATAATGACAATAGATTAAATAAATTATCTATTTTATTACTTAGTTCTAACTAGGAATTAATTGATATTAAAGATACTCTTATTTAGGAAATATATTAGGGTAATACTTCAGAATATGAATAGGATTTTATAAATGCTTATAAAAATAATGAATATTCTGATAAACTACAAACTTTATTAAATAGTATAGATACTACCCTTAGTGAAGATGATGCTAAATATATGCCTTTAATGTAGTCATTAATTAATAATGCTACAGATCCGTCTGACTTAATATCTTAGTTACTTAACTCAGCTACTGATAATGCAAAAGAGCTTATTTTAAATAAGATAAATGCTGGTATGAATTTAGCAGGTGTACATGGTTATCTTATGATAATGGGATTCCCATTAGATTAGATTGTAGATTTAATGACATCCCCTGTAGTTAGACTTGTAGACAGATTAAGTAAATCTGATATGTTCTCTGATATAGGAATTAAAAGTAATAGTGTTTAGAAAGTATTAGATTAGTTAATCTCTAGTAACCCTGATAAACAAAAAGATTGGTTCTAGTATGTATTAGATCCTACTACTATTAATAAATATGACCCAGGAAGAGATACTATTGTAGGTCAAACTTTAATAAAATTATTAAACGATACTTCTATTACTTCAGATAATGGAACTACATTACATTTTATAAATGGTATTTATGTAGAAATGGATAATAATCCTGTAGATCCATAGATTAAAACTTATAAAAGATTGAAGGATGCTCCAAAATAGTTTTAGGAACCTTTAGAATCTCTTCTTAGACAAAGATATGATGGACTATTCTTTAATAAATTAAAAGGATTTAAAGCTGTGCATAGAGGTGCCAGAGAAACTACCGCAGCTGCATAGTTACTTTTTAGTATGAATTAGGGAATACGTACTCAGTAGAATGAGTAGCTAGCATTTGAAAATCGTTTTAATAACTTTATAAAAGGTTTTGATGAAATACTACCAAGTGTCTAGGAAATAGAAGGTTTAAAAACTAAATATGCAGGAAAACTTTTACCAAGTTCTTTAAATGAACAAGGCACTGATTTAGTTACTGATTTAGAAGCTTTATTCAGTAAAGTAAAAGAATTACATCCTAATTATTCTAATAGTTATATATATAGTATTGTATCATAGAGTTTAAAAGCTGGGATTTATAAAAATTTCAGTTTTTATAAATATATGATAAATGATCCTATATAGGTACAAGAATTAGATGGTACTCCTAGAAATACTAATTATAGAACTTTAGCTACAGAATATTATAATTTAATAAAAGATTCTATAAATGTATTAGATGTAATAAATCATTCTGACTAGTATAGAGTTTATTTAGAATTACAAAAAGCAGCTACTGTAAATACTGATATAGTGTCTACAAAAAGTTAGTTAGTTAGAAAATTTTATGAAATATTACGTAAAGATAGAGGATATATTGATTCCAAGAAACTTAACCAGATTTAGAGTTATATTGATTAGGCATATATTTAGTAGTACTTAACTAATATTTAGTTAGTTGTAAATAATAATGAAACTTTACCATTTTCATTCCCATTATAGCATGATTAGATGTTCTTAAAAGACAGAAGAAAAATTAAAGCAAGTTCTAATACAGAAATAATTATGAATAATAGTGATAACATTGCTACCTTTAAATTTTGGATGCATAATTATCTAGTAAAAGCTTTATAGAATGGTTCATATTGGGATGGAGAAAAAATGCAAGATTTTCCTAAAAATAATAGTTTTATTAATGGTTTAAGAATCATAGGAGACCGTGATAAAAATGCACTGGCTCTAGATATTGATATGCTTAATATTGATAAATCTAGAGAATCTACATTAAGATATGCATCTTATGAAGAAGATTTCAATAAACTTATAAATTATAAAGTAGGAAAGTTTAATTTATAGGATATATTTATGATTTATAATTTATTTGTAAATGGTAATAAATATGGCTATAATAGATTAACTACAATATTTTAGAGTAAATTAATAGAAGACATAAATAATATTGGAAATTCTCAATATACTCCAAGTGCATTAATGCAATGGTATAGACATTTAGGATAGGCTGATAAGGCTAATATATAGCAAACTATTGATAATAAAGATTTACCTATAGAAGATTCTATAAATGCTTTAGGAGCTACTCTTGAAGGATTTGATATTTATTCTGCTCCGTATGTAGAATCTCTTTAGTAGGCTGGAGATAATAGAGTAGTACGTATAAAAGATCCTAGAAATTCTCCTACTAATGGTTTAGTTGTGCTTTATAATACTAAAGATCATAAATTTATAAATCCTTTTACCTAGATATCTGAAGGATATGATAATTAGAGAGAACTTATTGAGAGATTAAAAATAAATAAAGAATATTATCCAATAAATATTAATTTACAAGAATAGATAAATAAATTAGAATAGATGTTTAAAGATATTGTTTCTGGAGGTACTAGCCTATATAATATGACAATATCTGGTAAAGTTAAAATTAGAGTTAATTGTTAATGAGTTGTACTATCACATTAAATATTGGTAGTAATAAAATTACTTTGGATGGAATAGAAGAAGATTCCATCCAAAGTTTTTATGATTACTCCAATCTTATATAGGAAATAAATAGATAGGGTAAAACTGAAGAATTTATTAATGCTATACGTGCTCAAGGCATTAATAATACTTCAATATACGTAAATAAAGATATGGAAGGACTTACTGACAGTAAATAGTTTTTCCTTCCGAATATGACTTATAGAGAATTTCGTAATAAGTTTCCTACAGCTCCTGAATTAGAGAATATAAATGTATTATATGTAGATGAAATAAAAACTAATGGAACTGATACTCCTTTAGTATATTCTACTAAAGATGTTTAGGGTAACGATTTATATATAGTACAAAGGGGAGGAGAAAAATAGTTTATAAATTATTTAAATAAACTTAAAACAATTTAGGATAACGATATTCCAAGTAATTTTATAAATTTTATATAGGAATTAGAGCAATCTGACGAAGCTTGGTTAAGAAAATTTTCATCATATTCTTTTACACAATCTTCTAGTAAAAAAGCTAGAGGAGAATATGAAGGAAGTATTAAAACTGCCAGAGAAGTACTTACTAAATATCTATAGAATCCTGAAAGTTTTTATGAATATTTATTATCAGGAAAAAATGCTAACTTTAAACAAAATGTAGAACGTATTAGAAAAATAAAAGAAGCATTAAATTCTTTAAATGATTATGACCCTCCTAGAGAATATGGAACTCCTTTTGCTAATGCTCTAATGATGCATACTTCTTATAAAAAATTTAATGAAATTACCTATAGAGCTGTCACTTTATAGCAATTAAAAACATTAACAAAATAGGCTTCTCCTGAATTATATGAAAAGTATTTTTCAAAAGATAATCCTGACCCAAGTGCTATATAGATTAAAGTAAATTCAGTATTACGATAGTTATTTTGGAACACTGATGGTTAGGAAAATTTAAGTACTAAAGGTATTTAGATAGAAGCTATTTATAATGGTAATATATATTTTAATATTTAGCCTTCTACATTCGAAACTAAATATGGATATACTATAGCATCTAAAGAGGCATATCCTCATCAAGAATAGGAATATAAAGGTTATAACATATATTCAGCAGTAATAAATGGAACCACTAAGTTCATGGTAGCTAGAGGAGTTTTTACTGATTAGAATGTGGGAAAGACTTACGATAGTTTATAGCAAGCTAGAGATTTTATTGATAAGTCTTTTAAAGAAGATATTCTAAAAAAAGGATTACTATTAGATTTATATATGCCTAACGAACATGGTGTATAGTTTAGTTTATCTACTCATAACTCTACTATATTACCTGGTTAGGTTATTAGAGCTATAAATGTCTAGGTAAATTCTAAAGCATTTACCAAAGAAATTTAGAATTATAATGCTGAATAGGGATTGAAGTTTATACAAAAACATAATGATACTGTAGATACTACTTAGTTAGATAGCTTAGAAAAAATTTTATTAACCGCAGCTAAAGTACAAGAAGGTATAGATAAAGGTGTATAGGAAGATTTAACAGAATTTGTTGATAATCTTAATAATTATAATTATTACTATGTTAATAATGTAGATTAGAGTTAGGGTTTATAGTATACTATATAGTTACAACAAATACCTAATGTAAGAAGTGCTACTAGCAGTCCTATAGGATGGGTTTCTATGCCCCAAAGATTAACTTATTTTGCCAATAAGATTGAATCTAGATTTGGAATACCGACTTAGGTATTAAATAGATAGACTATATCTGAAAAATATGGTGCAAAGTTTCCTAATAAAGATATTTCTAAGGAAAAAGCTTTTATTATTGATAATACAATTATAATTAATCTAGAGTTAGCTACTAAACAAGATGTAGCACATGAATATATGCATGTATTTATGGGTATTGTAAAAAGCTAGCCAGATTTATAGGAAGATTATTTTGATTTATTACAAGAACTAGTAGAAAATACTGAATAGGGGTAGTAGTAGTTGTAGTAGTATCAAAATGTTTCTGAATATTCTGATTTAGCTAGAATTGATTTATATGAAGAAGTTGCTGCTAATATAATGGGAGAATATCTTACTTCATTAAACCCTAACACATATCCTAAAATATTTAGAGATTTTAGAAAATTTATCTAGAATAATACTTTTAATTAGGATTTAAAAGAAAATATTTTAGATTTTACAGATTTTGCTGTAAATAGTTCATATAAAATAAACACTAATAGTACAGAACGTTAGATTACTAACTTTTTAAAGGCAGCATTACAAAATAATATTATTTAGGAGATTTGTTAATGAGTTGTAAATATTTTTTTAAAGGAGTATCTAAAAAATCTGATGAATTATATCAGATATTTAGCAAGTTGGCAGGAGATGGAGGATTATCTTATTTTGAATTACATAATTTAATATCTGATAATATAGATTTAACTAAATATAGTGACACTTTATTTTCAGCACAGACTGATGTATATAATAAACTAGTAAATTTAAAAGCTAGTCCTCTTATTTTTGATAAATGGGGTAATGTAGTAGCTGATGATCCAGAATCAGGAGTATATAATATTTAGCATTTTTTAGATAGTTAGTACTTTGACCCAAATTAGAAGTATTATACTAAGATGAATGATGAAAATTATAAAGATGCTTTAAGAAAAAGAGGCTACACTGAAGACTAGATAGCCAAAGAGTTTGAAAGATTTAAATTAGTTGGAGCTGATGCTTATGTAATACATTATTTAGTTAATAACTTAGAGATTTCAAATGTAAATGACCCATATACTTGGAATGTACAAGTATCTTTACTTATTGGTAAGTAGATAACAAAATTAACTGAAGATATTACTAAACGTAAGTTGGGTAATTTAAACACTGATTTTTAGGAATCTTTATTAAATAGCTTTAATAGAGTTTTACAAAGTGTTGGTAATAATAATAATTTAGGTTCTCAAATTTTATAGTCTAGAATAATAACTGCTAGAGAAAATAAAATGGGAACCAGTACTAGTAGAGTGCGTAATATTGCAGTTACTCACGCACTAACAAAAGATGGAATAAAATTACGTGGACACATAGACTAGGTAATTGTAGATAAGTATGGGAATATAGCTATATATCAGAATATAGTATCTAGTTAGCCTTATGAATCTTGGATAAAAATAAAGAAGTAGAAATTTGAATTAGAACTGGCTTTTTTAAAGAAAATATTATAGGCTAAAGGATTTAATGCTAATAAAATTAGTTTACATTTAATTCCTACATAGATAGTATATAATGATGATGGTTCTATAAAAGATATTCGTATGGATTATCCAAAAAATATCTAGGTTCAAGGAGAGTATTAGTTAGGAGATATAGATGAAGCAGTTGAAGCCTATATAGATACTCCTGATTTAAGTTTTGGTAATATTGATGATAAAGTATAGACAGCATTAGATAAAACTAATTTAATGTTTTTAAATGCTAACATTACTTAGAATAGAATTACTAAAACTATTGATAGTTATATTGCTTAGCAATATAATCCTAGAACTGGTACTGGTGATATAGTAAAACTAGAAGATGATCCTTAGGGATATAATTATGCTGTAACTATTGACGGTGAAACTCATAAAATAAAAGAAGATTCTTTACCTAAAAATAATATCGAATTAAAAGAATTATTATAGAAAGAGTTTGATAAAAAGGAAAAATAGATAAGTACAGTGCTTGATACTTTAGTAAAATAGATTTAGGTAGCAAGGCATAATCCTTAGAATACTACATTTGAAGCTTTCAAAAGGAGTAATTATAGATTAGTTTCTTTACTTGGTAAATATATTGAACCTACTTATATAGGAGGAGATCCAGTATATGAATGGAATATTATTGATAATGAAGCTTTAAGAAATGCTCATATTTTATTGTTTCAAAATAGTAAAGGATAGATAGATGTAGTATCACTAGCTAATTATAATCTATATGAAGTAAATAAGCATAGAAGTAACGGTTCAAATATTATGAATAGTTATATTATGGATAATCAATCTGGTAATCTATATAATTATGACTGTTCTTTTGGACATATGGAATAGATTCGTACATTAAATATATTAAATGAGATATTACCACAATTAGATGGTAATTTTAAATTAGGTAATATTTAGGTAATATCTACTTATGGCAGAGGTTAGGGAATGTATAGTACTGCTTCAGATTTAATTACTAAATATTATTCACCTATATTAGAAGTAGTAAATAAATATAATAGTGGAGTAAAATTAAATAATAATTTTGGTAATATCAACTTTGTAGATTAGTATGAATTAATTACTGATTATATAAGTAATTTCTTAACTACTTCTTCTTATTTAGAAACTAATCCTATACGTTATAAATTAAAAGATGCTAAGGAGTAGTTAGAAAATGCTAACTCCGAATCAGCTAGAAGAGCTGCTTTACAATCTTTTCTTGAATATTTATAGAATAATCCTGTAATAAAAAACCTACAAAATGGAACATCTGATTTAACTTATGCTAATGATAATACTAAAATGTTAGCTAATATTTATAATTAGGCATGTTATGAATATAATAAATTAATGGGAGTCTATGTAGAAACTAAGTATAAACCTTTAAGTTGGTTAGAAAGTAATATAGTAAAACCTGATGCTAATTCAGATAATAATTATAGGACTATTAAACAAATTGTTACTTAGACAACTTTTAGAGCTAACGAAAGAGTGATGGATGCTGCAAATCCTATTCAAAATTTTACTAGAGATTATTTTAATTAGGCAGGATATTCTACAGTAGAAGGGTCTTTAATAGGAGATGAAAACAAATATTTTGATAATATGTTTATGCATAATGAAAGAGGAGAAAAAATAATGATGTTTAAAAATCCTTATAAGAATGATGCTGCTAATTATATGAATTCTCATGAAAAACTTTTTCTTAAAAAAACTTTATTTGAGCTTGCTAAGGTAACATACTCTATGCATAATAAAAAATTTGATTTTACGAGCTATGAAGATCCAGAATTTGCTAAAGCTGTAGAAGAATAGGAAGTATTACGTTATGTGCCTTTAAAAAGAGCTTCTCCTACTTTATCAGTAAAATCATTAAAGAATGGTGTAAATCAATTTTTTGATACTATTAAAGGACTTGCCTCTAAAGAAGATAATGTATTTGCCAAATGGCAACAAACTTTAGATAAAGAGGGAGCTAATGTATCTATGAGAGATAGGTTTGAAAATGGAGTAACTAATCCTTTTGCTTCTAGCATGTCTTCGGATAAGAATGTTAGATAGGAAATATTAAATCAGCATACAAACGATTATTGGGAAACTAATATCCCAGCATTACTGTATAGTTATATTAATGCTAATATATTAACTCAAGAATTTAATAAATCATTAATATTGATTAAATCAGTGATGTTTTAGGCTAAAATGCTAGCTTTAAATTCTGGAAATCTTAAATATCTTGAATGGTTTTAGAAAGAAGCTGATAAATATTTAACTGTAAATGTATTTAATGATACTATACTAGAAGACACTTCTAAAAAATTCTTCACAGTAATTAATCCTGTTAAACATTTTGTATCTAAGATGTTCTTAAGTTTTAATATTAAATCTATGTTTAGAGATACCTTAGAAGGATTTCAATAGAACTATATTAAAGCTGCTACTAAATATGGTACAGATATTTCTACAGCTAATTTAACAGCCGCTTATTACATAGTAATGAAGGGTAGTTGTACTAATGTAAGAACTATCTCTTTATTAAATCAATTATGTATTAAATATGGTTTATCTAACTTAGACTTTGCTAATATTGCCAATGGATTAAGAACTGATAAAAGTGGTATTAACCATTGGGATGATATAGCTTATAATACTATGAAACGTCCTGATTTTTTAAATAGAATGACTTTATTTGTAGCAAGAGCTTTATAGGACGGTGTTTGGGATGCCTTATCTTTAGATGAAAATGGTAAAATTAAATATGATTGGAAAAAAGATAAAAGATTTCAAGATATATTAAAAGCTCCTAAAGGTAGTGAAAAATACAATAAAGCTAAATCATTATATTTTTCAGCTATACGAGCATATAATAAAGAACATATTGATTCTCCTATTGGATATAATGAAGACCTTCCATCACCTTATTCATTAGAAACTATTGACAAAATTAAACAAGTTGCTGATAGTATATATGGTAATTATGATAGGGGTGGTAGAATGATGGCAGAAAACATGGCTATAGGTATGTCCTTTGCCCAGTTTACTACGTATTCTAATGGTATTATTGCTAACTGGTTTGGTAAAAAGAGAGTTATAAAAGGAGATAAATTAGAATAGTAGAAAAATGAAGCAGGACAATTATTATATTTTACTGAAGATGGAACTATTACTACAGAAAATACAGGAATTCCAGTAATGGATAATGTACCTATAGTAGTTTAGGGAATAATTCATACTTTTGGAGATATATTAGGAATATTATCTGATACTAATTAGGATGATAAAATTAAAAAAATAAAAGAAATGATAAATGCTAATCCTAATGATAAAGCTAACCTTAGAAAAGCTTTTGTTAGTTTAGTATGGGCAGCTTTTATGAGTATTTTATTTAAAGAAATATTTGATCCTGGATATAAAGAAGTAATGAAGTCTTATAGTAGTGATGATATATTATCTAGTGCTATGACTTATGTAGTATATAATGGAGGTAAATAGTCTACCTAGAACTTTCACGAGTTTTTAGTTATTCCAGAATACTTTGCGGGAAGTAATGATGCAAGTAATGGTATGACTATTCCTTATTAGAGTTATCCAACATAGTTGGTTAAAAATATGTTTAATACTGCTACAGACCCTAATAAACATTGGGGTGAGTATATTGTAAATAATGTTCCATCATTAGCTATGTATAAATAGGCTACTAAAGCTTATTATAAAGAAAATTAAAAAAAATAAGGGGCGTAACCCAGGATTTCTCCTGAGCTACGCCCCTTTAAATGTTTAATACCAATATAAGGTATTAATTAAATTATTTTCTTCTACTAAATCTTGTAATATACTGATATCTATTTTTCCAACCATAGTAATTTTAGCATGTGGATTATTAAATAACTCCGGATATATTTCTTCTGTATAAACATATCCTTGATCAAAATAATCACAGCACTTTTGTGCTTCTACTACATTTACGTCTAATAAATTTATTTTAAACATTAGTCTGTTATTTCTTCAGATTCTTCAACATAAGTATCTCCTGATGGTTCATACCATTCATCTGCCATTTCTCCATCTTCCCAATTTTCTTCAGCTTCTTCTTGGGAGTCAGCCTCTACAATATAAGATATATATCTAACTACATCTTTACTAGTAATTACTAAATACTTAGGCATTTAATTTTATTTTGTAAATCAGTTATAGTTCCATTATTTTGAATAATCTTATCAAAAGTATAATCATCTAATGCTGTCTCACTAATATGGTCCATTAATGTAATATTAGGTCTTTCTACTCTCCATACTTCTCCTCCTAAATCTTTTATCATTTTAAATTCATTAGGATAGCGAACATCTGGAATTAAAATAGTATCTATAGAACCATTCTTTTTAATAGCTGCAATCTTACCAATCATAATATTTACCCAAAAATCTTCAGTAATACTTTGTCTAAAAGCATTGCCAACATCTTGAAGTAAATTTCTGACAGTATAATTCTTACCCATCCAAGGAATAGTTAACTTTTTAGTCTCTTGTAAAGACATATCATAAGTACCAAATGGTATAAGTAATCCTTGACAGCAATCTTTTAAAGAATCTGCAAAATGTAAAGTAGTACAATGTGCTTTACTAAATCTACTATAATAATTAGCTACAGTGTCTTTACCTGAAGTAGCTTTTCCAGAAATTCCTATTATTACCATGTATCAATATCAGTTATATCCTTTTCATTCTTACAAACATTACATCTTATTCCTACTAAATTACCTAGTCCAAAAGGTGAGAATATATAACTAAATTTTGGACAACCATTAGCTCCTGAATAAGGAGTGTCGCACTGCTTATTATGTTCTTTTATAAACTCTTTAGCTGCTTGACACTCCTTATCTGATAATTTAAAAACCAATCTTTCTTTGTTCTTTTTTATTGAAATCTATTTTATCTCTATTATAAATCTCTGCTAAAGTTTCAGCTTTATCATCTCCACATATAGCTTTAGTTTTATCTTTATTTAAAGCTTTAAACTCATACTTTACTTTGAGTCTTCCAGGTCTTAATAAAGCTTCATCTATATCTGTTAATGCTGCATTAAAAGTACATAAAAACCGTATATTTAAAGCATCTCCAACTAATCCATCTGTAATATTTAAAAGAGAATTAATCAGCGGATTTTCATGAGTATCTCTGCGTTTTAATATATACTCACAATCTTCCATTATGATTACAGCATTCTGTAATTTTAAAAGGAAAGATAAAAATTGTCCTGAAACTATATTTTGTAACATAGAAAAATCCATTATATAAAAATTAGTATCAGAACAATCATAGATAAGTTTCTTTATAAGACTTGTCTTTCCACTTCCAGCAATTCCATACATTAATGCTAGACCAGAACCATCCTTTTCACAGAATTCTTTATATTTATCATAAGGTAAATCATCATTGTAGTTCTTTTTTACATCAATATCAATATTTCTAGAACTTGTACATTCTGTAGTACTGAATCCTGTATTAGTAGATACTACTAAATCATAAGTTACAATTTTATTAGTATCCTCAGGTAATGGTTTTACAAATTCTAGAAGTTTTTCAGCTTGCTTATAATCATTATAATTTACTTGGATATAATTACTAAATATTTGAACTTCTCCATATGTTGTAAAATAATGACCTATTTCATCTTCATCAATATAAATCCCATAATCCACATTATCAGAAAATTCCTTTATGAAGTACTCTTGATAAATACGAGGACTGTCAGTTACACTATCTAACTCTAATTTATCTTCATGTTTTACTACTCTAGGATTAAAAGCATTTAAAAGTTGTGCTTTATTATCCTTATCTAATATTATAAAATAAGAACGTATATTACTATACATAGTATACATTACTGCCGGTTTAAATACAGTATCATGTACTTTATATAATTCTTTTAATGTTGCCTCTATTCTAGCTTGTATTGTATTACTGTACATTAATATAAAATATTGTTAAAGATTTATCGAAGCTATTTTTATTAGCTCCTAAAATATCTATATTAGTTTTTCTGTTAGAGTACACCGCAGTAACTCCATTAAATTCTGGCATAGTATTATAGGATGCACTTGAGGATAACCCATCCATAGCATCAAAAGGTTTTCTTTTATATGATAAACTAATAGGAATTGATTGGTTCATTATTTTCGTCCTAACCTAATTAATTTATAAAATTTTTCATCTAAATTCAGATGTATGACTATATCCAATAATAATGTTAGTTGAATAATTAATTCTAATATAAATAAACCAGTATTAACTACTGGACAAAATACTAAAAATAATGTCCAAGGCTTTTCATCGAAAAAGTCATCATCATATCTAATACTTATTATAGCTCCTATAATTGATGCTATGTATATTATAATTAAAATAATCATTCTATTTTAATTAATTCAATGAATTTTTGGTGCATTGGCTTAGCAATCTCTTGAGCCATAGGATGGGCATCAGGAGCATCTCTACGATAAAAGAAATTCTTCCATGCGTCTTCAAATCCACAGGAAATAAGTTCAGATTTAATTCCTAGAGGAAGTATAGAACGAGCCTGCTGAGGTGTCCAACCAAGTTTAATTAAGTCCAAGTAATCTCTCTCTGCATTATTTAAGTTAGCAATGAATATACTCTCAGGAGATTTATCTCTTATAACAGTATGATAAGGTCCATACAGTTTCAGTTTTTCATCATCTAACCAGCACGGCTTAATAAAAGTAATCTCATTATCAAACTTATCTTTAGAATAATTACAATAACGAGTACTTTCAGCTAAATGAGACAATCCTACATGAGTTCTGAACTCGTCCATAACTCCACGATCGAGAATCATATGAGCTGTATATCTTTTATAATGATACTCAGTAGGTTCACAAAGATACTGTAAGTCATTCTCCCAATGATTCTCCTTAATTACTCTGTAATTAGTGGTGATAAAGTGGGTTGGGATACAATATATGTTAGGTATATCTCCTTCAGGATATTTAAGTGCAACTTTAGAATAAGGATTTTTTTTATATTTTAGGGAAAATGCCTCCTTATTAGACACTTTTAAATACACAGTGCCAAACTCAAGAGGTCTATCATGTCCTCTAGATTCTAGCATATTTACAAACTTCTCATAAGAGGTATCTGTAATCTTATCTTCGCTTTTATAACTGACTCGTGCACATTTTTCAATATGCTTTTTAATTCCCACTAGAGAGAAATCTGTTTGATTAATAAATTCAAATGACTGTTTAATTAACTTCATATTACTTAACTATTTTTACATATAATGTGTCATGAGGAGCTGTTTTATTAGTTCCCTTTACAATATCTCCAATTTTTGAGAAGTTCTTATCAAGAATAATTACATCATCTACAAAATAATCACTCTCCCCTCTATTTTTAAACACATTTTTACATCCCCAAACTTGATGATATTTAATTTTAACTTTCCAACCTTCTACCTGAGCTTTAGTTAAAGTGCTAATAAGTTTTTGTTGGTCGTTACGATCATTATCCATTGAAAAAGCAAATGGTTCTCCACTAGAATTCATACCAGTTTGGGTAACATTAAGTAATCCATCCCATGAATCCCAGAAAACTCCTGCTTTACTAAATTTAGTTACAGTACCAACACGTTCTCCATTAGAAAACTGTTCTTTACAAGACGTTAAGCACGCCATAGCTACTAGAAAAATAAAAATTTTCTTCATTTTTTGTTGTTTTAAAAAATTGTCTAGCATTTTTTATATATCTTTGTAATTCTTCTTCACATAATGCCTTGTAATAAGGGCATTGGGAAGAGGTTACATATTTGCTATACCAAGGATTATTTTTATCTCTTATAATTATATGAACATTAGATCTATTATATAGTGGATAGTCATCAATTTCTATAGTAATATCAGGATATTTACAATCTTTTATTTGTTTAAATATATTAGAATATTTTTTTAAAGATTCATTCATATTAATATAGTTATTGATTGATTATACATATATAACTGTAGTTACCTCTTTTGGAAATACTTCTGTTAAATCTACGTCTTCATCTACTTCATCTTTAAAACTCCAATATGGACTTTGATAATAATCAAAAGAATAATATTCATTATTAACTTTTATAATTGCCTTGTATTCAGCATAACCTTTTTCTGAATCTATATCAAGAATAGTATATTCAAGATTTACTACCTGTATATATGAATATAATCTTTCCAAATAATCATCTACTTCATTTGAGTTATGGGATTCACAAAATTCTAAATATTTGTCAGCTATATCGTCAGGCATATATTCTTCTATTTCTTCCAATCCATAATTAGCATTAAGTATATAGTAATATTCGTCCAGTCTTAATTTCATAATTCTAAAAAGTCTCTAACATCAATATAATCTATATCAAATCTTGAAGCGCATCTCTTATCAGAATCTGAAAAATCTCCTGGTTTACCAGAAGCATCCCCTATCATAATACATTCGTTTTTAGACTCTACTTTATATTGATAGTATAATTGTTCTAACATTCCAGTATTAGGTTTTCGATAAGCATCATTCTTATCCATAGAACAACAATACAAATTATCACTATATGAATAATTATTAAGTTTATTAATAAAATAGCCATGACATATACCTTCTACAGCCCATATCTTATAATTAAAAATACGTTTATCTGTAAGAGTCTTTAAACCTCCTTGATTACTTACTATAAAAAACATTTCAAGATTAGGCATCTTTTCTACAATTTTATCTAATACAGGAAGTTGTACTCTAAAATCAGTAATATCTTCAGGAAATGTTTTACCTGATACAGTCTTAATTAAAGTACTGTCCAAATCAATGAACAGTACTTTTTTATTTTCAAAATCAATCATCTAAATATTCTTTAAGTAACACTTCATCAGGTGAATCATCCAAATATTGCATGGCTTCACCATAATTTATCCAATTATCTACTCCCCACTCTTCTAATGTTGATAATTTCTCAGAATTCTTAATTAACTTTAAAAGAGTATCCTTATCAATTTTTACAGTATTACCTATATCAGTAATAGATACTTTACTATTACCCCATGGGATAGATTCTTCTTCTCCTTTTTCATTTACAGGAACTTTACTTCCATCCCAACAAGGACAAGGCATACTTGTATCCATTTCTAAGGCATCATGTACTGAGCAAAAGTTATTTGGATCGTTTACAAGATATTCAAAAGTTTCTTTTACTTTATACATTAAGCAAGAATGTTTTTAAGATTAGCTACAAAACTATCTGCCTGAGCTTTGATACTCTCAATATCCTTAATTTCATTCTGTAACTCTTTAATAGAACTTTCTTTAGATGCGATTTCAGTATTCATTCGCTCTATAAGGGAAGCGGTTTTATCGTGAGTAGACTGAAAAGCAGATTTAATACTAGAAAGTTCGTCAGTAAAAGTCTTATTAAAAAACATAACAAATATTATTAAAATTATAAAAACAATTTATCTAAGGATATAGATATACTATCCCATTTACTATAGTAGCTGCTATACAATATATCGCAGTAGCTGTTATAATTTCATCTGAAGAAGCTTTTGTAATTAACATAACTACTAAAGCTATACCATAGATAATTACAATAATTATATCAATTATTAGAAGCCCTAATATCGTCATAATAAAGTACTGATGGACTATCTTTGTGTATATCTATATTATCTAATTTAGCTATAGCTAGTTTTTGTCTAAATTGTTCTGAATCAAATCCTAGAGTAATTACATGAATACCATTTACTGTAGGAACATAATATAATATTATATTTGTGTAAGGTCTACATTCCCTAACTAAATTTAAATATTTATTTATAAGACCCCAATCCTTAGTATCGAAATCTAATATCCATTTAGACTTATAATTAGTATTTCTTCTTTGACCTATTGCTTTAGAAACACATTTAAATAATTTCTTAGAATTATATTCTATAGCTTCCAGAGCCTCTCTAATTATTTCGTATTGTACTTGTTTACAATTTCTAGGATTTACCCAAAAATAAGCTCTAGCATTAAAAGTTTTACATAATATAACTATTTCTTCTTTTTTATTTAAAAAAGATTTTTCATCAAAGAAATAATAATCTTTAATTATATTATTATTACTACCTACATTACACTCTTTTTTCCTTTGTATTACTTGTACAAAGTAAAAATCTCCTTGGTCTGAGAGATTATCAAACCAAGGAGCAAATCTATTAAAATTATCTACCATTTAAAGGATATATATCTTTATAATTATTATAAAAGTTTCTAATTATCTTTTCAGAAACTTGTACGTCCCTATTTCTATCACGCTCAATACATACAGATAAAGGAGTATCGAAGAAGTCTTTAAATTCTATAGCATGATTTCCATGGGCTATAACTAAAGCACGATAGTTATCTAACACTTTTTTATTTAAGTTAGTATTATCAATAACTATATCATAACCTTTAAGTAAGGCTTCAATTAAAGCTTCTTCTTGTATGTGTTGTACAAGAGGTTCTCTCTTAGGAACCCAATACTTGCCAAGCATAAGTCGAATATCATCTTGATTAATTCTAACTCTGTGTTCAGGATCTTCAAGAACCCACTGCTTAGCCCAAAAGGTTTTACCTGATGCAGGTATACCTCTACATATAATTAATTTACTCATTCTTTTTCTAAATCAAAATCATCAATGCTCCATCCTTCATCTAAAAAACGATTTTGCAAAGACCTACAAATATCTTCAATATTAGTTGTAGAAATTTGTTTACTTATACAAAAACATATTGTATAATCTTCTTCTTCCAAAGGAATATCTGTGTTAAGATTATCTAAAAATTTCTCTTCAGATTGCATTAACGTTGGTGAATTACTAGCCATAATTAAAATTGCTCAATATAATCAGCTTCGGGAAATTTTGCATATACATCATCCCATGCTGCATCTACTTCCATTTCATCATCTTCGTCATAATGATTAGAATACTGAGTTCTAGAGCCATCTTTATTAGTTATAATAAATGTCATATATTTATTACATATTTATCAACAAATTCTCCGTGAGTTTCACAATAGTCTACTTGTTCATACTCGCCCATTCCAACGCAAGCAAATTCTACAAATCTTTGTAAAACTCCTTCGGAAACTTTATCTACTAATTTATGACAAATTTCTTTTTGTTTGTCGTAATCTATATCAACGAATTCTTTGCCGTCGATATATAATGAATAGTCGTTACAAATGTAAGTTATTTCCATTTTAATGAATCCAGTAGTTAGGTAATGTTCCATCTTTACATCTAGAGATATCTGCGTCCAATTTACATCTAGTACAAAATATTTCTCCTGCTCTAACCATAATAGCATGGAGTCTAGTAGCTACTTTCTCAGCTATTTCTACAGGTGCCTCACAATTAATTTCATCATAAGGAGTGACAGTAATTAAAACCTTATTAAACAGATTATTCTCTACTATCCATTTAAAGAAATAAATCATACTTACTTTATAACATAAAGCTCCAGTATGTTGTATTCTATAATTTATACTATTCCTCTCACATTCACCTTTTTTCTTAAAGAAGTCTCGTACCTCTTGTACTGTATCACAGTTAGGAGATTCTCGCTTCATCTCTCTATAATACTTCCAAAATTCTCTGTCCTGCATTTTTTCTTGCATTAAACGTAGAGATTCAAAGTCATATATATGCGCTCTATATTTACTTATAGGATTTAAAAGTATATAGCCTTTTTCCATTACTATTTTTCTACAATACTCTTGATACTTAGCTAATCCTGAGAAACCCGACATATAATTTTCATATATTTTTTTAGCCTCTTCTATAGAGATACCTAAATTTCTATGTATAGTATTAAAGTCTCCACCATAATTGAATCCAAACTCAATTTTCTTAGCTAGCTGTCTAAGATGGTGATACTTTTCTTTAATTTCTGTTATTTTTGTATCTCTTGGTATTTGATCAGGATAACTCATATAAGCAGTTAGGGCATGTAAATCTCCACTTCCTTCCATTAATTCATGGATTAAAGCTTTATCATTAGAAATGGAAGCCATAATAAATGACTCTTGTCCTGAATAATCTATTGAAATCCAAGAGTTACCTTTTTCTGCAATAAAACAACTTCTAGTTTCTGGGTCTGCTGGAAGATTAAGAAAATTCACATATTCTATTTTAGCATTCTTATCTTTTCCTCCACTAGATATTCTGGCAGTGTTAGTACCTAACTGATTAAACTTAGTATATACTCTACCAGTTTCTGGATTTATTTGGTCTAGCCAGTTCTGCCCATAAGTAGAACATACTTTTTGAGCTTCCTTATAATCTAGATAAATAGGAAGAATCTCAAAATCTTTAGCTTGAGGCTCTAATAATTTAGCATCTACAGAATCTTTTAATTTCTTTGTTTTACTATCTATAGTAGAAGTATTTATTCCAATAGCTTTAAATAATGGAATTACTTGAGCTGCACTATTCCAATTTATAGTACATTGTGGGTCAGTATTGAATCCTGAAAATAAATCTCCTTGTAAATCTACCTTAGTAAATCTAGAGTCCTTTCCATAATGTTTTACTACCCAATCATTTAATTTAGTTAGAGCAATCTTTAAACGTTTAGCATCTTTTACCATTTTAGCTTTCCATTTTTCTACGTTTAATTTTACTCCACACCATTCCATATAAGCCAATGGAACAACAAATCTATTCTCTAATTGTACTGCTTTTACCAAATCTTCTTTTTCTAGGGCTTTTATTTGGGCATTCATTAAATCTTCCAAATCTACTACATCATTAGCTGCATAAACTATTACTTCTTCAGTTAGACCAACTTTAGTAATTTTACCTCGAACAGTTTTATCCATATATTTATTAAGATACTTATATTCAAGAGTCTTTAAATCAGCATGAAAACTTCTTTTAGGATATCCCAAATATCTAATCTTTTCAGCTAACATTACATCCCATACTCTAGATAATATAATGCTATGTTTAAAGAAGAATTGGATATCAAATTTAGCATTAGCTAAGATATATAAAATATTGGAATCTTCTAATATATCTTTATATTCCCAAATATTTATAGTAGTACAATCAATTACTACTTGATCTTTTTTAGTACCTATCTGAACTGTTAATAATGCTTTGGTATGAGGATTTAGTCCCATAGTTTCAGTATCTAACCCTCTAATTTTACCCATAGAATTAATAATTTCCTTACTTTTCTCTATGGAAATACATTCATATTTAGAAGATTTGAATAAAGCTTTAACCTTGGTAACTAAATAAATCATTTAAATATTTTTAAGAATTTTTCTTTTTCTAAGTTTTTTGATTGCTTCTTTCCTAATTTGTCGGATACGCTCTGGTGTGCATCCAAATAAAGGAGATATAAGTTCAGGAGTGTATTCTTGCCCAGTAAATCCATAGCATAAAAGTATTATGTCATGTTCTTTATTAGAAAGTCCATTTAAAACTTTATTAATAACATTAGTTTTATAAGACTGTTCTATATCATTATCTGCTAGAGGACTATTATTGTTTTTAACAATGTCTACTAAAGTAGAGTCTCCGTCATCATCATTACTACCTAATGGAGTATCTAAAGACATACATACTTTTTTAGCATTTATAGCTCCATTAATTTGTTTCATAGTTTTACCAGTAGCTTCTTCTAATTCATCATCTGATGGAGGTCTATCTTCAGTTTGCCAGTATTTATTTATAACTTTAGCAGCTTTATTATAAGTAAGTTTTTGACTTACAGGAACCCTAACAGTATCTGCTTTATAATGAATAGCTCTACGAATAGCTTCACTTATATGCCATACAGCATAAGTTATAAACTTAACATTATATTCACTTTTATATAAATGACTAGCATGAATAAGACCTACATTTCCTTCAGCTATTAAATCTGATAGAGGCAGCCCTTTATTCTGAAACTTTTTAGCTACAGTTACTACAAACTTTAAATTAGCATTTACTAATTTCTCCCAATCTCCAGTGTCAGCACATTCTTTTTCTTCCTCTAAAGATAGTGGGGTAGAATGAGTAATGTTATTTAGATAAGCTTGCAGTGCTTCACTATCGTCTGTAATTAAATTATACCCAGCCATCTTTATACCATGTTTTAGTTAAATAACCTTTTGTGTAAGTTCTATAAAAAGTGCACTCATAATTATCTGGATCTAATTCTTCTGGCAATTCATCATACTCATAAAATTTATCACGATATAAGTAACAATTAGTTATTTCAGTACCATCATAAGGTTTATACGGCATATTAGAATAATCTATTATATTATATAAAGTATCATCTACATTCATATAATCTGTAGTATAGATTACTTCATCAGGAAAATTTTCCCTCAATTTATTAAAGTCAGTAGATATTTGTTCTACATGAGAGCCAAAATGAGAATCCTCTATAATAAAATAAATCATTAGTCTTCTTTTATTAAAGTTTGATCAAATTTTATATTATCTACAGAAACTACTTCTGTGCAGAAGGAGCATGATGATTTAATGGCTTCTGATATAATCTTAGATAATTGATTAAGAACTTCTTTAGGAAGTTTTCCAACGAAGTTTCTTTTATCAGTCCTAATCTTAGCAGGTATTATTGGTTGAAGACTAGTTTGTTTAATTTTAATAACTGCATCGTAGGATACTGAATAATCTTTAATAGGAGAAACATATTTAACTTTAGGTTTACTCTCTACTACTGGAATTGATACCTTCTTTCTTGGCATATTTCTTAGTTGTTTCATATTCACACATTAACATTGCAAAAGTACTAGCAAGCGATTCATCGCCTCCAGTATTCCACAAATAGTTAAAGGCGTGGAAAAGCTCATGATAATATGTGTTAAGAATACATTCTTTGGATAGAGGCTCACCATTATATTTAAATATCTTGATTCTAATGACTTGTTCCTCATAATCAAATTGTCCACATAAGGATTCGTTTTCATCGTATAATTCTTTATATAATTGTACTTTGAAGGTGTGACATCCGAGAGTAAAGGTCTCCGGAATGTATGGTAATTTTTCATTAGCTATTACGTCTTTCATTTTAGATGTCTAAATATAATGGTTTATAAATCTCTTTATAGTCATTATCTAATATAGATACGTTATATATTTCAGTATCATCTAATTTTAAATATTTATCTTTGCAAGTATGTAAGTGCCCACAAAATACATATCTAGGTTTTACTCTACAAATAGCATCTGCTAAAGCTTTACCTCCAGCATGGACAGCTTTTGGATTCCATTGACTAGGAGGCAATAAATCTAAATCTCCTAACATTGGAGTATCATGAGTTAAAATTATATCAGTATCTTCTGGAATATTATCATAATAACCTTTTAACCATTCCTCATTTTGCATAAATGCCCAACTACCAAATCTATGACAGAAAGGAGAACCATATATTTTATAATGTTCAAGATTCTCAGCCACATATTCATAAGTAGTTCCAATTAAATATGTAAGTTTAAAATCAGTTTTAATCTCTACTGCATGAGCTATAAAAGAGGATCTTTCTAGAAGTTTGTCATGATTACCTGCAACCATAATAACTTCATTACAAGGTAGAGAATTAATCCATTTTGCAAATGTATCTAAAAACCATATAGTAGCTTCAGGACTATCAAATTGAATATTTAAAGGAACAATATCCCCTGCTATTAATACTAACTCACAAGGTTCAATTTTTGGTAGATGACCATGTAAATCACTTAGTGCGCAAATTTTCATCATTATAATAAAGAATTTTTTATTTCATTATACAAATGCTTATCATACTCACTTAATACTTCCGAATTTATTTCTTTTATAATAGGATATAAGATATACCAATAATATTTAGTATCCAAAATATCTATAAAAGCATTTATTTGTGCTCCGTATCGATGGCAATTAAGTGCAAATAATTTATAAATACTGGGAAATCTTTGTCTATCTACTATCTGCCAATCTTCTATAAGAATTTTAGCTAATTTATGTAAAGATATATTAGCATATATATAATTCCTAAGTATTGTGCCATTACTTCTATTAGCTGTAGAACTCATTAATATAATTGTTTAATAGAATCATCCAAATCATCTCTTCTAGCTTTGAAACTAGGCTGTAATGGAATACCATCTTCAGAATAATAGAAGAATTTACATTCTCCAAAATGTCCTTTATATTCAGTGTCAAAATTTTCTACATAGTATTCTTTCAAAGCTCTATCTCCCCAAGGTTTAGCTTTAAAAGTTCTACCATCAGGTAATTCCATTATAAATACCATATCTTCAGAACCTCTCAATCCTAACTCATAATCTACAATCTTAAAACAATCATCTTTATAATTCTTAAATTTAATCATTACATTCTTTCTAGATCCGAACTCATACATACCTTCTGGATCTCTACAAACAACTCCTTCCCAACCTTCAGCTACATATTTATCATGTAATTTCATAATATTATCGTAGCCAGTAACTTTTACTTGAGGTAATATTTGTAAATGTAATTCAGAATCACTAAAATCTTTATTAGGATTAAATCCGAGTTTAAGATATTTAGCTATTCCAATTAACATTTTTAATCTAGTTTTAAAAGGTATATTTGGAACCATTATGTCATATATAAAATACTGTAGTTCATCACAATCTACAGCATTCTTTTCCATTCTAGCAGCACTATTTATTTTAGCTAGACTCCAACCGTGTTTATAAAGTTCTCCATCAAGTTTAATTGACGGATGTCCTTTAAAGAATTGAATTAATAATGGATGTTTTCTTATGTGAGTAGTACCAAAATCATAATCTCCACCTCCTCTAGAAGCAGATTTTATTTCTTTACCATCCCAATAAAAAGAACATCTAAGTCCATCCACTTTTCTACTAGCATAATAATAAGGGGTATTATCAATAGTTTTCCTAGCTACTTTACTAGCTTGTTTAGCCAACATATGTTTAGGAAAACCATTACCATCAGTATTATACTCAGGAAGAAAATTTAAAATTATTTTTTCATCTTTATTATCAGGGTCTTCTTCAACTTCTTTATAACCTTTGTCTTTATATTCTTTAAGCTTAGAGTTAAACTGAAGCTGAGTCTGTTCCCTAAGAGTTCTGCTGACTAATCCTTTCTTTATAGGAATATCTGGATGGTCCAGTCTTTTACCATTTAATTGCCAAGACTGTCTTTTAATAAGATAGGCATGAGCGGAATCACTCCACTCATACCATAGTCTTACACATCTAACTTTACCTTTAGCATCCTTAGACACTAAATAAGCATTTGTTTGAAATTCTTTTTCAAATAAGTCAGACACGATTCAATTTCTTTAAAGCATCATAAAATTGTTCAGGAGTTTCTACTTTTACAAGTTCTCCATCTATAATCCATTCTTTTTCTACATCTTCATATAACCACCATTCAATATCATCCCTAGTTTCAGAATCATCATTAGCTAAAGCTCTTATTAAACTAGTTATAATAAAACTTACAGACTCACATATAGATGATTCACATATTACACAACCCAAAGTATCTTCTAGTTTATCTAGTTCTCTTTGATAATGTAAAATATCTCTCAAGGAATCACAAAATCTTTCTTTATCATAAGTTCTAAAAGTATTATAAGAATCTTCTGCTCCTTGTAAGTAATCAGATATTACAGATTTTACAGCATCTTGATGATTTTCTGAATCTAGTATTGTATTATTAGCATATTGTTTACCTAATACTCTTACTTTCTTTAAAAAAGATTCTTTACTTATCACTTTACTCCAGACTTACCATAACCACTATCAGATCTATCTGTTTCATCCAAAGATTCTGCTTCTATAAGATTAGCCTCTTCTACTTTATTAAGAACTCCCTGTGCAATTCTATCACCTTGTTCAATTATAAAAGGCTCAGTACCATCATTCTTAAGAATAACTCCAATATTACCTCTATAAACTGCATCGATTGTTCCTGGCGTATTCAATACGGTAATACCGTGTTTCAAAGCCAGACCGCTGCGAGGACGAATCTGAAGTTCATAACCTTCAGGAATTGCCATATATAAACCTGTTGGAATAAGTACTCTACCTCCAGGATTAAGAATTATTGTAGTAGTATTAAATCTAATAGCATTAAACAAATAATTATTATTTTCAATTTCTTCTACATTAGCTCTGAGATCAAAGCCTGCATCACCTTTATGTGCATATTTAGGAAGTTCATTACTAGATTTATTAATTACTGGAATATTAATAGTTGTGCTCATTTAAATAAGATATTAATTTAGAAATTACATTGTCTTTATCTTCTGCATAAAAGGCTTTAATAACCTTATCATCTTTTTTCACTAATGCAAATGGGGTTTGATTACTGCCCCATTCTTGCTGTATCTTATAAGCTTTACTACGTTCTACTTTAGAACCCCTATCTAAGAATTGTAAAAAAGCTTCTCCATTATAGGAGTTTTTAAACAATTCTACTAATGCTGGATTATTATGAATTAACAATACATCAATCATAATAGCATAGTTATATCGCTTCTAGTTCTAGACATACTTACATATTGTAATTGTCTAAGAGTCTCTCTATCTTTAGCTCTAAAGATATCTTTCATATCTATAAATACATTATCATAAGAAGACCCTTGAGAACGATGAGTAGTAATAGCATACCCGTATTTAAAAGTAGCCTTTCTTATACATCTACCATCAGTAAATAAATCTTTAGATGTACAAAAACTTCCCATTAAAGCATAATATATTCCCCACTTCTTTTTTCTATCGTATCCTTGAGAATTTATTGCTTCAGTTCTTATAGTTTCTATAACTATAGCTAAATCTTCATTACATTCTTCTGGAGCTAATAGTGGAATTTCAAAAGAGGCATTGTTATATTCATCATACAATTTAACTAAGTATCCTTTACACTTAGTATAATATGGAACATCGATAATAGTAGGAGTAAATTCTTCTACTATATAATCCATAGAATTAGTTACTTCATAACCATCTTTTTTGAAATTCTCATACGCCATTAAAATTTCTCCTTTATGAAGAAAATTGTTATCATTCCATAAAAGTTTATGAATAGCTTTATTATAGTTACTTACACGAGCATTAGTATAAGCTAAAATTTTAGTATGTAATATATCCTTAGCTTCTATTTCGTGTTTAAATTCCGAAACTGCTTTTCTACAAAAATTTTCTAATTTAGACTCTACAAAGAGACTTCCGTCCTCACCTTCACAGTTATCCCACTGTTGTATTGGGGACTCTCTAAGCGTCTGTAAAATGTCTTTAAGACCACTTTTTTCAGATTGTCTATATATTTTAGTCAATCTAAATTGATGTTTACATCTAAAAACTTTTGATTGTTCGTCTTCTTTTACTGGATTTAACTGAGCATAATCATCACAAAAGATAATCATAGTACCCATTAAACTACATTTCTCTACTAATAAATCAAATAAATCACTACTTACCATAGATGCTTCATCACAAATGACAATTCCATCATATGGTATAGACATTTTTTTATCATTAGTAGCAAAGAATCTTAATTCTCTGATATCCAGTTTAAGAATATCTACTTTAGGAGATAGTGCTAACATACTATGAAGAGTAGTTGCATCATAATCATTATACTTTTTAAGTACTAAAGCTGCTTTATGAGTAGGAGCACATAATTTTACAGGGAATCCTTTAGTGTTTATCCACTCTAAGAGAAAGCTAGTACAAAGTGACTTACCACATCCAGCAGCACCTCCTAAATTGATAGGGTTTAAAAAGTCTTTTTGTTTGAAATTATCTAATATAATATCAATTATATCGTGCAATACTTGTAATTGCTCTTCTCCTAATGTTATCTGCTTTTCTTCTTCGATAAATCTTAACCAATTATTTCCTTTCACAAAAGGATTATCTATCATATTAGGTCTTTCCGGAGACCCATCGAAATTATCTATATAAATTAATCCATCACTCATATAAATATACTCTTTCTCCTTTAGGAGTAAGAAATCCTTTAGTAAAAGCGTTTATTTTTTCTTTATTACAATTCTCCCAAGTATTTCTATTCACAGCTTTTTTAAGAGATTTATTATAATAAATTATATCTAAGATTGTCTCCCAATATACATCATTATTATTAGTTTGAAAAGTTAATAATAGTTGATATTTCTTAAATAATTCTAAATTTATTTGAGGGACAAATTCAAATCTAGGACTATCATATTTATCTTTCCAAGTAACGTCATAACTATGTAACTCAATCCATTTATTAGGAAGTCCACAAGGTAACCCTGATATTATAGGTCCAAAATAAATGGAAGGTTTAGGAATTCTAAACCATTTCCTAACCTTCCACCATGTTTTAAGAGGATTCTCCATCAGCACGTCTTAAATAAGGTAATAACTTTTCTTCTATTGCTCTATAAAAACGCGGACAAATTTCCTCATATACTAGAGTTCCATATAAAGCTTGAATAATTTCTTCTTTATTTAACTGCCACTCTTCCATATAAGATAGAGTGGATTTAATAGACATATCTGAATCAGTATGTAAGAATTTTATATAATCAAATATATCTTTAATACTTACATCTAACTCATCTGTTGTGAGATATTGATATGAAATTTTCATGATTCTAAAGATAATTTAGTTATATATTGTGCAACATCGTCTATAACTTCTCTTAGACCAGAATCTGAGGGGTTATTATTTTTATAACCCCGTAATTTTAAAAATCTATAAGTATAAGTGCGAGCCTCTGGCATCCATTTATTAAATACTTCTTCATTGGATAATGTTGGAGGAAATAAACTTTTAATCCAATCCCAATATTCAGAAGTATCTATCTTTAAAGTTCCTATGAATTTGATTTCCATTCTTTTAATTCGTTAGTTTCAGTATCTAATACAAATGGTTTACAACAATCTAGCATCGCATATTTATCTGTAATTACAGGTTTAGTTTTGCCTCCCCAAGAGTGTCCAAATATTTGATAATAACCTTTATATGGAGTTTGTAATTGGAAATCTTCTAAATCATTCCAAATACAAGAGCCATATTTATTATAACCTCCTCTAGAGTAGGGAATATGATCAAGAGCACTAAGATTATTTAAATTTACATCATTTAAATCTTTTAACTCCATATCATTATAATCCATCCAATCTTTAGTAATACCTGCATGAGAGAATAAATATTTATTAGGAACTTCGGGAGTTAAATCTTCATATATGTAATATATTTGAGGATTTAAAGTTCTAATTAAGAACCTTACTTCAATTTGTTTATAAGAATCAAAACGACACTTTCCAACTCCATTAAAATAAGCAAGATCATGATTGCCTAATAGGCATATAACATCAGAAATTTTACGTCTATTCTCTACAAAAGTAACTAATTCTTTAAGATTGATTAAAGATTCTGTTTTATCAGGTTCTCCAACTACATATTCTCCATAAGGATCATGATAATCTCCTAAGAATATAATTTTACCTGTCCAATTATTGCATGGTTCTTTCCAAAAACCACGACCATGTACATCCGGAATTACTAGTATTTTAGTCACCTAAATATAATTTAAATTCTTTTATAAATTCTTCATTATCTAATAAATTAGTGATATTACAATAATCTACTTTTTCATTAATGTCCATCATTGAATATAATATAGTAAGAAAATCTTCTACAAAATCTTTTAAATTAGTATTTAGCCAATTAATTACATAACTTGAATAATCTACATTTTCTGGCACTATTTCATAAGTATCGAATAAATCTGCTAATGCCTCGAATATTTCGTACTTTGTAAAAGTATCACTTTCATTCAATGTCCATTGTAATTCAATTGCATCATCCATTTTCGTACCACTCTTTAAATTTCTCTAAGAATTCATCTTTGGTAACTAACTCTGTAATATCTTCAGCATCTATATCACCATTAGAATAATCATAAGGAGAAGCTTCTTTAATTAATTCCTCTATGTAATTTTCTATATTGTCTTGAATGCCTTCAATAATCTCGTCTATGCTATCGTCTTCAGTTCCTATATAAGTACGATATACGTAAAGTAAAGCTGAATAAAGAGTGTCTTCTTCAACAAACACTTGTCGAATTTCACGCCATGTTAAATCTATCATTTTTGAAGTTCTTTTAAATATTTAGTATAATAATCCACTAATTTATCTCCTGCTACTTCTTTTATCTGTTCAGCAATATCTTCAGGATACATATTCTCCACAACATCTGATTCTATATCAAAATTTTTTATAAAATCATCATACCAAGAATCGGATTCACAGAAAATATCGTCTACTATATCTTTAGCCGCAACTTCTTCTACTCCTCCATATGCCTCTATAATATCATCTTGATCGATATAATTTTTAAACCATTCAACTATAGAGTCTACATTATAACTATATTCACTAGCTACATTTATTTGTTTCTTATATATAAAATACATATTAATATGGTTTAAACTGTTGTTTTACTAATTTACCTTCTTTATATTCAAACGTTCGTTCACCCCTTGCTGAATAATTATCAGGCTCATATCCCTCATAATAGTATTTGCCATCTTTGAAAAATATATCATCTTCTACGATAGTACAATTATAAGGAAGCCAGTCCGCATCCCAATTTTCTTCAAAAGGCATGTAAACATTACATACTGATACAGTTTCTTTAGTAGTATAATAAACATCATCATACCACTCAAAAGCTTTTGAATTATAAGAAATGTCAGTAATAGCTTCGCCATCAAATTTTCCGTATAACTTCATTACAGTAAAGATTTAAATATTTTGACAATAGTACTCTTTTGAGCAGTAGGGAATCTACTTTGAACATCTGTAATAACACCTTTAGTATCTTTAATAGTAAGAGTTGTTGCTTCCATTAATTCAGCAATAAGTTCCTCAATCTCTTGCTCTGAAGGTTCTTTAGGTACCATCTCTTTAATATAGTCAAGTTCTTTAGTTTCTTTAAGAGCTAAATCATTACGACCTGCTTTCTTGTAGATAGCTATAGCCTTTTCTCGTTCTTTAATCATTTTTTGTAAAACATCTAGCTCAGAAATAGGTTTTTCTGAATGCTTATTATTAATTAGTGCAGTTTTAATTAACTTAGCAGTTTCTAAAATAAAAGTATTAGAAACTTTTCTAGCTTTTTCAATAATTTCATCAATGTTCTGCTCTAACTCTGTCTTACTTTCTTTCATCATTAATTGCGATATTTTTATTAACCATCCAATTTATATTGCTTAGATCAAAACTCATAGAATCTAACCAATCTTCTATCTCACTGTCATACATTTGTAATCTAGGTAGAGTATAAATATAAACTTTACCATTGGAATAATCTAACACAATTATGTCATCCATTATTTTTGTTTTCGAAGCGCATTACTAGTGCTAAATAATTAATAGCATCTAGTTCATTATCAGATAAAGCTATTAATTTACCATTAATATCAATATCATATCCATCTTCATTAGCCCATCTTGTAAGAGTTATATAGTCAGAATCTTTACCTCCATATGTGTATTTCCTAAGACTGTCAGTAATCTGACTCACCTTCGTCACTTCCATGATTTAACTTATTAAAACCATAAATAATTAATTCTTTAAAATCTTTTTCTTCTTGTTCTGTTAAATCTAAAGGTCTTTCACCTACCCACATAAACTCATAAACTCCTTCATGTTTATTATACTCAAAACTTGCTATAGCATAACAAGTTTCAGAATTCTTAAAGCAGCTTTTATGTATTCTATGCCAAGAAAAGTTTGGGTCTCTGTACCAATCATTATCTATTTTGATAAAATCAGACTCATGACCATAATAACAATTAGGCATATATCTATTTATATGATAGGCTTTAATTTCGGGAGGATTTTTTAAAAGATAAGTAGCGACCTTAAATTCTAAATTATTTATTCGTTTAGTCTCTATCATCCTTTATATCAATTCTTCCTTCTTTAATCATAAATTCTATTTCATCTTCTCTGTAGCCAAGGACATCATATAAATAAACTTCTACGTCATCAATACTATCTGGAACTGTTACTAAATCAACACTTCCTACACCGTAATTTAAAATTGCACACTCCATAAAACTAAAAAAGGAGGCTTATTCAGCCTCCTTCCAAAATATATCAGTACACCATATCATTATATGGGCATCTCTATCTATCTTATAAAATTTTTGATTAGTATTTGGATTATTTAATGGTCCGAATTGTTTCATATAAGGACCAAGTTTAATATAATCAAAATTATCAATATCTATATCATTATCAGCTAGTAATTGTTTGCCACTATACCATCCAATATGTAATTCAGGATAATTTTCTCTAACCCATTTAGCTAATCTATTTATTTCTCCTGGATCAGAATCTCCTCCCATAAATCCTACTAATGTAATTCCCTTATTAGATTCAATTAATCCTTGGAGTCGTTCCAATGATAGTACTTCTCCAATATCTTTTGACAAATAAGGTGAGTGGCAGCCATCGCAGCAACAAGGGCAACCACTGATGTTAATACACAGAGAAACTTCATTAGGAAATTCTGCAAAAGTAACAGCTGTATCAACATATTTAAGCATAGAACTCTTTAATTTTGTTCTCAAGCATATCAGCAGTTAAAACTCCAGAAGTTCTTCCTACCTCTACATTATCTTTTGTAAATACAAGAGTTGGGAGATTCCTAATATTATATTTAAGAGTAGTCTCTTCCTCTGTCTCTATATCTACTGTAGTTAAAGTAACATCAGTATGGTTTTCTAACACTCTTTTTAAAATAGGTGCTAAAGCTTTACACTGACCACACCATTCTGCTTCAAATTTTAATATTTTTTTCATTGTGCTAATTCTATATTAATTTCTAATTCATTCTTTCTACTTCTAGTACTACCTTCTAGTTGTCTAGCAGCACTCCAGTTAGAAATTTTTGTAAGATAACCAATAATTCTATCCCATAGACTTACATGAGTACTGCCACATTTAGGACACTTACTGAATGGTTGTTTTGCTATAAAATGGCACTCTTCACATTCACAATTAGGAATATTAAAAGTAACATATTTACAACCTACTTTAGCCATAAATTTAAGTAAATACTCATATTGTTTCTGACTCAAATGTTCAGACAAATTAAGATGGCAAGCAGAACCTCCATCTAATTCATCAGCAGCGAACTCAGAACTATGAAGTATAATTTTATCAAGTATACTTATATGTGTATCATTAGGTTTAAATATATAACTAGCATACAGATTAGTATCTGTAGGAACCCAATAGCCATCAGCTTTATCTCTATTATAGAGTTTTACTGAAGCAGATTCTGCTGGTACTTGTTCAGTATTAAATTGAGCTGTTTTAGTTTTATGTTTCTTATTCTGCTCTTTTATAGTACTAAATATTAATCTACAGAATGTCTTATAATAAATATTATTATTACATTCCATTCCTAAGTATTCAGCAGCCTGATTTAAACCATTAATTCCAATAGTTAAATACTGTTTATCAAGATTAATAAAACCAGCATCATAAGCAGCATATAAATGATGGTCTTTACACCAATGCATTAAATCATTGTAAGCATATTGATATAGATAAACTCTTTCAAGAATATTTTCTATATATTTCTTAATTCCTTCTTGGAAGTCTTTATGTGTAATCCAATCTACTGGGAAGCAACATCTATTAGTATCAACATCAATATGGTCTTTATAATCAGACCAAGTATGCTGCCAATCTTGAATAATTCTATTTAAATCAAGAGTGATAACATTCTTACTACCAGTCATTATACCTATTTGACCATTAGTAGTATTAAATGTATTTTCTTGTACGGCATTCTGTAAGCGACAACATGAGCTTAAACTATCTACGCTACGAGACATGTAAGTAAAGAAAGAATTTCCTTGAGCATATTCATTGCATATATAATGGAAAGTGTCTAAATCTTTAAAATTACCTTCCTTATCAGTTAAACAAGCATAGCTACATACAGGGAATGTTAAAATACATTTTAATCTTTCTTGATTTAGCCAATATAAATAACGTTTTTGTAGCCAATTAGTAGAGTTCCATTCTGGCTTTGTTCCATCTGGAAATACAAATTCTCCAAACATACCTTCAAAGAAATATTTATCGAAGAATGAAAAATTTGTAAATGGAGACTGCATTCCTCTAGCTCCTGCTATTTGATTAATAGAATAAGTTACTTGTTGGAAATACTGGTCAATTTGACTACCAATAGTTTTTTGTTTTATGCAATAATCTGTAGTTATTCTTACATTTGGTTTAAGATAATAATTATTTCCCCATTCTTTTCTACAGAAATAATCCATATACATCAGAAACTCAGGAGTAGCTACTGCTCCTTTAATTTCTGAAGCTAATGCAAAGTTTAAATTTACATAAATACCACAGAATGAATCAAGGTTCTTTGGAACAGCTGATTTACCTCCTAATTTCTCTAATCCAGACAACAAGAAAGGATACATAGAAGCTGCCATACAATATGGTTCTCCTACTTGAGAAGATGAATCATGAGGATACAAAATAGTTTTAAAGTCATTCCTCATAATTTTTATATTAAAGTTAGGATCTCTCTTCTTTACAAAACTTTCCCACCATTCTGTATTAGTGAGTTTATTATCGACTTTATGTATTTCAGCGTTTAATACTCCAATACCCTTAGTTCCAACATTACTATTGTCATCAATAGTAGCATTAGCAGTATTATCAGATTTTACAAAATTATGAATAAATTTAATATCCCTAGTAGCATGATTTCTAATATCCTCACGCTCTTTACGATATAAAATATATTTTTTAGCTACGTCATGATATCCTAAATCCATTAAGAGTTCTTCAATTTGGTCTTGAATATCCTCAATAGATTGATCTTCAGTCTCTACTACAGAATTAGTTATCTCAGTAACTGCTCTGTAAATATCTTCGTCCATTGTCTTACTAGAGTTTTGGGTAACTCCAAAAGCCTTTAGTACAGCATCTCTAATTTTGTTTCTGTTAAACTCTTCTTTAATTCCGTCTCTCTTTATTACCATAAATAACATTTATAAATTAACATTTTAAATCATCTACGAAATAAGCACTATAATACTAGTACTGAACTAATAATATAGTGCTTATATAGTTATTTCAAAATATTATTTACAAAGTTAAAATGCTGTTTACTAGTAAAGTTTTCTCAACTTGATTCATAATATCCTTTTTCATAGAATCAGTTATAATTTGAGTGAATGCATTATATACAGTAAACATATTTGCGTTATCATCTGATATAAGATATGGACTATCTTTTTTATCAAATAATAATTTATAAGCATCGATAGGAGTTGATGTAGCTAATTTTACTTTACCAAAACCATTATCAATAGATTCAGACATACAATTACGAACCCATCTACCCAAATGCTCATTTACAAAACTTTTATCGGTATAGTCGAAATCTGTATCGGCAAAACGTCTTAGAGTAACTCCTATCTCTGTAGTTTGCTCTACAAGTCTTGTAATTGGTTTAAAATTAATTGGAGTTTCTGGCTCTATCTCATTAACTACTAAACTATCTGGATTAAATACACAAAGATTTGTACATGCAGAATTCAGAGCACCTGAATACATTTTTACAACAGCTTTTCTAGTGTCTAGACCATATACCATACCAATTACTTGCTGATGATTAGTATATTGATATTCATTTGGCAGTACTGCTTCCAACCATACTCTGTTAAAAGTTAAATCAGCAGTATCTATATCACCATTTTTATTATAAGTGATTTGATCAGGTAATTTTACATGTACTCTAATATCAGAAGTTAATTTTTGAACTCTCTCTAAGAAAGGTTCAATATATCCTCTAGTAGGAAGATAATCTTTACCTTTAATACTAGTAGCTTTTCCTTCTAACACTTCTTCTAAAGTAAACTCAGTTGGCATTCTCTCCATTGTATGTGAAAAACATTATGTTATCAATAATTTCTTTATCTAATAATTTTTGTACCAAGTTATGAGGAGTATCTTCCACATAATTAACTTTATTTACATCTACACTAGTAATATATACCCACTTACTCCCGTTGTATAATATTTGTCCACAGGGATATGAATCTTTATAACAGATAAGTAGTGTTTTGTTATCTTTAGTAATCTCATTAGTTACCATTTTAATGTAGCAAGAAATTCTTCATCAGATACTTCTTCAAAGTCCCCGTCTCCATAAATAACATCTGAGATATTATAGTCTACTATTTTAAATTCTGGCTTACCATGATTATGCCAATATTCTTCAACATGTTTTGCATTACTATTAGGACTAGGACCTAGTGCAATGCTGCAAGAAAATTGATTAGTTTCATAACAATGTCCTTTATAAAAATTTTGACATTTCTTTATATAATCAATAATAGTATTAACTTCTCCTGGACAAGTAATAACTTCTTTTAATGGAAGAACTTTTTTATAATCTCTATAAGCAGGTTTACCAGGAGTAGCTTCTTTATAATCATCTTCTATACCTCCTTCTAAGAGTTGTTTAATTAATGTTTCAAAAGTATCATCCCAAGTATCCTTAATACCATATGCATACATATAAGTCTCTCTTATATAATTAAAATTATCTTGAGATAAATAATGTCTAGCATATAATGGATCTTCTGTACTGTCTTTAAATCCATTTTTAATAAGCTCATCTAAATCTATAGAAGGTTGAGCCCATTTATACATTTCTACAAAACACTTATGCAAAGCTTCTTTTAAAACGTCTCCTCTATCAATCATCGTTGTTAGTATAAAATTCTAATAATCTAAAATTATCTGCTATATGTTTAGTATCTATTAATTCATTGACTACTTCTAATAATGTACCTTTACATGTATCAAATTGAGCACTATCTATATTGTCACAAAAATACCACAGATCGGTATCTGAACAATATGAAATGCTTCCTACAGCCATACCTTCTTTATAAGCGATAATTATACCTTTATAATTATTAGTAATAGCTGCTAAATCTATAGTAGTATCACTACTTTTAGGAATAGTAATATATTTCATTATTTAAAATCAACTAATTTAAAACTATCGGCGTAATTACTAGCTATTACGTTTCTTAGTAAAGCTAATAAATTTTCGTCTCGTTTGTAACTACAGTTTATAGTAATATCATCTAAGTATACCCACTCATTATTATCATCGTCATATCCAATAAATCCTATTGGTTTATTGCCTTTGTATGCTAAAATAATACCTTCAGTACTTGTATCTATAGCAGAGATGTCTATAGATTTATCGGATGTTTCCGGAAGTCTTATGTCTCTCATTAATTATTTCCTTTAATAGTTCCCATCAAAATATCTTTATCTTTTACAATAGTATAATTAATACTCCATTTAGTATGTCCAAAATTAGCTGTAATATAATTACTACTACCATACATACTACCTACTGATATATAGTCAAATCGTTTACCAGTAGTATAAGCATAATTATGTAAATCACCTTTTACTACATAAATATGAGGACTACATATACCTTTTTCTGCTATATAATTAGCAAAGAATAATTCAGTCTGAGGATTTAAAGTAAGAGGAAATTGTCTAGTCTGAGAATTATTATCTTTACCATGAGCATATAGGAATTGATGATCTCCAATGATAAAATTATCAATAGGATAGTTACTAATATAACTCCTAACATTATATTTAGTCAAATATGCAGCTAAGAGTTTTTGATTTAACCACTCAAAATCCCCACCATGATTAGATTCTCCTATAGAGAGATAATTAAAATCTTTACTTTTTACTTTCACTGTAAGAGTAGCAAAGAATTCCATCATACACTCTATAAATGCTTCACTAATTTCTTTATTATCAAGAATTTCAGGAAGTTCATGACCTCCTCTAGTAGTTTCTTTATTAAATCCATCAATAGAATCTCCAAGATTAACTACATATACAGAATGATATTCTTGTCCCACAAAAGATTCTACAATTCTAGATAATCTAGATTTAATTTCTGGAACATCATAAGAAGGTAACTGTACAAAACTACTATATTTAGCATTATAAGCTCCGATATGTAAATCAGATAACCATATAATTAAATCAGGATATTCTGCTTCTTTATTATCAATATTTACTGGAAGCTCTTTATAATCCTTTACTGTATTTTTAATAGTAGCTTCAATAAGTTCTTTATTTAAAGACTTAGAGGTTTCCTTAGTTAATTTAGTAACTAAAGCTCTTAAATCCTTTACTTCATCTTTCTCTATTCTTTTTAAGAAATCATTCTCTTTTTCTCTAAGATGCATTTCTTTTAATTCATCCTCAGTGTATTCTTCATACATATGAGGAGCAAATGGAGAAGATGCTTTAGTAATGTTAAAAGCTCGTAAAATTCTTTTAAAGTCAATAAGAGAATAGTCTGGGAAATATCTGCTGACAATCTGCTGGGTTAAACCAGAACCATAATAAGTATACATTCTATATACACTATTCATTTCGTTTCTAGTAAAGACTCCTGTGATTGCGGGCTTATTTCTTCTGAAAATCTCAAACTTATATCCAGTAATTTTACCAGTCTCCTCATCTCTTATTTCCCAAGTATTAGAAGCATCATCTGTATCTTTCTTTACTTCTTTTTTCTTAGTATTCTTTAGTCTATCATATAATTCCAATATCTTCTTATCATCTTCATCTTTATTTTCTTTCTTTCTAAGATTTCTCATTGTCATATATACAGTGTTTACATTTTTTCCTGATATAGTACACTGAGCTTTTAAAGAACGATTATTATTAATTGCATCATTAAATAACTTAATATAAGAAGATTTTGTTGCTTGTTTCATACTTTTTTAAAAATTAGATAGCTGTTACGCCTTTATAAATAAAAGTATCTAGTAAAATAAAAGGTATCTAAATTAAAAAAGGCAGATACTCTCGCGAGCACCTGCCTTACTTTAAAAATTATGAACAAATTAAAATTCCAAACCAAAGAACATATAGCGACCATTCTTAGTACTCTTAGATGGAGTATAAGTTACAGTAGCTACTACTGGGTCAGAACCAATAGACTCCTTACCCTGAACGATATCGATCTGACCCTTGAAGCCCTTCTTAATAAGTTCCTTAGCCATTTCCTTAGCTGCGGTCTTAGTAGGACGAATAACCTTTGTATCTGGCTCAACACGACCAGTATCGTTACCATCCTTATCAAGAATTGCTTCACCAGCCTTCTCGTTCTTTACACGCTCAGACTTCAAAGTCTTCAGTACTTCCTTTGTATCGTGGTCTACCAAATCAAACTTCTTCTGAGTATCACGCTTACCCTCAGTCTTAATATCAACAACCTTCCAAGGACGCTCACGTGTACTTACAACAGCACTAGAAAGAGTTACAATGAAACCACTACCAGGAGCATTCTTAGTCTTTTTCTTCAAATACTCCAGCTTAAATTCCTTCTCATCATTAGAAGTTACTTTAGCATTCTTCTCATGGAACTTCTTCCATGCCTGTGTTGCATCACCATTAATATGAAAATTCTCTTTCTCTACCTGTGCTACTGCTGCTTCCTTTGTTTCTGCACTTACTTCAAAACTCTTAAAATTAAAAATTTCACTCATTTTCAAAAATATATTAACATTAATTCTTATTATCAAATCATCTGCGATGTTTTTTCTTTATCTTTGTAATGCTAATATAATCTATATTTTTTGCCTCCAAAAAGAAAATTATAAAAAAATTAATTTTTTTAGAATGGAAGAAATTTTCCCATTAATTCTCTTATTTTTGTTGGCATATCTTTTGGTTGCACGCCAAATGTTGGAAAATCGGTACATCCATATGAAAAATCCTCAGTGATGATAGCAATAGCTTGTATTGTATCTTCATCAAGACCTGTTTTTTCTGCTAATTTAGCAGTTACTTCATAATAAGTAGTTCCAGGTTTTTTCTTCTTCATAGAATTTACTACATATCCAAGTAACGATATAAGTGCAAATTTTAAATTTATACTTTCCCCTAAAGACCCTAAACTAAAGTATTTACGATATAAATCGGAAAGTTTAGTATAATCAGGTCTCTTGAGTAATTCCGAATCCCTCATAACCATGCATACAATAGAATGCTACTAATTTAAGAAGGTGAGTAAACTCTTTAAATCCTTTATTAAAAAGTTCTCTAGTCATAGGAACTACTTTAGTATTAAAATTTGGAATAGTTTCTACTACTAAGAAATTACTTCTAATTTTAGGATTCTCAATGTTATAATTCTTTTTAGCAGCCATAGTTAATAACCAACTATATAAAGCCATTTCTCTATAATAGTGATAGTCAATAAGAGCTCCTTTAGCAAAGTTATTTATTAAATCTCCTGTGGTTTTTAAATCATTTACAGTGATTATTCCTTCTTCTTTATCTATACTATAATTATCAAGTTTAGACTTAATTTTTAATATAAAAGGTTTATGCCCTGGAGCCTCTACTAAAACATCTATAAGGAAAGCTATTTCATTACCAATAATTGGCTGTTCTAGTAATCCTTCAGGATTTAGTAGAGATTGAATTTGTGTATCACTATTTAAAGCTTCTAAACATATTTTTAGTTTAGCGTGATTTTTAGGGTCTGTAAATATTGGTGTTCTAGTATCATTATTTTCTTCTTCAAAAGCTTTTCTATCACACCAATACTGAGCACAGTCTGCTAACACTTTTTCTATCTTTTTATCTGACATTTTATCTTTATAATAATCACACTTATCAGATGCTTCTAATATAATATCGTTAGTAACATTGATACCTTGTGTTTTCTTATAAATATAATCTGCCATTGATCCCATTTTAGCAGTAGGTTTGCTAACCTCTGTTAGAAAAAAGTCATTAGGCTGTAAAACTAAAGTATGTAACCAACTACCAAATTTTAAGCTAGCTGTATTTAATTTAGTCTTACCCCAATTATCAAAGAATTCTGTTGGAGAACCATCTTGATCTGGATTTATCTTAGATAATCTAGAGTTTGAGATATAATTATTATACTTTTTTGAGAAATAAGTATCATCATCAATATCTTCAACTCTTAAAGTCTCTATCAGAGGTTTAATAGAAATTTGACTTAATTTCACGTAAATAATTGTTAAAGTCTTCCGACTCTTTTATACATTCATACCCATATTCTATCTCTTCTTTATCTAAACTATAAATCTTACCATAAGGACCCCATTTTTCATTAGATTCAGAAGCTATTAATAAGCAAGGTAATCCTGCTAGATTCATCTGAATAAAATTACTAATAGAATCGTCAATGAAAATATCAACTCTACCTTTTATATACCGAGCTTTATTAGCACGCTGGCATAAGACTTGATAAACAGGTTTATTAGGATAACCATTATTCTTTAACCATGTTTTACTATAGTCTTTATTACATACTCTTTTAGTACAATATAATTCAGGTATAAAGTTTATTTTATTTTTTACTGGAAGATTTATCCACCATTCTCTGTCTTTTATTAAAACTTGTTGTACATTTTTTGTTATTTCTCCATCAGACTTAGGATATCCAAATCTTTTTAAATATGGATTCATAAACTCATTTAATGTATCATCTAAATCTAAACCAATTCTTAATTTCATAGATTAAATAATTCCTCAATGTCTCTTATATATGTTACCCCAATACCTTTCTTAGCCAATTCAGCTCTGATATTTATCCAGCTATCATTGTTATCAAGAATAGCATATGTATCATCGTCCAAATTTAAGTACTTATCAACTTCTTCTTTAGCCTTTTCAACAGCTTCCTCATATGAAGATGCTGTTAACTTATGAAGTTTATTTTTATTACTCTGACAAATTGCAAAAATATAATTATTCATTTGGTATTGTTATATATAATTATCATTATTAAAATAAATAATATCATTACAGCAATTGGAAGTGATAAAAATATTACCACTACTAATGTTACCCAACTCCATAATAATACTCCAGAAATCTTAAGTAAAATTAATATTATACTTATTATAAAATCTATTACTCCTAAGGCTAATAGTTCTCTCATATTAAATTATTACTTTTAGAATAACATTCTAATAAAGTATAAAAGAAATCCATAGGAATCATTGCTATTGCTCCTGGACTAACACTTCCTTCTGTTGGAGCCTTCTTCCAACATAATACAAAGGGTTTATCTTTATAGGGACAAGCATCTTCTATCTTAAAATATGCTGGAGTATTAGCAGTATGTTTTGCTTGAATATTTACAGGTAATTTTCCCGATCTATCAATTAAGTCAACTTTATTATTATCTGTAAACTTACTCTCTCCTCTAGCACTTACACACTCAGTATACCCCATATCTCTAAGATGATGAATTATATCTGCTTCCCATGCACTTCCCTTATTTCTAGACTTTTTAGCTTGATAACTTTTTTTAGTATGGCTATCTATCCATTCATACAAAGTACCATCAGCCATTTTTCCAGACTTATTACATCTAATTTTAAGAGCTGCTTGACTTATTTTAGTTTTCTCAGAACATTCCTCTATAGATGTATAATCGTGCACATCGCCGTTCTTATATGTTATTCTAATAGCAGTATTCAGATTCTAATTACTTTTTGACATAATTACTTAATTTTTTTATATAATACTTTATAAATTTTAAAGTATTCTGTCGACCATATTTTTTATAAAAATCACTTATATCTTTTACTTTGAATTTATGAGGTATAAAGAAATAAAGTAATTCGGGATGACTTCTTCTTATTTTAGCCATATTAAACATTCCAGGTCTATCATTATCATAAAAAGTTACTATATAAGTAAATCTTTCTTTTAGATCATTTAACATATTTTCAGATAACCATTGTGTTTCACTATTTGGAGCACAGGCTGTTACACCTAAACCTCTTAAACACATAGTATCTTTCATACTTTTAGTTATGACTAATAAATTACCTTTTTTAGGTAACTGACTATAACCTTGAACCTTTTTAGAGGGCCAATTTGTTAGAAATCTATACTCCTTACGTTTAGGATAATAAATTCTCCACAATTCTTTACCTTGCATTGTTCCTCCATAATATCCGAAGATAAAGTTATCTTTGGTCTTTATAGTTTGAATATTACCATTTAAAAATACAGTACGACAAGAATATACTTTATATTTATTTAGTAATTCTAAAGAAACTCCTTGCTTACCCCACCATTTTAATTCATCTTCTGAGAAGTCTTTTATTTCTACTCGTATATCTGCCGGATCATTTGTTTTAACAAAAGAAGTGCTTGATTGTATTACAGAATGATAATTATTTTGTCCTTTTAATAAGCCAAAATCTTTAGCTATAATGTCTAATGCTTGATGGTATTTACAAGCATATTTAGTCATAACTACAGATATAAAGTTTCCATAAAAACTTCCATTAAAATCATGGAATATAAGTTCTCCTTTAGAGTTACGAAAAAAGGAAGCCGTGGGATTTTTATCTTTACGTAAAGGATTACAAATTAATTTTTTTGAAACTTTTACGCCAAGATAATACTCCATATAGGCTTCCTCTGTGTTATATTTAAGTAAGTAGTCCTTAGTAATATCTGGTTTATAAGAAAAATCTAATTCCATAAAAACTACTTACTTTATAATTACTACATATCTGCCAGCATAGCGTCGAAGTCTTCATCTTGAGCCTCCTTGCCTTCAGTAGAGTCGATAGATTTAGCCTCTTCTGAATCAGCTGCTGGCACAGGAGCAGTAGGCTTACGCTTCTCCATATCCTCTTTCTGCTTAATCTCATAACTAGAGAATGACAATTTATCTTCCTCTAAGCTAGCAAAATTATCACGGATATAGAACTGTCCATCACTATTAATAGCTCCAATATCAGGAATCTTAGCAAATACATTGCCAGTTTCCTTTGAGATTCCCTTTTCATCCTTTTTCTTTTCCTTACGACCACTAAGCTTTAAATAAAAGTTTTTATTCATACAATGCTTAGTCAATACTGCCTGGAAAAGCTGCATGAATTGGTCAGTACTCTTGCAAGCAGGAGCTTTAGTTATAAACAATTCTTTAGCTTTATCACCACCTACTACTGTTATAATATGCAGCATAAAACCTTTAAGCTGTTCAAATGCTGAAGGAAGTACATATGGGAATTCTACACCCTTAGAATCCTTTCTCTTACCCTCATATCTTTTAGCAGAACTTTCATTAGGATAAAACAATGATTCTTGATAAGTTCCTTGCTCTCCTTCAAAATGAAGTACCAGAGATTTCCAAGTTGTATTAGGGTCTTGCTTACCTTGACCCTCCTTAACTTCTATACTTTTTAACTGAACGAGATAAATTCCATAAGGACGAAGACCTTTCTTACTTGTAGGATTAATATCACCAAGACCACCAAAATTTAAATTCATATTGCTATATTATTAAAGATTATCGAAATTAAAATCATTATCTGAGATTTCTGTATCATCTGCGTTGCCGTCAATAAGACTAGCCATTTCGTCATCTAATTCATCTTCTGATGCAATATCCTCTGCTTCAGGAACTACATCTTCTTTAATCTCAGGCTCTCGATTACCTGTTAATATAAACAATCCATCAATTTTAGGATGTGGAGTGAAAGTAAACTCATTACCATGCTCAGCAAGGTTCTGGTTATTCTTTCCTCTATATGAAACTGCATTCTTCTGAGTTAATTTATTACCTGACTGCGTACCAAATGTTTCAGCAGCTCCGATAACTAAGCATTCCTTCTTATTAAGTTTCTGCTGTTTAATATCTACTTTATCTCCTGGTTCTACACCAAGAGCCTCAACAGCTGCCTTATTAAGAATATACTTATTCTCCTCAAGAATTAATAGTGGATTAGGATTTGAATCATCTACTTCTGGGTCTTTCTTTTTAGAAGAAGACTTACGAGTAGACGGCTTCTTTACAGAATCATCCTTCAATTCACGTGTGTCAGTAAAAATTTCTCCAGTCTCTTCATTAAGCCACTCGGACTTAATTGTCATTTTAATTAGCTTCATTTAAAATATTGTCATCATTATTGGTTTCATTATGGTCATCTGCGATTTCTTCTTCTTCCTCACCATATTCAAAGTTATGGATAGTATCTAAAACCTTCTGCATATTAGGTTCAATCAGTTTATCTTTAAAACATCCATCAACACTACGACAAGTATCGTTACCATTGGTTTTAGTTCTAAAGAAATAACTAATATTGCCCTCATCATCAACCTGGCGTTCAGTATATAAAATATAAGAAAATAAACCATCAATATTTACGGTTCTATCCAACATTTTACCACTAGAGTATAACTGCCAATGTTCATCGAGGTCAGTACCAGCATTAATAATATGACTAATGAATACTACATTGAGATCTTCACGCAATTCGCTAGCTTCCATGATTAAATCATAGTAATTTTTAGCAAACACAACGTGTTTATCCCAGCCCTTCTCAAGGGCAGAATCCATTATATTATTTGAAAGACAATAGTTAGCATCATCTACGACTACTGTCTTAATATCCGAACGTAATTTATCAATAATCTTCAACCACTTACCAATAGTAGTATAATCATTAGATACAAGCCAATTTCCAACTGGCTTTTTATTTACAACTTCAGCTTTCTTGTACTTACGTCTAAATCCAGGAATTTGAAGCTGCTTGTTAGTACAACTAATAATAAATGTTGATTTATAATCCAAATAACGTAAAGAAGTGCTTTTTCCGGTACCACTCAAACCTGCTAAACCAATAATCATAAACTATAGTCTAATTTACTTTTCACTTTTTCATCTTCAATATTATCTGTTAAATTATTATTATTATCTGTAGCTCGATATTTAGAATAATCATAAATCTCGGAAGGAGGAGGTAGTTCTACCCATTTATTCACCATGCCATCAAAGAAACAACAATCAGCTACTTGATTTTCTCCATATCTTGATTTTAATACAAGAATACTTCTGAATCTATAACCCATTTCTTTTACTTGATATCCTCTATAAGAAGAGCGTTTATCAACTTGAGGATTATAGACAGCTAGAATCAATTCTGCTGCTTCACTTGGAGTACCAGTTTCCTTGATATCCTCAACCATTGGTTCCATGAAAGCTTCATTTTTCTTTCTTTCCATGTTAGCCACACTTCTATTAGACTGCATGATGAAAAGAACAGATAAATCAGTTTTATTTCTAATAACTACAAGTTTATTAGCACATTCGTCAATCTCTCCTTTTTTAGTGCGTCCATTAGCAGGTATTAAAAGTCCCGCATGGTCAATTACAGCTAAAACAGTTTGTTCAGGATTATTAGGAGTATAATGACCATCTTCAAAAGTACCCTCTTCTTTAAGAACCTGCATAATTTCAGATATTATCTTATCAGAAGTATGGGCACCATCAAATATAATTAATTTTTTATATACTTTTTCTAGCCATTCATATCCTAATTTTACATATTCATATATATCATCTGGTAAAGTATAATCTTTACCTATAGAAAGTATCTGTTTAGCAGATATTCTAATATGATAAGTATCATACAAATACGTACTTAATAGTTTAGCTATAATAAAGGATTCTTTCATCTCAAGAGCAAAGAAGATAATCTTAATTTTATCATCTTCTAGATGCTCTTTTAATGGAATATAAACATATGAATATAATGCCGCAGAACTCTTACCAATACCTGAACTAGCAAACAACAATGTGAAGGTACTTTTAGTAAGTCCACCTGTTATTTCTTCTAGTTTAGGTAATCCTACACTTAATCCATGATTTCTTCCTAATCTACCGTTTTCTACTTCTTTCTTAAAACTCTCTAAACTCACAGAGTTGCAACAGTATTACAATCCATTCCAGTGTCTCCATTCTTTAAAGCTTCAAGGTCTTCCCATTTTTCATCTACAATAAATGTAGCTAAGCTATAATTAATAATACCATTATCAGTATTAGCTTCCCAATCTAGTAAATCAATAATCTTTTTATGAAGTTCTTCGTTCCAATGAATTTTCTTTCCATAAGTTCTATAAGCATCTTCAAGACTATTAAACTTTTTAGAAACACCTAGCATACTAGTTAAGCATCCATTAATATTTCTAAATCTAGGATAATGTTCTCTAAGTTCTTTTCCCATTTCAAAGGAACTCTTAGCCAAACATTTTAGGAAGTTTTTATTAAATGGTATCTCTTCAGGAACTAATTTCATTCCTGGAATAATTTTATAACTTTTAAGGATAAGACCTTTATCTTGTAAAGATTTAAGTACATCTATAAAACTTCCTACATACTTTTTATCAATAGCCAAATACCTACGAAGATAATCTTCTGAATAATCTTCTATATAAGCATTTATAGCTTTAACAACAAATAATTCAGTAGGAGTAATATTATATTTTTCTAAAATTGTTATTTCTTCATCAATGTTTAAATCAAACATACAGTAATTCAGATAATTAAAAGTCTTCCATACTGTAATTAAGTTAATCTCTTTTCAGAGCGATATTAATACATAGATTCAGAATCTAAAATCAAATTTAGGAACTATCTTTTCACCTGGGGTAAAGTCTTTACCTTGTAATACTTTATCCAATTCTGATTCGTCTATAGTTATAAAAGAATCTCCCTTATGAGAATCATAAAACCACTTGGTCTCTTGAGTCCTATTTAATACTATATTGAATATTTCTGCTGTCTTACCTTTTTCAAATCGGATTGATCTTCCTCTTCGTTGACAAGCTCTAGTAGTTGAACTATCTAATCCAAATATAATAGCTACAGAAAGACCTTTTACATCAAGTCCTTCATCAGCTTTTTTTACTGTAGATAATAGAGTTATCTTTCCAGAGTTAAAATCTTCAATAGCTGTAGCACTCCTTTTCTTAGAAGTTCTACTAGAATATACAGTAGCATTAGGAATTTTTTCTGCCATTTTAATATTATTAGCAAAAGTTATTATTTTTTTATCCTTTCTGGCTTCTATAATTTTCTTTACTATTTCAATTTTCTTTGGATGATTATTTATAAAAGCTTTTTTCTCATGCATAGTGGACCAAAATCTGATAGCATGATAATTTATATTTTGTAATACTTCAGATTTTTTGTTAGGGTCACTACACATGGAATCTCTTAGGAGTAGTTTATTTCGCCAACCCATAGGACCAGCTAATTTAGTAACTAACTCCCAAGAGAATCCGAAGAATTCAAAATGAGAAATGAATTCTTTATTTATTTTTTCATATTCTTCTAAATCATCTACATTTACTAAGACTAGGTATTCTTTATATGGGCTAACCCAACCATTTGCAAGACAAGTATTAATATCAATAGTATCAATTACTGGACAATATTGTGCTAATATTTTATCTCTACCATCAAGACGCTCAAAAGTAGCTGTAAGACCTAAGATAAATTGGTATTTTACTACTTCAAATAATCTTACAAAGGTCTCAGCTGCATATCTATGAGCTTCATCCAGTACTAAAAGATCATATTTGGCAGGATGTTTTATTACAGTGTTTATTATTTGTACATCACAACTTAATCCTAGTCCATTAGAATCTATATGACCACACCATTGTTTTTGTAAAGTTTCTGTTGGTACAATTATTAGTACTCGATATTGAGGGAAGTGTTTTAGCACTGTCTTAATACAGTTTAATCCTATTCTGCTCTTACCAAATCCAGTAGATGCAACTATTGTCCCTACACAACGATTTTTTATCCATTTTCTACGACACTCTTCTTGTCGTTCATCTCTAGTGATTTTATGAAATAATTCTCCTTCAATCAGAGAGTTTGTAGCCATTGTAATCAGCTACTGCTTTGATTTGCTTAATACGCTTCTCCCATTCTGAAGCTTGCCATCTAACCTTATTTTCGAGATGCAGTAAAACTTTATCTCTTAAGGTTTCCAATTGCACTTTAGTCAGATCATTATAACGCTTATCATATTTATCCTTACGGAATGTAAGCATTGCGCTAAACTCTTTTAGAGTTAAGCCTTTTCTATCATCAATTTTCAAAACAAGACCCTTTCTATCTTCAGGATTCTTAGGGTCTCTCAGTTTAATATTTAGAAGTTCAGCAACTTGCTTAATTCTATCTACTAAACGACCATTCTCATCTTTCTTATTTAATTCTAGTAATTCAGAACGTGTAAACCACAATCCCAGCTCAGTAATGAATGTAAGAGTAATATGTTTACGAACACATTTACCTAAAGCAGACAAACAAGCTTCTCTAACGATATACAATGGTAATGAAGCAAACATAGTAAATGAATCTTCATCACTATTCATAATATCATTAAGAGTCCACTCTTTAAAGAGAGTCTCTGCAATAGCACTAACATTTGTCTCGCCCTCACCATTTTCTGCATTCTCTTTAGCAAACTGTTCTGCTTGAGCAGTAATTTGCTGATTGAGCATATTAAAGAAACTAGTTCTTACAATACCTTGTCTAGTACTACCTTCACCTGGATATAATAGCCAAATTAAGAACAATTCAGCATTACAGCGAGTTCTTTGGTCTTCAATCTGTTCCAACAAAACTCGTCGTCCAGGATTCTCATAGTTGTCACTATAAAGCATTGATTCACAATGTTTATATGCTTTACGTAATTCTTCTTCAGTCATATCTACCATTTTCATGGAAGACTGAATGCGTTCACCATCTACAATTTTTCTGGAACCTTTCCAGAGAAATGTTTCTACATCATTATTCTTAGCTTCAAAAGCTTGATTGAGTTTATCACCTAAAACTGTTGTCATAAATCTTAAAGATTATTTATTGTATTATTATATCATCTACGTTTTTAGGTCTTTGAGGGACAAACTTAATAAACCAGACATTATTATATCTGTATTTCTGTTGTGTGTCTCCATCGTACCATTCATCTATCCCTGCTATTACAGGCTTCACTTCGAGATAACCAATATCACCATAATTTATAGTAGCAGCACTCCAATTAGGAGGTTGGGTACACATAAGGTATTTAGTCTTTTCTCTAAGCTTATCCTCATTATCTAACAATTCGAATACATATATTACATAGCCTAAGCTATCATTAAATTTCTCAAGTAGTTTACTATAAACAACCATTAATTGATAAATAAATTTTCCGCAATAATATGGTAATCCTTTTTCAAGGCGTAAATATTATTTATCAATTTTTAGTAATTCTAGTTATCTAGGATTATAATTTCTGCATCCATACTTAGCAAAATTACATTTAAGCATGTCCATATTTACTAAGCATTTATATCTTTTACAATTCTTACAATCTCTATCTGGAAATTTAAATTTCTTACCGTCAGTATCCTTTATGTAAGTATCTAATGTATTAGAGCACATATTATAGATAATATACTTATACCTCCAAATAAATAATTCAATTTTGATAATTTTTTATTTTGTATATACAATTCATTATTTTTATCAGATTGAATCTTTATTTGATAATCTTTATATGTTAGCGTACTATCCAGTGTATTTACTAAAGATTTGTAGTTATTTATTTGAATTTTTTGTAGACTATCATTTACTAGTAAATATTTATGCTCATTAAAAATAAGATTAGTTATTTTTAATTGATACGGTGTCAATAAGAAGTTTTCTCCCGACTTCTTGAATGTAGTTTGTGAAAAACTGCATGTCGCTATCAGGAGACTGCTTAATAATATTGTCCTTCTCTTTAACATAGATAGTTTTATTATAGTAGATAGCAGTGTCACACTTATTGATATCAACTTTAATAGAATTTTTCTTACTATTTAATGAGTCTATTTTTCTTTCTAAGGTATCTGTAGGTGTTACAGTAGTAGATTTAAATCCTCTATATAAAAAGATAGTAGCCCCTATAATAGTAATAAAAATTAATATTAAAATTAGTCTATCTAAAAGTTTCATTAATCTGCTACTGCCTTATTATATAAAGCTGCTTTTTGAGCTAAAGCTTTAGCTTTCTCATATTTATCTTTAGCTTTCGCGTAAGATACACTGTACTGCTCAGGATATTGCTTTACATGATTGGTCTCATTATCAAGTATGTATTTCACAGCCTCAATATTAAGAAGTCCTGCTCTACCTAATAGTACATTGGTATTTCTATCACTAACACTTTTACCATAGGCAATTTTCTTACCAAGTTCATTGTTGTGTTTGTCTACTGGATTACAGAAAGACACTCCAAAACTAAGAATTCTAGTAACATTTTCACGTATAGTACTTTCTCTAAGAACAGCACATACTACAAAGTAGTGATCTTTACCTTCAAAGTCTACGAAACTACCTTCTCTGTAATCTACAAGTTTCTGTTTTACGTTTGTCATAATTTTTTAAATTTGGAATTATTAATAATATAATCTAGAGGAGCCGATACTAAATCAATGGATTTTATAATTCTATATCCAATCTTTTTAGTAACTTGTACTCTCTCTTTAAGAGGTTTACTTGAAGATATAAACTTACTACCTAGCAATTCTTCTCTATCTTTATAGTGAGCGTATGCTGTAAGTTCATAGACGAACACCTTAGAAACTGTAATGTCTCTATGATGTTCGTCTCTCCAAGTAGTTATAGGAATGGACTTAATCATTCCTCCATCAAAGTAGTATTGTTAGGAGTTTCCCCCACAATATCATATAATCTATGAAGTTCTTTTGTATAGGAATCTAAATATTGTTGCATAGTTAAAGCATTTTCAGGATTAGCTTTAGCTACTCTATATCTAGCAATTGATGCCATAGCTCCGGATAAGGTTAATCCGTATCCTGCTAAAGTAAGTTCCTCTCTAGCCTCTCTAGTTTTAGATTTGGCATTAATGGTCTTTATAATATATAAATCCCAATGAGGACAACTTTCATCATTTGTTGAAGATTTCAATTCAAAATCAGACTCTTTAATTATCATAGATTACTTTGATCCAATACCACCAGGTCTTGTTGATGCATTTTTTACTGTCTGAGGGAGCTTATCCCACCATACCTGCTTCTGACGAAGTCTTTCAAGCTTTGCCTTATACTTCATTTTAACTAGAATTGAAAATTAAAAGAAAATTAATCATCTGTGTAATATTAAAATTATCTAGGTAAAATACCATAATTTAGTCATAGACATATCTAGAATAGCCTACAAACTTCTAAATTTAGAATCATGAACAATTTATCACTCTAGAAATGAAAATGTCTTAGAGAGACTCTGAGACATTACCCTCAAAGTGCTCTTCAGTATACTTGCGAGCATCTTTGATATTATCGAAATATCTACTTGGTTTTAATCGATCACTACGTTTTACCGCAATTTTACCACCAGTAGTACGATAAATAGTAATAGTGTCTACTGTTGCTTTTACAATTTCTTTAGCCATAATTAATTATTTTTAAAAATTTTACTTAAAGTGTTTGTTAATTCAGGGTACAGATAATATAGTGCTAATAATGTATTTATAATTGGACATAATAATATCAATATTGATACTATATTCATAGGGACATTATTACTAGTCCACCTGTTTATAACAGCAAATGCAGATCCAATATAAATAGCTGCACCAGCAAAAACAATTATTATTGATAATATTAAATACATTACTCTAATAATTCTAAGCTAGCATTACTAGCTAATTCATCCGCTAAATTATTACCAAAACAATCTTGATGTCCTCTAACATGGGTAAATTTAATATTTTTTATTAAAGATTTAACTCTTTCATATTCTTTATCTAAAATATTCCAGAGTTCTACATTCTTCTTTTTCTTCCAACCCATAGTAAGGCATCCTAATACATATTGACTATCACTTATAAATTCTACTTCATCCATTGGAGTTTTAATAGACTTAAAAGCACATAGCATAGCAATTAATTCCATTTTATTATTAGTAGTATGTTTAAAGCCTTTGGAGTACTTTTTAAATACTTCATTATCCTTCATCCATACTATTCCAATACCTCCTTGGTCAATAGAAGATTTATAAGCACCATCAGTATAAATCTGTAACATAGTTATAAAGATATGTAATCTGCATATTCAAATACTATTCCATTCTTTTCAGGATCAAAATACGTTGTAGACATGCAAAAAGTATCAAAATTATGAGATTTTCTATAACCATTCAATAAATCTCTGACGTATTCTTCAGTATCCTCTATTGTGGAAATATAACAGTGTCCCTCACCTTTAATAACAATTCGTACATCTGAAGCATCATCTAAATCTCCAGTACTAGAACTAATTTCCCAAGTTCTATTATCTGTAAATAATGCTTCTAACTCTAAATTAATATCATGAATTAAGTTAGGGTCTAATTCATTTTTATTTATAATGATCATTTTTATTCCAAAGTATTAAATAACAACGTTCTCCTTCAAAGTTTGAATACCACAATATACATTGACTATCTGTAATATCTAATCTTGGATCAATTATAATTATTACCAAAATAATAGTTATAATAAGTCCCAAAACATACATCAGATAACCTTAAACATTGTAACATTCTCAGGAAGATTGTCCCAGTCTTTATAAGAGTTAGTAAACCATACGTGGTTAAAGTTTTCTGACAGATTCTTTATACCCTTAGGATTTACCATATGAGTAACTGCAATATTTAAACGCTCTTTAGGAATACCTAAAGCATTAAATGCTTTAGCAATACCACAGAAGGTTCCACCACCATCACATAAATCATCAAGAATTAAGAGAGGTTTATCACTAATTACTTCAGGATTGTCTACCTTAATTTCTAAAATCTTACCTGTAGTTAAATCTCGAACTTTACTACAGGTGAGTGCAGTTTTATTATACTGGAAATCATATCTTTCTTTAGCTCCTGCATCTGGAAGAACCATTTGAAAATCACTCCATACAGTATTTGAAGGACTATTTTCTACATATAATTCAGTAAATTTTCCTCCAAATCTATAATCATAGTAAACATCAGAATGAGGTTCTAAAATTTCGATAACGTCTGCATTACAATTTTTTAATACATTTAAGACTATTTTTAAAGTGAATGGTCTATTGAAAACCATTACTCGATCCATTCTCATACTCATTAAGTAATAGATATTTATTTTATATAGAACTTCATGTCTATCAAGGATATCTAAAACTTGCATAAGTATAAACAAGTCTTCAGCATTAGTAACTCTACATTTTACTAACACTTGTTCCTTATGACTGAATTCTTCTAATGAAATTTGAACTTCCCCATCAGGAAATCTAGAGATAGAATATTTAATATCACTATCTTCTAGATGTACTAAATTTAATTGTTGCATAATTTATAAATATAAAGAGTTATTGTTGAATCATTAGCAAAAAGTTCTTGAAGCATAGGATAAACTACTCCATCCCAATCTCCTCCTGCTAATCCACATCCTAATTTATAAGGAATACCTACTTCTGTTACTTCTTCGTCTTCACAAAAAGCTTTTAAATTTAACAAAGCTTTTTTAAGAGCATTATAATCAGTATGTCTATTTTCAAAAGGAGCTACTGATTCAGTAAAAGAATATTCACCAAACAAATTAGCTACAAATTTAATAGGAAATTCTCCAGTTACACATATTTGACATTTACCTAATAAATCTTTAGAATATTCAAAATTTTTACAGATATCAACATATTGTGTATATACAATACTCCATTTATTTTTAATAGACCTAGCTATACCTGCTCCCATTACTCCTAAACAATTAGTTTGATGAGCTATGAGAGGTAAATTTGATTGGAGTAAATCTCCATCAACAATTTTTATCATACTAATGTTGAATTTACACGTTCACGAATTTCAGAAAGAGAATATTCTCTTACTAATTCTCCATCTACAAAGACTGTTTTAAGACAACCTTGCAGTTCTGCATCCTTAGTCTGCTGGTCATAAGCGACATACTTGCCATTCTCTTCTTCAACTCTAATAAGACCTTTGAGAGAGTTCTTTGTTCCATCGTCAGTCTTTGGATGCTTATAGATTTCTATAAGTCTACCATTAATTATACAAGCAGTTGCTTTAACTGCAAATCCCAAAGAATCACGAGACTTAAACTGATAAGTATAAGATCCAATACCAAGAACAAGATTACAAGCTGCCATATGAGCATTTTCTAATCGAGCGTAGATATCACGTTGGCGCTCTAGAGTGATAGAATCTCCATAGAGCAAACCTACCTTGGTACTTGGATAACGATAGTCGTTTACAGTAGTATTCCATCCAAAGATTTTACCTAGCATATAATATGCTCCATAGTACTGACCTTCAGATACTTCTACATAATGACTTTCATCATCATCCATAAATGGATTGAAATCACAATAGTATTTACCCTCCTTCATGGCAGTATGATAGTGAGGATTTGTACGAAGACCACAAATAATGTCTACTGGATCACCACTATCAGGGCGAATTACTACTCGACCATCACGCTTCATAATGTCTGCCTTAAGCTTAGGCAAGAACTTCTCAACTACCTGCCAGAAATCCCAAGTATCAGATACTATTGAGATAATACCCGTTGGATATAGATCATTAATAAGACGACGATATGTTTCAATCTCATCATTTTCACCTCCTGCACACATTACTGAATGCTCAGTTGCTGGAACAGTTGCAGCTACGAGTTCTTTAGTAACATCTGCATTGTAATAATGCTCTATTGCTTCAATAGCAGGAATTGTTTCACTACCACAGAATGAAGTCATATGAGCCATACCAGAAATAATAGCAGCGTCAAGTCCTGCCATACCTCTCATTGAGAAATCGTGACAAGAAAATCCTAGATTTACATCTTCTGGGAATCCAGTCTTTCTAGCGTGCTCCATGAGTCTCTTCTTATAAAGACGAGCACTTGTTGCAGAAGTACAAGGAAGCCATAGAGTACAACTAATCAAAGTTTCCAAGTAATTAGTCAACCAGAAGAAATCAGGAAGAGTATTCTTAATAGTCATCATAGGTACTCTTATAGGACAGATAGAACCTTCAGGAAGAGCTTTAATTTCAATAGGAAGATAACCCAAATCATAAAGTTCTTCAATATGCTTTGTTCCAACCTGATTAAGGTCTACAAAGTTACCTACACGATAAGTAAATTGCTTAATAGCTTCTTCCTTAGGAAGAGCAAACCATTTGTTAAATTCCTCTATCAAATACTTCTTTACAAAGTACTGAATACCAAATACTACAGAACCTTCTGTAGCTTCTGGGAAGTAACGATTACTTCTAGGAGTCCAGTTACTATAGACCATTTGTGTACCCTCTGGGTACATACGATGATGACCAAGCTTATAGCCATCAGTTGCATTAATAATTTCCATTAATTGATTCTTTTAATGTTAAACCTATACTATATTTATAAAACACTTCAGTTATATAACTCTTAGTTTTTTTGTGGATTTTCATATGAGGCTGCTGTTTAAGCCACCATGTATATTCCCTTCTAGGGTCAGCTCCATATGTTTTAGCCGCTGCTAAATAATCACATATAAGTTCTAGAACGTATTTTCTAGGCATTTTAGCAGGAATCCCTCCATTATCTAAGGAATGTATCCAATATTCATAGTGATGAGGATTTCTTCCTCTATGATGAAGGAATGTTTGACTATATCCTAATATTCTACATTCATTCGCTAAAGAGCTCATTTTATCATCCCAATATTTAATAGCTCTTGAAAATTCTGTAAAACTAAATTTAGACAAATCATGAGTAATACCTTGCCAATATAATCCTATTTGAAAACAATATTTAGCAACATAATACTTATGAATTAAAATTCGCTTTATTAATTTCAACCAAACTAAGTTCATAATTCTGATAATTTATTTATATAAATATCTGAATATTTCTTTCCAAGTTTCTGCATTATACTATAGAAACTTCTTCTAAAACTACTATCTTTCATACACAATATCTTTATATTAGAAATTAAATCTTCTGGTATATGTGCTTCAGAGTATTCTTTAGACACTATTTCAGAAGATTTAATTAATTCTACTAATAGAGATACTTGACTAGCTTTTTGGTAATTCATAAGTGAGAATCTCTAATTGCTGTATAATATCCTAAGATAAAAAAGTTTTTACATTTTTCTAACTCTCTACTAGACATTAGTAGGTATGGAGATTCTGCAATTAATGATTTCCAAGCTTCACCTGCTTTTACCTCAAATATATCTGAATTCATAGTCCTTCTTTTTCTAAAGAATTCCAATAGTCTGCTTCTAGATCATTCCAATAATCATCTAGATCACTTATAATATCTGTTAGATCTTCCATCAGGTATGCAATATAAAATTAGCCATATAATACAGAGTATGATTATGAGTCCTATTCCTATTAAGAATGGGCTAAAAACAACTAACCACGAAATATCTGAATGTAAAAGAACTTTAGCTATCAATAAAATCAGGAAAGACCCCGGAATAAGCGAAGTTCCACATCCAAAATCAATTTTTACTTTTTCATTTGACATTGTCTAATAGAGATTTTATATAATCAATAGATTCCTTCACAGATAAGCAGCCTCCACTCTTTAACATAACGTAAGAGCTTTCGCCAACTTCTTCTACTAAGGAAATATCATCTACGGCTATTAAATATCTTCTATTAATACTATCGTTGTCTAATGTTAAATCAATAAACACATTTAATCATATTAATAATTTTTATACTAATAATCATCTGCGTTATTATAAGTAGAATAATATAATACTATAAAGATTTAATCCTAGTACAGATTGTTTCTACAGCATTATTAAACTCTTGCTTATTACTATCTAAAATAGTTTCTCTTAAAAAATCTAAATATGAAGTACTGCGACTAGTAATAGAAGGTAATTTAAGATTTACTACAATACATTTATTACCATCTACTCTAATTCGTAGTGCTCCACATTTTTTATACTTAACCATTTAAATTAATAAATATTAGTAATGCTAATACAAAAATAGGGATTAATAAGATAAACTTATTAGTCCCTTTCTTCTTGCCATCAAAGGCTTCTACAATTTCTTTTAATGTCATCTGTTCATCATATAATTAAAAAATTCATCTCTTGGAAGAGTTCTTAATAATTTTAAAGTATCACTTGCATAGAAATATCCATCAGTATAATAGTGGCTGCCTTTAGGAATTATAAATAAACCTATAGTATCAATAGGTTCCCATATATTATAACGATTATATGCACTTCCATAACAATCATATCTTCCAGCATAAGGACTTAATATACGTATATTATATCCAAAAGAATGGAGTCCTATAGATATAGATATACTATTTCCATCTAAGTATGATTTATAAGTCTCTCCTATATCATACCTATAATTAAATACTGGTGAATAATAACAGTGTCCGCCATAACTTATTAAAGCTTTCCACACATATATATTAGAAGTAGCTATGCGTTCTACTTTATCTCGTAAATATAAACACATTATTTAAGAATTTTAACTTTTACATGCTTGATACTAATTCGTTTAGAGTCTTTTGGATGTATTAATATATCAATACGATGTTTATGTCTTTTATTCATAACATCTTTTACTTCATATATTCCAAATCCTTCTATAAATACTTTTTTAGGTTTATTCTTTGGAAATAAATAAAGTAAATCACGAGATATAGCACACCATTTGATTTTATTATGTTTTAAATGATGTAAATTAATTTTAGAACCATCAGCTGTAATTAATGGTTTATTATCGCACTGACTCTTTACTGGTTGATAACAAGTAAGAGTTACATGAGTTACAGTTTGAGCAATACTTTTAGTGCATAAGAAACATAATAATATTAATATAAATTTAAATCTTCTCATTATAAATAATCTTTTTAGTTATGGTATATATCACCACTCATAGTACTAACATTACCACCAACATTACCACAAGTAACATCGCCACTCATTGTTAATACTCCACCTTTAACGTCTTTACAGGATACATCCCCACTAGCTGTATTAACAGTTGAAACATCTCCTATAATTGAGACATCTCCACTATCAGTACGTACACTAGCTACATTACCCTCTATTTTTACTTCTATAGATGGACTTTCAAGATCTTCTCTTAAATTTCCATTTACATAAATTTTACCATTATTAATACTAATGGTTTGTGCTCCTTCTATTTTAATATTGTTAATCCAAGTAGCACCATTAATACCATTTAATGTTGTTTCAATTGTGTTAACTATTCCCATAATATATAAAATTTTAAAAATGTATACAAACGAAAAAAGTCGAGCTTATTGCCCGACTCAACATCAGTAAGTACCCCTTTGGTACTTACAAATTAAATAATAAGATTAAATCATTGGAGGCATGTATAATCTACAATACTGATTAGCATACCAAGTCCAACCCTTCTTAAATGCTTTTAAAGTTCTTTTCAAAATTTTCATCATAATAAATCAAATTTAAAGTTTAACTTATAAAATATCTAGGAGGAGAATTTAAAAAATTAAGAATCCCAGGTAAATCGCCCCTGTTAGAGACAATCTTATGGTCTCTATTTTTATTATTTAGGATTCTGTAGGAATGCAAAAAACGTCGAACCATTCCAGTTCGTAGGTTCTACGACACCTAATAGGCGAGTATGCATCGTTGAGAGGCACCCTATAAGTTACGTTGCTCCTGTAACTAGTATTCTAGAGCTTTGTTATAGTGCGAGATGTGGGAATCAAACCCACGCAAGCCTTCACATTGGAAGTGTGACGTGCACCTTCAGCTACACTAATCTCGCATTTATTTAATAGTGGAGCGTAGGAGATTCGAACTCCTAAGAATGCCTGCGTGCAAAACAGGTGCTGACCACTTGAGCCGACGCCCCAAATTGGAGATTACTCTCCAGTTAATTGTTTTATTTTAAGTTTAGCTTGTGTTAATTTATAGATTAAATCAGATATAGTATTTTTATTATCCTTAAGCTGTTTTCTAAGACCCTTATTAGCTAATTTCATGTTATTAAAGCTCTTTAAATTATTTGCTATGGATTCTAATTCTTCAAAAGACTTAGTATCATCAAACAAAGATATATTAACTTTAGCTTGTAATTCTTTAATTTTAAGTTTTTGTTTTTCAATCTTATTTTCTAAAGATTGAATCTTATTATTTAAAGAATCTATACCAAGTCCATTCTCTAATTCATCTATATAGGATTCTAATTCTCCGATTTTTTGTTCTAATCCAGCATAATGTTTTTTTCTTTCAGCATCATACTCTTTAAAACTACTTATTTTTCTTCTTAAAACAGCTATAATAAAATCCTTTTTATCATAAAAGTTTACATCTGATTGATAATTAAAAGTTTCTTTCATATTATTTATTTTTATTAATTAGTTGTCTAGGAGAGATTCGAACTCCCGAAGCTAAATAGCAGCTGATTTACAGTCAGCCGTGTTTGACCACTTCACATACTAGACAATTTTGTTCGGGGTGTGGGAGTTGAACCCACTGTTTTCTGCTTATGAGACAGACGTGTAAGCCGTTTCACTCACCCCAAATATAAACAAAGAGCTTCAAGTAGGATTTGAACCCACGACCTGCACTTTACAAGAGTGCTGCACTACCACTGTGCTATTGAAGCTAAAATAAAGGCGAATATGGCATTAGACGGGCAAACTATCATGACCATATTCTAATAATACATTGAGCTATCAGACATACTCGTGGATTGCCACCGCTGCCTCTAACAACCACCCAGTTAAACGCTAGGTGCTCTCCATTATTTGCGGAATATAAGGGACTCGAACCCTTAGTTTTACTAGAGTGACAGTCTAGTTCCCTTACCAACAGGGCTTAATACTCCATACATCTATTGCGCCTAGACTGGGATTCGAACCCAGGAACCTTTCGGGGCAAGTTAACAGCTTGCTGCCGTTGACCACTTGGCTATCTAGACAAAAGTCCTGATTAATCAGGACATACAGTTGAATCAATAGCAGTAGTATCAACTACTGTAGTGTCAACATTAATAGAATCATTTGAAGTTGAATTTACTGAATTATTTGAACCAGTAGAACAACTCAAGAGTGTAAATAATACACTAAATACAAGTAATTTCTTCATTTTTTTATTCTTTTTATGTATTGACTATTTTAAATCTAAATTTTATTATTCAAAATATAATTTTAATAAAATTTAAAAATGAACCGAGAACTTCCCAATTCTCGGTTCTGTGTACTAAGGTAAGTACGACCCTTCCAGTTTCATGTTGAAATCTTCAAAAAAGTCAGTATATTTATAGATATATACATCTGGGAATCAGGTTAATCATGAAATTCGTAACTATAACAGTCCTAACCCGTTTGTGATATAAATATAATTTAATTATAAAAATTATAAAAGTTAATTTTTGTTTACTTTATTATTTTTAATTAAATTATTTATTTCTGTTTCTGTGAGTTCTATCTTGTAATCCCCATAACTTAAAGAATAATTAAAATCAAATAAATAGACAAATTTATTATCTATATATTGAGCACATTGTGGGAGTACACTAATATTAGTAACTGTAAATTTGATATTGTCTAAGACAATACTTTCATACAATTTAAATTTGCTAGTCATAATAAACCAAAAGAGGGAACTCTAAATAGAGTCCCCTCAAAAGATTGAGTTTCCTTTTAATTATCACGACTATAATTCACGTTTCACAACGTTCAATAAGTATTCCTTATTACTGAGGTTATTATAGTTGTGAATTTTTTTTCTAAAAATAAAATCTTAAAAATTTTAATTCTTAATCATAGCACGAAGCTCTTCAATAGATTTATTCTCAAGAGCTTCGTCCTCCTTCTTTGCGATAAGCTCAGCAATACGTTTGTTACGAGCATCAACCTGTGCTTTATCAATATTATCTTTACGAGCCTTTAATTTAATATTGATTACATCTTTTACGATGCTGAAACGAAGTTCATCATCATTTTCTTCAGCTGGAAGCTCTTCAATGAAAGACTTCTTAGGAGCCTCACTAACTTTCTTATCCAGCATAATAGCTAAAGTGTTAAGATTCTGCAGAGACAAGTCGAACAAATCTTCTGTAGTAATCATACCCTTGTTTGTCTTAAAACGTAATTTCTTCTGTAATGCTTCTTTGTACATTGTTGTTAATTATTAAATGTTTACTTTATAAATTTTACCTGAATCTACTCTAACCATAAGTGAGTTACGAGAAGTAGCTATAAATCCTAAACCACTCATCTGATTATCATCATAAGGAGTCAAAGCTTTAGATGCTAATACTTCAAATACTCTCTTATGATTCTTAGTGAGTTCGTCTTTAAGATACTCATTAAAATATCCACGAACAGCATCTGGATTCTTACAATCCTTCAACATAAAGAAATAGTGCTTAGCACCTACTTTATTATTTCCCCAATAATTTGGAGATAAGCATATAGCAGATACTTCAACGAAGTTCTGAGTCTTTACTCCCCAGATTTCTTTAGAGGCTGTAGTACTACTTAAATGCTCCTTAGTAAAGATAACTTCACGTCCATTAGAAGTAAAGTTTAATACTGGAACATCGCCTTTATCAGGAACATCTTTGTCGTACACATAAGTATGAATAACTCCATTGAGTTCTACCTCTACTTCAAATCCTAAATCAATATTCTCAACTTTAGCAAAGTTATTAACATATACTTCATATTTGCCCGCTTTAGGAATTCCTGAGAAAATAATATTTTCTACAGCATTACGAGAGAACTTTTTAGGATTATCACGTTCTGCATAAGAACTACCTCCACAAGCATTCATATCCACATCAAGAAGGTTTGCTTTATTACCATAATGAATGTGTCCATAAGGACTTATCATATGTAAATCCAAATCATCGTAATTATACCAATGAAGAGAGATTCTCATATAACCGTCTACTTTACCTCCTACTTCTTTGACACGCTGCTTAATAGCATCAGAGATATTACCATTATATGCCCAAGCAAAACCATTAGTCCACTTAAACATAGAAGGAGCTTCCTTATTAACTGGGGCAGTAAGAGTTACTAAATTATTATTTAACTTATTGTCAAAGAATAATTCAAGCTTACTAGCCTTAGAAACAATATTATTAAGGAACTCTTCCATAGTTGTTGGAATAGCAGCCTTCTCAAAATCTGTAGCAGCTTTACTAGTATTAGAAGTTTCGTTCATAAGAGAATCAAATCCTCCTAACATTCTCTTACGAGTTTCTCTATTTACAAAGATAACATCTTCAATAGATATATCTTCTACTTTAGCATGACGACGCTCTAAAGAATCTTCATAGCCAAGTTCTACTACAGTTTTATAAGCATTTTCTACCTGAGTTTTGGTGATAATACCCTTAGGTCTCTTATAATTATAAGGAGCAACCATAGCTTCAAACTTCTTAACTGAACTTTCAACGTTGTTAGTATCAGTTATATCTTTAAGAAGCTGACCTATAGCACTATTAAGTATATGTGTTACAGCATCAGGAAGTATACAAGAAGATATCCAAGCATAGTTATCTACTTCAAAACCTTCCAAATGTTTGTTCTCTATTGTATCAAAAGCAGTCTTTAAGGCACTTACCTGACGCAGATAAGTATCACCTCTATAGAGATTATCATCTGCAATTAAGTCTAATACTGTTTGTACAGAATTATAATTAATTTCAGATAAAGTTCTCAACCATACATCATGTGAAGATTTAGCACCTGCACGGAATGTTGGAGTCTGAGACTTATCCATAATTAAATTACTTGTAGGAGTGGCATAAAAATGGTTCCAAGTAATTATTTCTTTAGAAGGTAGTATCTGCTGATTACATTTACAACCCATTGTAGTCTCTTCTGTAACAAATGCATTTCTAATTTTAGTATTTTTAAGCACTTGTAATATATTGTCTACAACTTTAGCAAACATTCCTTCAGCATGAACATCCTCCCAGTAAGAATGTATTTTATAATTCTCATCTATAGAGACTAATGCTCCATAGCGAGTAATGAAATGTTTACAATTTACACAGTTAAACTCTTGACGCACGGCTCCTTCAGGGAAAGATTCCATATAAGCCATCCATAAAAACTCTTTTTGAGTGTCAAGAATAAAGAGATGCTTGTTCTCTTTAATCATCTTATTACATGCTTCTGTAACAAGATTTCTAAAATCTAAGTATTCCATAAAATTTTTAAAAGTTAGAAAAAGAGGGAGAGATTATTCCCTCCCTCTGTGATACTTAATGTTTACACATTTACATTGGTGTTCTCTACGTCGCCATTAACGTTAACATTCTTGTTAACCTTAGCATCAATGGTGTTAGCCTTCATAATGTCTGCCATATCTACACCTGTGGCATCTTTTACAATGTCACGAGTCTGCTTGATAATAGCAGGCACATTACCAGAAATACCAGAAGCCTCAGAACCATTAGTTCCATAAACTGTCATATTGCCAATCTTACTCATAGGCTCAGCAATGTACTTAGCCATATCAGGAAGAACTTTCTCATTAAGTTTAGAAAGCATGTCAATTACAGCAATAGAACCATACTTACTGTATGCTTCAGCCTTCTTCTGCATAGCTTCAGCTTCTGCAAGACCCTTAGCCTTCACACCTTCAGCCTCTGCTAAAAGTTTAGCCTTCACACCTTCAGCTTCCGCAGTCAAGGTCTGCTGAGTAGCATATGCTTCAGCTTCACCCTTAGCACGAATACCTGCAGCCTCCTGCTCCTGAGAATAACGATTAGCTTCAGCCTTAGCCTTTACAGCCTTAGCAGTCTGCTCTGCCTTATAAGCTTCAGCCTCAGCTTCACGCTTCTGCTTCTCCAAAGCAGCCTGAGCATCAATCTCTGTCTGATACTTGTCAGCATCAGCCTTAGCATTTACATCTGCAAGATACTCATTCTGCTTAATCTTAATCTTCTCCTCAGACAAGGTCTGCTCCTTACGAGTCTTCTCAATATCAGCATCTACAGTCTTGATATTAATAGTCTTCTGCTGCTCCTGCTGCTGAATTTCATACGCAGCATCAGATTCAGCCTTCTTAATATCAGACAATCTCTTCAGTTCAGCTCTCTTAATAGCCAACTCATTATTACGTTCAGCAATAATGGTATCAGCCTTTACTCGTGCCTCATTAGCTTCATTATCAGCCTCAGCCTGAGCCTTAGCTACATCTCTATCAGCATTAGCACGGGTAATCTTAGCATTCTTCTGAATAGCTGCTGTATTATCAGCACCCAAATCACGGATCAAGCCCTTCTCATCAGTAATATTCTGAATATTGCAAGACAAAATCTCAAGACCTAACTTAGCCATATCAGGAGCTGCCTTCTTCTGAATTTCATCAGAGAATGCATCTCTATCAGTATTAATTCTAATCAAGTCAAGAGAACCTACTACTTCACGCATATTACCTTCCAAAGAATCTTTTACCTGAGCAGCAATCTGAGCAGAATTCATATTCAAGAAGTTCTTAGCTGCAAGTCTAGTACCGCTTGTATCAGGTTTTACCCTAACTTTACATACGGCATCTACCATTACATCCAAGAAATCATGAGTAGGAACTGGCTGTGAAGTTTTAACATCAACTGTTACTTGACCAAGATATACTTTATCCAATCGTTCAAGTACAGGAATTTTTACTCCACCACCACCGATAAGTACTCGTGGCTCCTTACGAAAACCTGAAAGAATGTAAGCCATCGAAGGAGGAGCCTTAACATACATTGTAGCAATAATAACAAGCAGTACAATAATAGCGACTGCGATAACACCAATAAGAACTAAATGTTCCATAAATTTGTAAATGTTTAAATAATAAAAATTAAATATCTAAGAATTAACTGATGTTAATTCCAAGGGGGCATTTATTTTTTATAATTCGTAATTTACAAGACCTGTAGCTTTACTTGCAGAATAGCAACTATTAATTATATATATTCTAATATATCCATAATCAGTCATAGTTACTACATATTTTTCTTTAATACTTACCATCAATATACGATCATCCTCAAAACGATCTCCAGGTTCCAGATATTTTAATTCTTTATCCTCAGTAGTAGAACCGTAATCTTCACTGAACTTAGGAGACCATTCGTTATAGAATTTTCTTTCTTCACGAGTGTATTTCTCCCAATCTTTCTTTTTAATTTCTTTAAACTTATAAAAAGTTTTTAATATATCCTTTATATTTTCAGGAGTAAATTTCAAGTCACAATGTCTGACTTGTACTTCTCTATACAGATAAGTAAACCTAGAGAACTCAATATTAAAGGTTTCTTTAATATCAGGAAGAGCTTCCACTCCATGAATATTAATTTCAGTTGCTATAGCCTTAATTAAGTCTATAGTAATAATATTCATAGAATGAGTTAACTCTATAACCTTCTCTATAGCAGTTTTATCTTCCAAGATATCGTTAAGAATCTCTCTAGTAACTTCCTCGGAAAGATTACTGAAAGACTTTTTATATCTTATTCTAGAAGGTCTACCAAGAAGATTTGGATCTACCTTTAACTCATTAGTAGTAAGTAAAAATATCTTACGATAAATAGAGTTATAAGTACCATCCATGAAAGAAAGAACATCGGAAGAATTTTTAAATTCTTTCTCATATTCATCAAAGAAGAAAATGCAATCAAAATTGATAGTTGTAGATAAATATTTTATTAATTTATCATTAGAATCACCCATTGATTGTACTAAGATCACAGGAAGTTGTAAATGATTACAAAGTTCCTTTGCAGTAACTGTTTTACCAGTTCCTTTGATTCCGTCTAACAGAACACCTAAATTACCTGTAGTGTTCTTATATGTCTTTAAGACATAATCAATAAATTTTTGGTTTAGACCATACAGTTTGTAATCAAACGTAAAAGACTCAGCGATTTTACTTAAGTAAAATCCAGTCATTGAGACTTTTACTTCATAAATACCTTTCGGTAATCCTTCAGGATGAGATACTGTTGTCGCACTACCCTGACTAAAAACGTTGCCATCTTGCAACCAAATTTGTTTACCCATTTTAATAAATGTTTAATAATTACTTTAATAAATTTATAAGAATGTCTATGTTGTGTAACATATCATCAATTATTTTAATAGAGTTACTAATATGTCTTTTCATATTTATTTTATAGCTCTTAACTTTTTATACTCTTCAAATACTTTATCTTCAGCTTCTTTTCCCCACATAGTATATATCAGTACTCCATAAGGACAATATTGAAATATTATTGGGTCCACAGCGTGAGAAACTATAACTGTCTTCTCTTGTAGATTTGATTTTGGACAAGCTATAAACATTTCGTCTCTACGTACATAGTGCACATCCAAACTTACTGCTTCAGCCCATTTCTCATTTTCAAATCCTTCAATATAGTTCATATTATATACAGTACCATGACCGAGAACAATATTAAAGTTATAATCTAAACATTCACGAATACTGGAATCACTCTTATCACTGGTGTTATATATTTTTATAATTTTCACCATATTTTTGTTTGTATCTAATTTCACATAACCAGAGTAACAATCCATCTTATATTTTATATCCGAGAATTCCTTTAAATTAGCATCAGGTATAACTCCAGTGAATTGTTCAAGACGTCCAATAGATAGTCCATACTTACGACATAATTTATAAAAAGAGGTTCTACTAACTAATATAGCAGAATCTCCTAAAAATTCATTTATAGTTTTTATGTAATCTAATAATTCACGAGCTTTTATGATATTTCTATTATATGTATCAATATCATGTATTCTATCTTTTAAGAATTTAGCATTTGCACTATTACCTAATCCTAAATTACATAATCTGGCATATTCTCCAGACATATCATTAGACTTTAAAGGAATTAATGCTGTGCCTTCTGAAACCCCTACTAAATCTACCGCTAACTTAGATAATTCTTTATCTATAGTTATTAAAGGCTTCTGTTCTTTTTTCTCTTCTTTTAAAAAATTACTAAAAATTCCCATAATTAACAGTTAAAATTAAACAAAAATCCCTGAACTATAATAATAGTCCAGGGATTAAAAACAAATAATAAAAACAGTTCTATGAACTAGTGGAGATGAGGGGAGTCGAACCCCTGTCACTCCGATTTGCATCAAAACATTCTTACAGCATAGGTTTTAAAGACTATCCTTGTCTATTAGGGTTGACAAGATTAACATTGCCAACTTCCACCACTCTGTTCCTAAAGTATACAGAGAACTTACAAAAGAAATGGAAAATAGTGCACCTTTCTGTTCCTAAGCAAGTGCTGCTCGGCTTCTCAGGCAGCAGCCTGATAAGCAGGAGTCATATTAATAACTCTAGCGATTATTGTTTTGTTGTCTCTCCAACTGTCTTGCTGTGTTCCTTATCTCCTCGAAGTTCAAAACCAAAACATCCCCAATTTAAAAGAGTCCTAAGTTAGAACTCTTTTATGAATTAGTGTCTACCACGTAGATAATTGTAATTATCATACCAATCATCTGGATCTATTCTATATTCTTTATCCATAATTTAAAAATTAATTAATGTTAAAAATTAAGTTGAATATTTCTATTGACATCTAATAATCCCCCATTCCAGTTAGATTGAAAATCCATACTAAACCATCCCCCATTTACTGTTCTAGCAAACCAGACAAGATGGTCATCATATTTAGGAATATAACAACCTATGAAATAATCAGTATCTCCATTCCATATCCAATCATAATCAAGAGCACTATTAACTAAATGTATCTTTAGATGTATATTAGCTTTATTAAAAGGAATTACTTTCTTTACATAAGCTTTATATAATCTACTTGGTGAACATTTACCGTCGTCAAAGAAATTATAAATCTGCCTCTTTTTCGGAATCATCTTCCAAATAATATAATTCTGTTTAGTATACAAAAAGCCCTTTTAACTGCAGGTATTTTAGAATCATCTGGATGTAAATGATAATTCCGAATAACTGCATTAGCTTCATGTAGTTTCTTAATTTCTCTTAAACTATACATAAATATGACTTTATTATTCTTTATTAATCATACATTGTCTTAATATAGCTTCATTAACTATATTATCATTTGCTCTTGCAAGTTTATCTAACAATTTCAGATTAAATTCTTCCTTCTGAAACTTAAACTGAATCCAATTAGGTTCAAACTCTCTGTAATCTAGATGAGACAGAGGTTCATCTGTGTTAAGTACATATTTAACCAGTCTAGTTAAACGTTCTCCAGCTAGTTTAGATACTACAAAACCAGATAAATCATAACCTATACCCCTACTTCTCCAATATTCACCTACTTCAGGTTTAGAATCTGGAGCAACGTAGAACATTTTATAATAGTCTGAAGAACCTAAAGTTACATAAGTTCCTAATTGGCTACTACAGCATATAGATAATCCTACATAAGAATATAAATTCTCATTATGATCTAATGTGAGAAATACAGGGACTTTATCAGGGTCTAAATTATTAATCTCACAATTACGTAGTGCAGTGTGAGCATATTCAAGTAACTTAGATACTGATATAGTATTTAATTTAGTATCTTCTTCATCTTTGTTCTCTTTAATGGCAGCATCAGAACATCTAGTGTGCCAATTTTTCCATTTATCTCCTTCTAAATACATAGTAATTAACTTATATAATACAATAAAAAAGTCATAGAAACAATTAATATTCCTATTATAATAAAGAATAGAATTACAAATTGAATATCTGCATCCATATCATAGATACTTAATCATCATTAGGCAAACTATCCAAATACTGAGGAATAGTTACCTCTGTATTATTCTTTTCTTTCTCAAGTTGCTGAATAGCATTTGCTTGTCTATCTACAATTACCTGTAATTCCAGAATTTTTGCTTTCTGATAATAATAATTAGGAACTGACCAAGCTGAAACAATTATAAAACAAATTGTTGGTAATATCCAAAGTTTATTCATATCTTTTATTTTTATCTCCAAGTTACATAAACTCCATGATTACCTTTATAAAGAAGACTAATTCCAAATCCTAATTCTCTAAGGTAATCATAATATTTGTCAACATTAGTTGTCGGAAGTATATAACCAATCCAAGTAGCATAATTACCTTTATTAGCTTCAGTAATTATGGCATTTTGTATTTTATCTAATACATTCCTATCTAATCCTCCAGATTTAGTTATAACTCTTGCTTCTGTTGCTTTAATCATTTAATACTTTTTTTAATTTATATAAATGTTTTACATACTCTAAATCGGAGATTAATGAATTTCTTAATCCGGGAGAAGCCCATTCACAATATTTATCAACTATGTCAGCTGTAGATAAATGACCTTCTTTTAAGGCATTTATCATAAGTTTTGTACATTCTTCTACTGTCATAACTTTTTAATTTTTAAACTTGCATCCTTAAACCATATATTAAGTCTATCTATGGCACTTTCCCATACAGATTGAGAGCAGATTTTATAATATTTTAAAAAGTCGAGAGTATCTGCATTAAACTGGTATATACCTATACACTTACCACTAGGAGTGATTTTAGTTACAGTATAGCCAGTACCATCATTGATAACTACTTTTAGATAAGATGTGTTATCTTTATAATAAGGATGTTCTCTAAGAGTGTGATTACTAACTTGCAGTTTTTTAGCTCTTATATTATTTATTATTTCCCCTATAGTATTCTCTATATTATCTCTTTGACTTAGAAACTTTATTTTAAGCTTTTCCAAGTCCTCAATAGACATTTCTGAATAATCACTCATATTTTCTATACTTTAATTAATTTTTTCTTCAATTACTTGGAGATAGTAAAGTGTATTCTTGATAGTAACTGCATCTTTACAACCATTATCGTAAGAATTAGCAATTTGTTCCAAATCCTTGATAATTTGTTGTAGCTTAAGCTTATCTTCCCAATCGAGAACTACAATTTTTCTTGTTTCTTCTTTCATAAGCTATAATTTTTTTAATATCTTTACATTTTTAATTAACGGTTCACCATCAGTACCAGTCTCGTCTAACAAATCACCGGTTACTAGATATTTATTTCCAGTAAAGTATTCTATATGTTTTATAAAATCATTAAATGCCATTTCATTTGTTGGAAATGGAAGAACAGGAGAATATGTTCCATTTATGTTTTTATGCGCTTCATAAACGGAAACTCCTTTTTCTTTACCTATTACTTCATTATTATTATTCCATATAGATGAACATTCATCCTCTGGAATATCACCAAATCTGTAAAATATCATATTATTCTTTTTAAATTTTATACTAAATACCAAAAGTATTTATCTACTAGTTGAGATATATCAGGATCTAAACTTTTTATATCTTTGAGGATTGAGTGAGTAATATTTTCTAAGATTTCTAAGTCATTGTTATTCATGCTCATTTTTCTTTAATACCTAAAACATCATTGATTTTCTTTTCAATGAACTCATCAGAAGTATTTTCTTTTATTAGAGCATCAATGTCAGGTAACTCTACATCAACTTTATCTTCTTGTACTTTTGAAGTAAACATACCAATTACTAATTTCGCCCAAGGACTATTAGCCATATTTGTTAATGAATCCTTTTGGATTTCATAAGCTTTCTTCAACTCTCCATTATCACGGAAATATTTAAGAACATCTGTCAATGCAGCAACAAAGTTTTTATCAGACATTGAGTTATTCTTTGCTTCTTCTAGTTTAATCATTAGAAAAAGCAATGATGAATGTAAATCTGTTTTGTTCATAATTAATCCTTTCTTTTATGATTCTTAATTACATAAGTTGTATCATTATTATTAACTACGTAAATACTTAAGGTATCTAAATAGCAAGGGCAATCTGGATCATGAATAATACTATTACGACTTCTAGAATTATCCCATACCAAATAATGGTGTCCTTTATACCACCATTCATCAGTTGGAGCTATTTGTGCTTCTCTAAGTTCCTTCATCTGTTCCTTGCTACAAGATGTAAACGAAAGAATAGATAATACTATAAAGATAATTTTTTTCATAGTTTATTCTTCTTTTATACCAAATGGAGTTCCATCTGCAAATGTGTATTCTTTAATAGCATCTGAATAATTAATACTATCATCAACATCTGTTATAAAACTGTATTCGATTTCTCCTATCAGTTTAGTATATCCAATGGGTTGATGTTTTTGCATTTCATTCCAGCACTCTTTTGCATCTTTGAAAGGACGATATTTTGGTTCAGGTTTAATACGATATTCATAAGTATCTTGGAATTTTAGCTCTTCTGTTTCTTTCCAGGTTGTTGAATATTGCCAGCCTTTATTTAACTCCCAAGATCTGGTTCTACGTTCTATCGTTTTTCCTTCTGCAAAAGCTTGCATTATAGGATAAAATTCTTTAGCTTGATTTCTGTTCATATTAATTATAATTTGATTGGGAAACCATGAACATAAATTTCACGATTGTCATAAGTACCATCTTCTTTCTCCATATGGAAGAAAAGGGTCAAACTCAATGTCGCACACATAAACCTTTCCGATGGTGAACGATATGGAACTATTCTGGAAAGCCGACCTACACGTCCATCCTCATCCATAATCTTATCTCCAATTTTAACAGGCAAGGCTTTAATATAGTCTTCTTGAAATTGTTTCATTTCTTGAAGTAGCTCATCGCGTCTTACATTTAATTTGTCCTTTTTATCTATAAAAGATCTAATAATTTCTATCCATCTTTCTGCGTTTCTTTCTACCTCTTCTTTTGTCATAATTAATCCTCTAACTCTTTAAGTGCTTTTTCAAGTTCCTCAAATGCTTTTGACTTTTCTCTGTATCTCTCATCAGGAGGTATCATCACACCATCAATAGCATTACAAAACCTGTTTTTAGCACTGATTAATAATAACTTTATTTTATTTAATGCCTTTCGTTTATAAAAGTCTGGAACTCTATTGACTTCCCACCAAGACCCTCCTTCATCGCCACGAGACACTATCCATACTGGTTCTTTAGTATCTTTATCTTGGCAATATACTGTGCCTTGAACTTCTTCCTGCATGAAGATAGAATCTACTTCAAAGTCTAAGTCCTCTAAAGTGGTATAGACTTTGCAAGATTCGTCTCGCCCTTCACCGTAGAACCTAACAAAAGATTCATCATTATTGCACAAATCTATTTTAAGTATTTCTAGATTATTTTCTTTAACAATCTCTAGAATTGATCTTTTAACATTTATTTTACCAAAAAACATTATTCACCCTCCTTTGTATTACACGTTGTTTGATCTCCTTTATAATAAGGAGCACCGACTTTAGGTAATATTTGAGTATTCCTATTACAGGAACATTGCATCACCCAAGGCGCGTTTACCTTTCCACACCTAGGGCATATCCATCCTTCTTGTGCCATATTCTTAATGCATTATATTATTATATATAAGTAACATTCCTAAACCAACAGTGATAATTATAAGAAAAATTACTAATTTTAATAAAATTATCATTCTCTTCTTTTACCCTCTCCCTTTTACAGGAGAGGGTGGTTAGTTATTAAACTATAACTTCCCAATCTTCTGCTAAAACATCACATTGAGTTGGAGTGTAAAACCCAATATCACCATCTTTGCAGCGGATAGCAATATATTCTTTATAAAGAACTTTCCCATCCTTATCAGCAATAGACTTTGCTATATCTGTCATAGCTGTATAACTTGCCGATGGAACATAATAAAGAAATTTATCTCCGCTCCAACATTTACGTCTTACTTTTTTGCCATTTTTAATGGCTTCAATCATTTCTTGTATTCTCATATTACATATATGTTACTCTGTTACTTCCTCATAAGTCTTATCAAAAATATCAGGCTTACAAGGATAAAATTCGCCATTTACACCTTTGATAATATAGTCATTAAGAGAAGCGTACATATCTCCTTCAAGCGTTGGGATAATAAGAACCGATTCATGATTCTCCACTTCATTTTTAGTAAACTCATTAATTTCAGATAAGTTCTCACCATTCCATTGAATAGCTTCAATAGTAACTGGCTTTTTTCTAAATTTCTTAATCATATTATTATTAATTTAACATTAATTACTTGTTTGGGATACAACGATTCTCAAACTTCTTATAAGCATCTAAGTAGAACTCATCTTTGACCTTATTGTAGGTCACTTCATAGTACATACCATCTGGAAGTGTTGTTGAGAGCAGCCACTTTACATTACCAAGAATGTAACACTGCCATACTATAAATACTTCAAACTCTTGTTTTGGATCACTTTTATCCAAGTGTTCCTCAACATACTTACGTACAAATTCACTTACTTTTTTATTCATATTATTTACATTTATGTTTTATATTACTAAAGCTCATCAAACTCTTTCTGAAATCTCTGTTTTGTCTCATTCAGAAGCTGCTTGAATTTTGTTTTAAACTCTTCATCACACTGTACTAATCCCCAAAGGGCATCAGCAGTGTTATTAGTAATATCTGAAGGTATATTTAAGAGCACATTTACTTTAGGAATTAAACTTTTTGCTAAGATATTCCCTCTTTCTAATTTTTCTGTATTCATATTACTATCTATTTATCCTTTGCAGGATAGTTAATCACGCTGTCCATGATATACTTCGGTGCTAGGTGGTATTGGTAAATCATATATAAGATAATTATTATATCTTTGAAATGCCTCACAGAAAGCTTTCATAACCATCATATTTTTATAGTAATCATGATATTCTTCTGAATTGATATCCGGTCTAGGAAATTCAGAATTCATTTTATTACTAATAAATTCATAACATTTATCAACCAGTTTATCATAATCATAACGATCAATATCATATCCACTAAAGAATACATTCCTTTCTACTTTATCTTTATTTTCTTCAATAAAAGTTTTTAAAAAATCATCATAACTCATATTCTTTTATATTTAAAGATAATTAATTATTAATAATGTAAGTTAGGATTGAACTGCCTATAATAGAAAATATTAATATAAGTCCCCATATAGCACACCCTAACCCAGCATCTTCATCTAATCTTTTTGCCTCTTCTTCTGTCATATTTTTTAAATTTATGCCACGAAGGCGTTAAACACTTAGTGATACATAATTCTCATACAAGATATGATTACAGATATAAAACTCATAATCAATCCTATAATAAGACATATTCCTATTATATTATTATTGTCTATTTTCATGTTAAATCTATTTGATTATCACACTTTTCTGTTTCATTAGGAACAGAAATTTCATCCCACATATCACACTTACCATTATCGTTGTAGAGACAAGGTTTGTGACAAATTCCTCTAATATCTTCTCTTATCATACTTTCATTTCATGATTAAGGTCTAGACCAAAAAGAATGTTTTGTAGTTCAGACACATATTTTAAACCTTCTTTAATAGTACTTAAAATATCATCTTTTTTAAATCCTACTAAAATATCATAAGTATAGTCATATTTTTCAAGAGCCCATACTTCTTGATGATTATTTAAATCAAGTTTATAATATATCTTAGTTTTTCTCCAACCATTCTTTTCTAGAATTTCTGAAGTGAGAGGAATCGGTTTAATATCTTTGTAATTTATAAGAGCTAAATTAAGTGTAGATAAAGATCTAATATTCCAATGTCCTTCATCATCTTTTTGATAGACCAAGTCTCCTGGAATGTATCTTAATTTATTCATATACTTTACTTTTTATGATTTAGCATATAAGCCATATCGTATATTTTGAGACACATTTGACAAACATCTTCAAGACTTCTTGTGTCCCAATCATAGTACATTCTTCCGTGATCTTCAGTTATTAGTACAACCTGTCTATCACGGAGGATTCGCCATATCATTCTTAATTTATGTTTCATACGCTTTATTTCACTCTTTTAAATCTAATAACTGCGTCAATATATCCAGCCGACGGCAGATAAAAATGATAAGTACCACTAGAATGCCCAATGCATGCCTGAGCATTAATATCCACATTCTTAATGGTATAAATTTCTGTTTTACCGTCAACGAAAGTAAGTTCATACATTCTTGTCTCGGTTTTAACCGGCTTACTTTTACAAGCTACAAATAGCAATGTTGGCAGTATAACTAAAAATATTTTTTTCATACGCTCCACTTTTTAATTATTACTGGTCTTCTTTCTCTGGCAGTATATCAGATAAGTAAGCCCACTTGGTAATTTGGCATCTACTAATCGAATGTCTCCAAGATTCCGTATTCCAAAGAATGGATTCTTTAAACTGTAGATAAGCATCGTTATCAAAACCAAGGGTAATAATATCGCTCTTACTCTTATCTGGTTCTTCTGTATTTTGATGCCATAAGTCTTTTAAGAACTTATTGATAGCCCATTTAGCACCTAGTTCAATAGCTTGTTTAATCTGATAATCTAAATATACAGGTTCTGATATATGGTCTACACATATCATTCCCTCGCTATTCTTTAAGAAGTGTTTGTTAAAGATATTATCTTTAGCTTCTTCTAATTTATTATCGTTTATCATATTTTTAAGTTTTATAATGACCTCCACGACCAGTATTGTGCTGGGGCTAAGAAGGTATATGGGCATAAAGCCTTAACTTACTTTCGCTCATTCTGTGTCGTGGAGATTGTGTTTTATTCAGGACTATCTTTTGTACCTAGAAGATGTTCATTGTCTTTATAAGGAATACATTGCTTCCAACTATAACCATTAATACAATAATAATAACTATTATCTTTATAACCAAACAAACTTATTCGCCATTCTCGATCTTCAGAGTCTCTTACCAACACCCTATCAAAAGGTTGTAGTTTAATCTCTAGTTTTACATCTATAACTTGTTTCTTTTCAGCATCCCAATATTTACCTTCCTTTGCTAGAGCATCAAATAAAATCATTCGTTGAGTCTCTGAGATAGGCTGTATCTGCTTGTCTTCAAATGATAGCCAATCTTCAAATTTTAAGGTGCTCATATCATTTAACACATAGTATTCCAGCTTCTTAGATGAATTGTCTATGCTTTTGACTATACCATAAGCAAGATACCCCATACCGGAGATACAAACGATGTCTCCATCCTTGAACTCTGACTGAGGTTTCTCTACTTCCAAGGTCTCACGATTGAGCTTGCCACCCAAGCGTTTTTCGATAGTTTTGAGGTATTTCTGAGCAGCATCCCCTGTTTCTAGAGTGAAGTATTCTGTTTTAAAACCATCAAATTTTCTTTCATAATTATATTCGTTTCTATAATCTTTCTCATAACAATGCTTACCTGCAAAAATTGTGTATGTGTCATCAATAAACTTCTCAAAGATAAGATGTATATTTTTATCTCGATTAACCAGTATATCACCCTTTTTCCAAGCAAATTTACTCCAATCTCGCATTTCCTTTGATGGAAAAACAATACATTCTCCATCATCATACAATTTACCATTCTTATCAAGATACCCTTCTCCACCATTCATAAAACCAAATTTTGAATTATAGAAGGATATTTTAAAACTCTTATCATCTACTTCTTCTAACTTGCATTTACCACAAGCGGAAGAATATAACTTTGTTCCTTTCGGCTTATTCTTAAGGATTTCCGCTATGTTAATTTTTGTTTCCATAATTTATTTATTTAATTTTAACCAAGCATATTGTATATTATATCTTCATATTTAAGTTTATCTATTATTTTATTTAAATACTTGATAGCTACTATACAATCTGGTCTAAATTCTTTTATTTCAGAAACTAGTTGCTCTAAATCTGTTAATCTAGTATTCATAATTAGCTATTAATACTATTCATAATAGATTTATAAACTGTAAGCCAATTAGATTCTGTTTTCTCACCAAAGTCTGGATCTTGAATATCTTTCATTAAAGCACGATAAGCATCTTTGAATTGTTCTGAGGTAATCCTTTCCCATAATTCAATATCAAATACATAAATGCTTTCTCTACTAATAGACCCATCATCTAAACATATATAATATATAAAATTATTCTTTATTGAAACAATTTTTAATAAATTATTCCATATTCTATCTAAGTAACAATCACCTACAGTAAATTTAGAAATTTTATCTTGCTTTTCTAATATTTTAATTTTACTATAGATACGGTTACTTTCTTTTTGTAATTTCTTATATGTATTTTTTAATTCTTCTAATGTTTCCATAATTAATTTTTATAAATAGCATCAAGAATACTCCTAAAATTAGGATTAGTTATTACATATTCAGCATCATCTTTATTTTTAAAATAGATGTTACTAGAAATAGATGTCCAATTATGATCTACTTTATAGGTATTCCTATTACATATAATAGAATATTTATATTCATGTGAATCACTCCAGTCTGGCTCCCAATCCCCGTTATAATATTTAGCAATATTCATTAACTGTGAAATAGCTAAAATCTTATCCATACAGTGAGTACGTACTCTAAGCCCACCAAAATTGGTAGGACAGTCTTGAAGTATATCATTATAAGTAATATCATGCTTCTTGAATTTAACTATACCTTTAGCTAAATCACTATTTTCTAAATCTATCTCCATTCCTTCTGGAATATCAATAGTTAATTGATTATTTTTTATTTCCATATTATTTATTTCTTTAAATACTATATTGGTATTATCAGATCTATAACCTCTAAAACATAGACCGACAATACTAGATGTTGAAACACAGTGCCCATTAATATCACAATTTTCACATTTAGATCCTTTTACTACTTTATAAGTTTTACCATCACAAGTAAATATTTCACCTATTTTTCTTTCCATAGTTCTTTAACATTAAAATTTTCATTTTTATTAATGTGTTTAAATTTACCTGTATAGATAAGTGTATTAGACACTACTTCATTATAACAATTAACTACATATATACTACCTTTTGGAATAATAAATTTTCCTACATAAACATGATTATATAAAACATCTGTAGTGATAATAGGATATAAATTTCCATTAGGAATAAAGAACATGGCTTTTGTCAGTGAGTCACATATCCCATGTAAAGATAATAAACTATGTAAACCTATATTAATAGAATCTCTATTAAAGTCTACACATTCACGCATAGGAGTGTCTTTACTATACATATAGGTAGTCATAAAATAAGAATAAAATCTAACTTCATCTGCAAAACAGCCTACCTTATAAACTGTAATATCTCTTTTTGCTATTAAGAGTTTACTTTCTTCTGTTTTATTGAAACACATAAACTTAATCTTTAAAATAATTAACTATTTTATCTAGAGCTTTATCATACTCTTCTTTAGTACATTTTTTATAATATGTCTCTTTAAAAGTTTTCCAATAATAGGTTTCCTTTGTAAGACTTGGTAAATCTGTAGTATCTAATTCATACACATGTATATTGTCGCCTTCAATATTACAGACTTTGCAAAATAAACCTTGAGAATTAGTATAATACCCTTTCTTGATACTACCACCTCTTAGTTCATCTCTCAATTCCATAATTTTAAGTACTAAAACTGTGTCTTGCTCTTTTAATGAAGTTCGATGCCTTTGTAATTCTTTAATTTGCTTAATTACCTCTTGTTCATCCATAATTAATTTTGTTAATGTGTTAAACGTAAAAAGGAGTATACTAACTAATTAGCTAATATACTCCTATGAAACCTGGCATTTCAGTCTGTCAAAGACTTTGGAGAAGTAATACGAATCGAACGTACTTAAGGTTACTTTACAGTAGGTCTATACATATCTTGCAAGAAATATGGCAACCTTTCCTATAATATGGTAATTACGTTGTCTTTCACCTTTATCACCTGCCCTACGTACTTGCAATTATTACGCAGGTAACTTCTCTTTTCCCTAATTAGGTACAACGATTGAAACTTCGCAGTGGGGGACTTACGAATTAAACGTACTTCGAAACTTTCGTTCACAATTCCTAGGGAGTTACTAGAATTACCCTATTCCATTGTTTCCATTTCTTATCAATCTGCCCTATAATATTCGCGACTATATAGGTATCCCCCAAATTGGTTGCATTTGCTTGATATATCCTTCTTAATCTAACTAATAAACAACATTAGTTAATTAATATTCTTTTATCAGTCGGGCGCAACCCATGTATCTATATATATCTAGAATACAAACCAACCCGATTTTCGTCGGAATAGTGGGACTCGAACCCACACGCATTACTGCATATGCTCCTAGGGCATACGTGTCTACCAATTCCACCATACTCCGCAGTATCTTTTCATTTGCTATTATAAAAATAACTAACCCTAGAGAAAAGATATAAAAGACTAAGTTTTTATTGCACAGAATATTATCACATATTATAGTAACCCTAAATATTTAATATCAGTACTAACTACTTCTCTATGTTTGTAGTTGACATAGATAGTAGCACCAACTGGAATTTCAAATATTCCTATATCATTATCATCTTGGTTATGCCAAGCTGCCTCTTCAGTTAAATATGAATGATAACCTCTATGTATATCAAAATTATCTTTACCTATAAATTTAATCCAACCCATACGAGAATAATAAGTTCTTATAAATTCAGGGGTTATTTCTACTGTAGGTACAGTTCTGGATTTATAGTATATAAAATCTTGATATAAACTTATAAAATTATCTGAAGTCGTTGACATACCTACTTTATAAACTTTCAAAGGCTTCTTCAATACAATCGGAATTGCCATATAATTTGACCAACACATAATTTAATTATTAAATTGTTTTACTATTATTTAAATAATTCTACAATTCTCCAATAAAGGATGGTATGATGAATACTATATTGTAATATCCAAAACAACAATAGAAGTGTACTATACGTTCCTATTCCAAAACTATAAAATATTCGTTTATCTGAATAACTGGAACTAGTATACATTCCCATAAATATAGCAATATAAAGTATTATCATAAATACAGCCATTATTAATTGAATAAACCAAGGCATAATTATTTATATGTATTGGCGTCCAAATCAATAGCTGCCATTTTATGAATATCAGAATAAATAACTATCTTATGAGGTCTTTTCTTAGAATCATACATTATTTCTAATGTTTTGCAATCATAAGCTGGATATCTATGTCCATTACCCTTAGAAGGATAATTATAACTATTAACTAAAACAACAGTTAATAATAATCCTATAATTAATAATGCTTTTTTCATAATTTTATATATTTACCTGTGTAACGAATTTTATTAGATACTATTACACCTTCTTCATTTGTAAAATATACAGAACCTGAAGGAATTATAAAGGTAGCTAAATATAAAGAATTGTCTACTCTAAATATTTCCTTACGACTTCCACATTGTATAGTTTTTACGTAACCTCCAAAGATGTCTGGCACTATTGAATCACATACAAAATTTACAGAAGAGTAACTATGATAACCTTCTGTAATCTTTGCAAAAATTGAATGAGGTTCAATTGTTACCCCTAAAGTTAAAGAAGGTTGTATATTTTTTGAATAGTAAGTATATTCCATAAATGGAGATACACAATATTTCCTATTGGCGCTTTTAACTACTTTATATACATTAATATCTTCTTTAGCTATTTGAGCTTTTAATTTACTAATATTACAAGTCCAACACATAATTTTACAGTTTTAAACATTTTCCAGTATATATTATTTGATTAGAAACAATTTCACCTCTCCAATTTACAGCATACTGAGAACCCTTAGGGATTATAAATGTAGCTACGTAATAAGAATTAGTGAATGACATTGGTGCTAAGCAATTACCAACAATAATTCCTCTAGTCTTATTATGAAACTTTCTAAGTGTATGTTGTATCTTAGTGTAGCTGTGATATGCTTTCTCTACATACATTACAATAGAATTCCAAACATATGCTTTTTTAATTTGCATAGAAGGTATTCTATATATGATATTAGCTTCATACGTAAAGCCTATAATACCTGATTTACAATATTGTTTACCAGCTTTCATAACTAGTTTGTAGACTTCAATATCTTTATCAGCTATTTGTATATCTACAGCTTCTTTTCTCTCTGTCCAACACATAATACTATATTTTTACATATTTACCTGTATAAATAATGTTAGAAGAAACTAGTTCTCCACACTTATTTTCATAATATATAGAACCTTTAGGAATAATAAAAGTTGCTATATAATAACTATTACATATATTTATACGTTCTTTAATAGTACCTAATAAAATAACTCTAAAAGAAAATCCTAACCCATTAAAAGGTAAAGATATACTTTTATAAGAATGATAACCTGAGTAAATTATTCCTAAATCAGAGGATAATAATTGAGGTAATTTTACTCCGCATGTTATAGGAACTAAAGTAATTACTTTATTTAATCCTTTTGGATAATATGTATAATTTTGATATAAACTTTGAAACTCTTTAGTAGTTTCAATTACATGTCCAAGTTTATACACTACAATATCTCTTTCTGCTAAAAAAGCAGGACCTTTACCTATCCAACACATAATTATTTGTTAAAATTACTTATTCTTAAATACTTACCTGTATAAATAATTTCCGAAGATACTATATGTCCATACTTATTTTCAAAGTATTCAGCACCTTTGGGAATTATAAACGTAGCTATACAACAAAACTTATATCCTTCTAAAGATTCTCTTAAAGCCGGATCATAACTACCCAAGCATAAACATCTGAAATTTGGATAAGTGTCGTCTAGAGCTACCCATTTATAAGAGTGATATCCTCCGTCTATTCTATAGACACCTATACAAGGACTATAAGCTATTAAAGGGACTATTTTATTGGGACACATAGGAATATAACTATACCCTCTAATATCACTAACAAAAATATTATCCCGCACAACATTTCCTATTTTATAAACATAGAAATCTCTTCCAGCTATCTTTCTAACAGCTGTATCATCACCTGTCCAACACATAATTAAATACTATATTATATAATATGGTTAATACAATTATAAATGTAACTTGAAAAGCCATAAATTGTAAAGTTTTTTTAGGATTACGACTAGTACGTATAGAATGGACTATTTTGCCGATTAATATTATAACTATGAGTCCTTCTATAAATATTAAAAATGTTATCATTTTATTTAACTAGTTTGTAGTCTCCTTCTTTAAATCCTTCTTCAATAGAACTTAAAGTCCAATTTTCATCCCAGTTATCTATATCATAAGGACATATTAATTCAATTTTAGCATAATTAGATGATTTATCTAATTCTAAAATTCTATAATATAAAGAACTTGGTTTAGTGAGAGTAAATACATCACCTACTTTTAATTCTATCTTACTCATACTATTTAACTAATTTATAATCACCAATTTCAAATCCTGCTTCTGTAGTATCTAAAGACCAAACTTCAGGAAACACAGTAAGACCATCAAATGAATGACACTCTACTTCTATGCTGTTAGTAGTTCTATCTATATTAAGAACTTTAAACCACATAGGTTTCTGACATCCTTTCCACGCTTGGGAAAAGATGTCATTTACTTGTAATATCACTTTGTCCATTCTGAATTAATATTAAGAAGTCTGAACACATATTTAATATTATCTATTATGTCTGCAAAACTATCCTGGGTATTTAAATAAATAGCATAAGCTAATCGAGCCATTTCAGGAGTTTCAAAAACAAGATTGCATACAGTTCCATGATTGGCATTCTCATATTTATCATTAGGTTTAATGGAATATCCAGTTCCATTCTTTCTAATGGTATACTCAGGACCTCTATTAAGTCTCTTTTGTAATGCATTACACATTACAAGCTGCTCTACTGGACTTAATGAATCAATAATTTTATTTATATTTTCCATATGTTAATGTGTATTTAATTAAACAATAAAAGAGCCTAATTAGATTAACTAATTAGACTCTCTAAAATGTAATAATATGATAAAAGAAATAGTGGGCTCGCCCGGGATTGAACCGAGAATAAGAGATTATGAGTCTCCCGTTTTAACCGATTGAACTACAAGCCCGAAGATGTGCCTGAGGGTCGTTAATCCTCTCCTTTCTCAATCAAGAGAACGTTGCAACTTGCCACTAAGACACACTGTTTTTGAGTTTTGTAAGTCCTCCGACTTATTAAAGTTTTCGCACAATTTTGATAAGAGTTCTACTTTCACAAGCAAACCTCTTTGAGCCTTATTTAATAATTTAAAAAGTATATAAAATGTACTGATAGCAAGGAAATGCGGACAGATTCGAACTGCCGACCTTCTACTCTACGGTAGACGCTCTAAACCACTGAGCTACACATTTCATTACAATTCAGTAAGAGCATTTGTCTTTATTAAACGCTTTACCTAGTTAGTTGACTATGTGCCACCACATACTGCCATATTGAATCAGACAGCCTATTCCAGGGACTAAGCATCTGGACATGCTTTTATACTAGTATTGCTATATAGCCTTATTTAAAAACTCATACTACTTTCACAAGCAATGTGAGTTTATTTTTGATTCAAACTGTCTATTTGACAGAGAAAACAATAACTAATTCACTTATTTTCACAAACTAACAAATTAGACTTCAATATGAGTTAAAATCATACTCAAAAAAACAACCATTTTATCATAATGTAGTAGCTCAGACGGGACTCGGACCCGTACAGTCATTCCTGACTAAGGGATTTTAAGTCCCTCGTGTCTACCAATTCCACCACTGAGCCAAATAGCAACTAATTGTCTGCTAGTTGCCAACAATATTTATTTTATAAACCCTAAACTATTATGGTATTACAATTGTTTTAACATGTTTGTAGCTATATGTAATGAAATATCTACAGTTGTATGAATATCATCATTTAATTTTAAGATATATGTATTATTTTCATCATTCTTTCTAGTTATTTCAGATATGTATTTATGATTTATCAAAAATCCTTGTGTTGCAAGAATAAAATCAATACATAAAACATGTGTAATATCTTTTAATGAACAACACACATCAATTTTATAGCCATGAACGTCTATTATAGTACTATATTTACCAGATGTTTTTATACATACAATGTTTTCTATGTTTATCTGTTTATATTCTCGTCCCTTAAACACTAAAAATGTATCGGAGTCAATTTGTATTGTCTTTACTTCCATATCTTTTAACCCATAATAAAACGAGCATCTACAATATTTTCAGGATGATAGATAGTTTTAACTAATCCTTTCATCGCCCATTTTACAACATCAGAATGTTTAACTCCACTTTTAAGTTCATGGTAAAACATTAAATCATAAGCTTCACCACTTTTGAAAGTTACTTTGATTTTAAATGTAGGCTTTTCATCATTTCTAATAAGCTCATCCATTTCTTCATCAGTTACCATGTAACTGAACAGAGGATTAGAAAGATGTTCTTTTTTGTACTTCTCTTCAAGTTTAGCTAAATTTAATTTAGCACACTTGAGTACATTTTTACAACCAAACTTCTCAGCACTTTCTATTTGTGCTATTAAATTGGTTTTACTAACAAAATAATCTTGTCTTGTCATAATTTATCTATAATTAATGTGTTAATAATCTATTTAAATAATAGGCGATTTTCACTGGTTATATTTAAACTATTCCATTGTCCTCAGCTATCTAACGTTCTTTTTCTTTTTAACCCAAATGATTAATTTTAAGGTAATTACGCTATTTAATAGAGTCACTGAGAGTTGTTTAGTACCTATTAAAATTGTTGGACTACCCAGATTCGAACTGGGGCTGACAGTCCACTTAAAATTCTTAGTTAAAATCTTTTAGGAACAATACTAATTCCTTTTTAGTATATGGTATTTCATATTTTTTACACCATTTTCTAACGGTATTATCTGATACCTTATAAAATTGACCTACAGCAACAAAAGACTTCAGTTCTTTAAATTTATTTATAAGATCATCCTTAGTTGGTAAATCTACTTTTTGTGCTATTTTGGCTGCACATTTAGGACAATATCGTGCAGCTTTTGTTTTCTTTTCTGCACCACATAATTCACAGAAATATTTTGCAGCTTTATTTGCTTGTCCACAATAATTATCTGTTTGTGAATGACAATTTGGGCACAACATCTGTAAATTTTCTAATCTATTATCCCTATTATTGCCGTTAATATGATGCAGCTAGCATATCAAAGGATTATCTAACCAATATCCATTCTTACAAGGACATTTAGGATTTTCACATTCATTCTTTTTAAGACCTTCTTTAATTAGTTTTTCTTTTAATTTGGTAGTTTGAATGTATTTTCCAGTACCTAAATATTCTTTTACTGGAACATAATTTTCAATTCCTTTTTTACCTTTTGCTCCGTAAGTAAAATGTGAATAATCTATGTTAAATTCCTCTAATTTCTTTCTTAATGTAGCAGTATTATTACCTGCTCTAGGTATGTTTAATTTTTCTAATACCTAAGATAATGAATCGCAGTCTGCAATAACTGATTTAATTCTTTCTTTTGACCAATCATATTTCATATTACATATTCTTAAAATTAGAAGGATATAGAGGAGTCAAACCTCTTCTTTTGGGGTCAAATCCCAACGTGACTGTCGTTACACCAATATCCCATATGTCCAATATAGCGGAGAAAGAAGGATTCGAACCTTCGAGCCACATAGCATGACTAACACCTTAGCAGGGTGCCACTTTCGACCACTCAGTCATTTCTCCAATAAAGCTTCCTATCTTCACAGACAAGAAGCATAACAACTCTTTAACGTTATAAAGTCCGCTGACTTTATATTTTAAACATTAATCGTATTAGTTTTATTAAAAATATGAATTAGTAGCACTAGCGATGCTCGAAATCGCCTTTGGATCTTGAAAGAATCCCGTCCTAACCAGCTAGACGATAGTGCCAAGTAGATTCTCTATCTATCACAGACCAAGAATCTTTGATTTTTGTTAAATTTTAAATTCTTATTAAAACGAAAAATAGATGTGGAGTGTTCCCTACGAGATTTGAACTCGTGACCCACAGATTAAAAATCTGTTGCTCTACCAACTGAGCTAAGGGAACTAATTTTGCATACGGAGTAGGATTCGAACCCACGTTGTTCAACTCTCGTCTCTGTAGGTTTTGGAGACCTACCCTTTCGACCACTCAGGCATCCGTACATAGTGGAGACACGTGGAATCGAACCACAATCTCGGGATTTTCAGTCCCGCGCTCTGACCTTCTAAGCTATATCTCCATAGCCCACATTTCTGTAAGGAGAATAGTGGTAACACCTACCCATACTAATAGATTTATTAGTCAGGATTATTATACACATTAACAATATATCAATTTCTATTAAAATGATAGGGTCTTCTCAAATCATGGCTGGTGATTGTAGAAATTCTACATAAATGAGCATTTTAAACGAAACTATTGATAGTTAGCCAATCTATCTAATAGCTGAAGATCTCACCTCCATCCTATCAAATTGAATTTGTACGGTAGAAAGGATTCGAACCAATGACCATCTCGAAATGACCTATATAAAGAGATGCTCTAACCACTGAGCTACTACCGTAAGTACTAGTTTATATCGGAAAACTAGTAAAACGTTAACACATTATTATGGAAACTTAAAAGCCAAATGAAAACATGGTATCTGCGGAAGTACTAAGAGTTACATAAGGAATTTTATTCCTCACTGTAATAAAGACAACAAAGCGTCTTCCTGTATTAACCTCTCCACAGTTATGGATTTCTACTCCATCTTTCATTTCAGAAGAGTATATTTTTAATACCATTTTACCAAACTTACTATTACTAAAAGTAATAGTTTTTCTAGCCTCATTATATATTACTGAAGTTTTAATATATAATGGCTTGCCCCATTCACCATCTTGATAAATAGTGATAGAGCCGTAATTAAACGCATGAGCTATTGTAGTTAATACAATAAAACTCATCAATAAGATAATCTTTTTCATATTACTCAATCTTTTTAATATTAGTACGGAGTAAAGGATTCGAACCAATACAACCTCTCTATGAATTGTGGAAGTGAGGTGCTCTAGCCATTAAGCTAACTCCGCATATGTGGTCCTGGTGAGAATCTAACTCACGACCCGGAATTTAGAAGATTCCTGCTCTATACACTGAGCTACAGGACCAAGTGCAACTAATTGTCTGCTAGTTGCCAACAATATATATGAACTTTACAGAATTACTCTATTATTTCAGTTTCAGATATACACCATTTACCATTAATTTTAATGGCTTCTATCTGTTTATTATTTACTGTCTCAAGAGATACTTTATTTTCTAAAGTTCTATTGAGTGAAATAATGTATTTGTTAGCCTCTTCTTTAGAATTGACTATACGAGACTGAATGCTATTGTTAATAACATTATATATCTTTCTTAAAACTTTCATAATTATAATTTTTATAAAGTTAATAGTATATAGAGCATTGTTTCTCAACAACACTCTACTATAGTTTCAAATATCCATTGTAAAAGTAAAAATTTGTTAATTTCAAATTTTATAGTTTAAATCGTCATATTTTGCAAATTTTAAACTTTAATACAATACAAAGACAATTTTATAGTACGTCCGTAACATCTACATCATCATCTCCTGGGTCTGGACAATCTCCAGGATCACAAGTTGTGTCACTCTCACTATATTTCGAATAGTAAGCAATATGATCCAACTTATCAATAATATTGTTTACTTTAGCTACTCTATTATAAGTAGATTCTAAAGCTTGATGCAAAGCATTTGCAATAACTTTACACATAGTGTGCATAGCTTTGTCTCTTACAATTCGATTAGCTACTGCCTGGTCGTCCTTATCATTTTTACTTAAAGTAATTTTAGCAACGACTGTAATAGTAGAATTATCAACAGTGAGTCCCCAAGGAATAAGATTCTTAATAAAAATCTTTCTTTCTTTAGAGTTTGCAATTTTAAAAAGTACAGAAGTATCAGCTTCTGAAACCTTTACATTAGCTCCTTCTAAGTAACCCATTATATATTCCAGATCACAAGACATAGTACAAAACGTACTGTTATCAACTCTCTCAATGTTGTACTTTACTTTCTTAATTGTCTGCATTTTCTTTCGTTTTAGATTGTTTGAACAATTCGATGATGCCTTTTAAAGCATATTCTGGAACATTGCCACAAAGACATCCACCATTTACATACAGTTTAATATTGCCATAAGTAAATTTAGTAATCTCAAGATTTCCTTCAGCACCGTCAGATTCATTCTCTAACCATACTGGAAAATCTTTCCACTCATCTACAGTTAATGATTCATCAATAACTGAATGCTCTTCAATAGTTGGTTTCAGAGCTTTAAAATGCTTTAAGACTAAAGTCTTATGCACTGAATCAGCAAACTCTAGTTTCTTCGGTTTCTTGCTAAGAAAAAAGTAGTCTTCCTTAATCTTAGCCACAACATTTTTCTGTTTAACATTAAATAATAATTCCATAATTTTTAAAATTAATAGTTATATCTATCTAGTTCAAGATCAACTTCAGAATTTAATCTAGATTTATATATAGCTAATGCTGTTTTATAAGTTTCAGAATCAGCTTCATAATGACCTTCGATATATTCTAAAGTTCCCTCTTTGAACATTACAGTTTTAGATGATAAGTTATCTAACAGAAATACTATTCCATCAGATGCCAAAGATTTACTCCCAGTAAATCCTTTACTATACATATTAATATGTATATACAAACAGTCGTAGAGACTTAAAGCATTGTTTATATTGCTTTTTATGTCTCTTAGTTGATCAAGTTTTACTTGTTTCATTACTTTATTATGACCGGCAATAGTCCAAATCACACATAAAATAAAAGCAAGTATAACAATTCCTAGCAAACCTTTATCCATATATTCTTGGTTCTGTATTAATGTTTTTAGAACTCATATATTGGTAAAGCCATTTAACATTATTCACAACAAAAGTATTACCTTTTATATCTGTAAATAATATTTTCTTGTACTTATCCATAATCAGTCCTGATAACACTAGTAGAGGATTTCTACTATATAGCGCAAACGTTCCTCCCTTCACACTTTCTCCAGAAATAATTCTTAATGTATTATTAAGATATTGATATTTCTTATTAAAAGCATTAACATAGTTGGAATGTGTAGTCTTAGAAATATTGTACTCTGCATCAATTTGTGCCGAGAGCATTATTACTAATTCTCCTAGAGTGTTGTGGTTCATTGTTACCATTGGTAAATTCCTCCCAAAGATAATTGTGCTTGTAATGTTTCTAAGTCACCTTTGATTGGAAGTTCTTTACCATGAATAGCTTTGTACTCCTTACTCACTTGTGCAATAGTTTTCTTTTTAGAAAAGACTAATGCTGTAATCTTAATAATGTCTTTTGTCTCCATTTTTTTTAAACTATTTAATTATTAATAATGTGCCATCACCTTTCTCATTAAGAGTCTGCTACTTTGGATATGCAGGATGTAGGTTTACACTAGAGTCCTATCTATCACAGACCGAACTCTAATATTTGTCTTTGTAATCTATTGTGCTTATGGACATAATAGATTACTAAAGTAACTAGCCCTATCTATCACAGACCGAACTAGCGAAATGATCTAAACTGTATATTGTTGATAACTATTTTATTTTAAAAATACATAAGTCTTGTCTTATGATTAACCAATTTTCTTTCCAAGATGTCAACTATTTATTATACTCTATAGTACTAGAGTGCAGAGATTATCTTCATTCTTTTTTTTACTAATAAACTTCACTTCTTAAAGATTCGTAACCTTCATACATTGGAAATTCTGAATTAAGAGTAATCTTAATAAAGACTCTATCGTCGATAGTCACAAGTCCTACAGTTTTAATGTTGCGATTGCAATTATCAAAACTAGTACAAATAACTGTATTAGAGGTAAAATCCGTTACGCCTTTAAAACCCATATCAACAAGAACTTTACACATAGGTGTTAAGTAATAAATTTTACCTTCCTTAATAACACAAGAAGAAAATGGAATTACTCTATCACCTATATGATAAGTTCTAGCATCATGGTCGATTGTAAGAGTCTTACCTGCGAGACTCTCACAACCTGATACAATTTTTTTATTTAAGTTCTCTGTATTCATCGATTACGTCAATTAAATCCTGGAATGTATATTCCTTGATATCTACTTTATTTTCTACCCAATTAAGAGCTTTAGCAATCTGTCTAAGATCAAATTTAGTTAATTCGCCCAATCTACATTGTTGAACTTTTTTAACTAATCTTCGCATAGTCTCGTAAGCATTAAAAGAGAATGTGTGTTCTCCTCCAGACTTTCTAATATATGTAATGTATTTATCATCACAATACTTTATACTATCTGAATGCTTAATAAGATTATTTGCACAAGCCTTCATTCTAGCTTCTATAGCTTGTACTATAACTATAGTATAAGCTGCAAATACTTCTTCTGCAAACTTCTTGAAATCTCTTTTGTATGGAGTTTCAGAGAATACTACTTTTTTAAAAGGAATAGTCACAGAAATTGTGTATTCCTTTTCATTTTGCATTACATTTATCATGAGTTCATTTCTTTAAAATCATCATATGCTATTTTACCTATTCCTACAAGTAGGATAATTAAAATAATATTTTGTAAGAATATCATAACTTATAATTATTTTGTTGGTATTCTGCCACTAATAACTTAGCATTATCTGCAAGTGCTATAATATTAGATTTTAATAATCTTTTATAAAAGCACAGAATAATGTCGTAACAAGTTTGTTCAGAATCATATGGTTCTTCTTTAGAATCTTCCCATTGTGCAATAGTTCGAGTATTAAGACCATAGATTCCTCCAATATAAACCTCATTTATTGTCATAAGGTTTATATCTTTAGTTCTAAACATTCCATATTTATCTGGACCAAGATTAGCATTACGAAAACCTTTACGCCAGATTCTTTTATGGAGTATCATACACTCAGCTAGAGTGTTAGCATTACCAATTTTAGTAAGCCAACACTCATAGCTATTAACAAGACCTTGTTGAAGTCTATAATCTGCAACATTCTTGTTTAATTCTCTTTTATGGAAAATTTTATTCCAAATGTTGTATTTCTTCATTTTATTTAAATTGTTAAATTGTTTACAAGTTTAAATACCGCAGTGTCAATAGACACATAATACATTTTTCGTTGAGTAAATTTTTCATTAATTATAAGATTCATCAATTTAGCTAATTCTACTGAATATGGAATATTAGTAGCTTTTACTAAAAGTTGAACTGCATAATTATGAGATTTACGATTGGCTACAGCCATATTATGTGTTTTAATAATTTGTTTACGCCAATGTAAATGTTCCTTAGTTTTTATCTCTCGCAGATACAATTGATGTACCTGCAAGAGACTTGATCGACCTGTTAACATATTATATGGAATTATTTCATGTTCGCTTGAATTCTTGTATTACTTTTATCCAATGCTTTATACATTGAATCATTAGCATACATACCTCTAGCTATGAGGTTATTGTAGTATCTGTCCATCTCACTAGTTTGAACAGCCTGATTACGTACAACATTACGTAAGTCAGAATTTTCTGACTGAAGAGTAGCTATTGTAAATAACAATGCTACAACTACTACTGCTAAAAATGCAGTAAAGATTACAAAGATATTCTTTTTCATTTCTGTAAAGTTTATTTGTTTAACTAAAAGTGAGCAGTTTATAGTCTTACTCAGGACTCGAACGGACTAAAACAATCATCAAATGATATCCCACTCTCTGAGAGCTTCTAGTGGTGTAGCACCATTATCAAGCTCTCTTTGTACTTCTGCCTTAAGACCAAACTTATCAGCAATACGAAGTGCATCTTCAGCAGTTTTTACTACTGAAGGCTTAGCTGCTGTGACAGTTACTTCTACTTTAGTAGTGACTTTAATCTCTCTAGCTACTACATACTTACTTGAGAGAATAAGTATACACAGCATTTGTAAACGTGCGAAATCAATAGCATTCTTTGGAGTAACATTTACAAGATACTCTAAGGCTGCATTCCTCGAAACGTTTCCGTACACTACTTTTGATTCGGAGTCTACTACAATAATAAGCTCCTCTGACTTAAATAAAATCTTTTTCATTTTTTTTGTTTTTTTTGTTAATGTGTTATTTATGTAAAAGTGAACAGTTTATACTCATGTTCAGGAGTCTCTAAAAAGAGTTATCTTGATAGAAATGTGGAAGCTTGATTTATTTTTCAAATTCGCCTGTACGATTGTTATACTTACCAGTAGTTTTTAGAGTATAACCTCTAAACTCCTTTACTGGTTCAGCAAAGGTTGTTATGTCACCCTCAGTATAGGCTACTGATTCAATTTCCTTTGCGTCAAATTCCTTGATAGCATCAACTAAGTTATTATTTTCTTTGATAACAACTTTGCCATTGTTTAATTTAATTTCTACTTTCATACTTTTTATTTGTTAAAGAGTTAATAAATAGAACTCCAGTCAGGTTACAACCCTGATACAATGCTTTTATTTACTGGAGCTGTTTAAAGATGAGGTTTTTATCTTACGAATCCTGGAACGGATACAATAAATCCGTCCTTTCGGATACAATCTGGATGACCTGTTGCAGGTGCAATTAAGTCTTTTCTGCGATAACTTTTAGGTTTTGCATTTTCAGCACTAAGTACCATTGCTGAAACAATGTACATTGTGCCCCTCTTAGGCTCTGGGAGATTCTCAATATCTCCATAGAACACTTTTGCAATTCCATTACAAAAGTTACTAAATGTATTAGCTACTCTTGCTATCCTACCTGTAGCAGGATAAACAGTGCCATCATTCAGTTTAATGTCGTGTGGTGTGAGGTTGATGAACTCTGTAGGAATCACATCAAAGTGTATTCCTTCTTCATTCATATCAAGATCTTCACAACCTTCTTCATGATTATCGAGGTGAATATCATAGTAAACTCTACCGTCATATTCATAGGAACTAGTAATAGTTCCCAACTCATTGTCACACTCAGTGTCTGGCGCGTAGCTAATAACGCGTGTACCATTCTTTAAAATATTCTTTTCCATTTTATTTATTGTTAATGTGCTATTATTTTAGTACACCAAGATGCCTTTTGGCTTGTGATTTGCATCTAAGTCTTGAACACGATAGGTATCATTAATTGGAGTTCCCAATTTATCGTGCTCATATTGATGTATGGCAACATTACCATATACCCAATCAATTCCGGTTTCTGTAGTAACACCGAAATCATCAGTAGTTCTTGCTACTATTTTATAAGCGTGATTATTAAATCTAAAATACATATTATTTTTGTTAAAGAGTTATTCCAAATTTTACCTAGTTTTGGATTTACTAGTATAAACATTTAATTGTTCATAGATAGCTAATAACGTACAACTGTTACTAGCTATTTCGTCCAGTCTCATCAGTATGAATTTTATAGTCTCCTGGCTGACTAAACAATTTCTCTTACTCCTTGTTCAAAGGAAGCCTCTCTTTAAGCACTGAGGTTATCGCTTTAATAAAAAATGTAGAGTCCTTCAACACTTACTATCCCCTCTACTAACTGTCTTTACGCTTTCTTACTTCTAAAGTCTTTTATACTTTAGTTCTACCAGTAATACTTTCAATGTGTTACGACGCGCTAAATACTTCCTGCACAAACCTATAAAAGGATAAACACCCGTTCTACTATTTAGCTATATACTAGAATGATTTTTCAACTTACGTTAAAACATATTTGTATTAATTGAGCAGTTTATACATATGCTCAGATGTTATTTTCTATACTTTTACTGTTTTAACAGACTTCATGATAATGAATTTATTCCAACCACCATTTATACCATACTCTTCAGCTTCTAAAGCTGTGTCGAATGATTGTGGTACAAAATTTCCGTCCATAGTTAAAATATAGTATTTCATAATTTTAATGTTAAAGAGTTAATAATCTAATTTAATTTAAGCACTTTAGTTTTAAGACCTATAAACCACGTTGAGGTATGCTTTACGATATAGGATTTCGTCTAAAGTAAACTTTAGACAGGAATTTCAACCTTTGGGTAAAAACCTTTTGTTTTTGTTTTTGTTTGTGTTTTGTTTTGTTATTTTTGATTAAACATCTTACAAAGAATAAAAATATTATTGTATAAAATTCTTATAAATTGTTTGATGTGATGATGATTTTTGGAGTGATATATAAGTTGGTTTTAGTGGAAGTGATTGGGAAATTGAGGAAAGGTTTGTTTGGTGGATGGGAGTTCGTGTGCACACAAACTCATACCAAACCATATAAATAACTCACCTTCCTTATCCAATCCCAACTTATCCCCCACCATTGCCAACTATCCCTCCAAACAGCATACTTGACCACGATAACTTTATCATTCTCAATCAACAACATAAAAATTCCAACAATTTGTGTCGGAAGTTGAACGTTGTAGAACTCTAAAGTTTCGAGGTCAACAAGCTTATTTTTTCCATAAACCCCTTTAATAGTTTTGAACATATACAAAAAATACAAAGAAATTTATAAAAAAAATTTTAAAGGAGAGAGATTACTCTCTCCCCTTTTGGTTATTTAAAGCCTTGTACGTTATTAAAACGTTTTGCTCCACCATAGTTTGTCAAAGTTTCGATGTCAGTTGTGAAACCTTGGAAACCTTTTTCGTTGATAGCTTTTACGGCTTTCTCAATTTTGTCAGCACCAGGTGCCAACATTGCAAGTGCTCGATTGCAATTAATTGTTCGTGGACCATCAAGACCCTCAATGATGACATTCGCCATCACTGCGATAACAGCTTTAGTTGCTGGCGTACCACGCATTGGGTCGCCAGGCATCGGCTGCTCACTAGCCGACACTGATGTGTCATCAGTAAATTTAATCTTGATACCAGTAGATTTACCGTTCAATGCAGCCTGAATGGCGGCTGCTCCCATGCTAACCTGACGAAGGTTCAAACCGCCTCCGTCACCAATTGATAATGTTGCCATAATTGTAATTTTTAAAATTTATTTAACTTTTGTTTGGTTTTTACTCCAAATATGTGGGGGGCTCTAAGGGGCAGTCTACTCCCTCCCGCATAATAAAAATTAATTTTTAAAATCCCACATTATCTTCTTTTTCTACAAAAATTCCCATTTTTTAAACCCCAGGGGGCTATATAAAATCTTCTTCAAAAAAATTTTAAAATTTTAATTTTAATTTCTTAAAATATTAACTTTTACAAAAATTAACTTTTGATATTCTCTTCCTCGACTATATTACTCGTGTAATCAAAAAGAAATATTAAATGAATAAAGAACAACTAATACAAAGTATTAAAGACCTTCCTGATTAGTATAATATAAATTTATAGGTTATTGATAATGTAATTCATATAACCATGACTAAAAAGGTAGATGAATTTGAAGAATATTGTAATAAATTAGATGATGAAACATTTAACAATGCTTGTTTAATATTTGGAATTATCTCAGATATATCTTTAGAAGATTTTTCTTCTAATTTAGATAATCCTAAGTATAAAAAATATAAACAAGAATTTAAACATATAGTGGATTTTTTAAATGATAGAGACATTACAAAAAATTAATAAGATAGTTCCTAATCTTACAGTATCTCAATTAATAGAACTAGTAAATATTATTAATGGACCTAAATTAACTATAGACAATATGATTTTAAAAGGTATAAAAGATATACCACATAATGGATTTATCTCAATAGACACTAGTAATAATAAAACTACTTCTACTGAAAATCCTTTTAGTGTTAGTAGTAATCTATAAAGATAATATTCTCCTATGGTGTAATGGTTAGCACAGAAGACTCTAAATCTTTTAGCCAGGGTTCGAATCCTTGTGGGAGAAGAATAGCGTAAGTAGAAACCTCCACGTGGTGCTATTCGGGTAACGCTAATTCTACTTCAAAACATAACAAAGTTTAAATTTTTAAATAAGAATTGAACATGGGTTATATTTATTGTATTACTAATTTAATTAATGAAAAGAAGTATGTTGGAAAAACAACATATTCAATTACAAAAAGATTCCAAGAGCATTGTAGGGATTCCAAAAAAGAAAGATGTGAAAGAAGACCTCTGTATGATGCTATGAATAAGTATGGTATTGAAAATTTTGTAGTGGAAGAGTTGATAGAGTGTCCGAATGATGAGCTAGATTCATATGAAAAAATGTATATAGAAAAGTTACAAACTTACGGACACAATGGCTATAATGCTACTAAAGGTGGAGATGGCTCTATACTATTTGATTATGATAAAATTATTGAAACCTACGCGTTAGGAGGTACTATGACTGAATGTGCTGCCAAAATGCATTGTTCAGTAGATACAGTTAAAAAAGTATTAACTATTAATAATATTCCTATAAGACATAATCGAAGAGGTTGTTGTTCCGACCCTAAAAAAGTAGAACAATATTCTCTTGAAGGAGTTTTTATAAAAGAATGGGAAAGTATAACATTAGCTGCTCATTGGTTAGTAAATAATGGTTATGCTAAAACTTATAATAGTGGAGTAAAACAAAAAATAAGATTATGTATGCGAGGAAAAAATAAAACAGCATATAAATTTATTTGGAAATTTCCTCAAGGAGAACATGATAGCAGCAATTTATGAATTAAATGGTAGGATTTTAAAAACAACTAATCTTACTAAAAAATTAAAACGATTAAAATCAGAACCTAAGATTCTATTTCAATTAGAAAATGGAACAGAAGCTGATTTAGACCAATGGATTAAAGACAACCAAAATATAAATTCTAATTCAGAAGAGGAAGATATAGAAATTAAAACATATCATTATAGAAATCCAATTACAGGATATACAATGACTTCTATATATGATAATCTAGATGTTAATGGTTATATAAAAATTGATTAATGACTAACAAAGAATTAAAAGACTTAAAGTCTAAAATGAACAAAGTACTTAATGAAGTACAGTAGATTATTGATACTATAGGAGATAATGATTTACAAGATAATCAATTAACTCTTGATTTTTGTGATAAGTTAAATGAATTATCTGTTACTTATTAATAAATATTTGGGGATGGATATTTATTAATTTAAAAAAAATAGCCGAGGCTTCTCATTTGAGAAACTTCGGCTATTGTGGTTTTAATTATTTTATATATAAAAAATTTCCTCCGCCCGTATTTTGAGCATCATATTCTAATAAATCATTTCTGGTAAATTTTTTATCAAAAGTTCTTAATCCTGAATGATAAGTACCATTATCTAGAGTATATAAATCTACTGTTTTAACATTGTTTCTAGATTTCATAGCTTCTATCTCATCTCTAATATTATCTATACTTCCGGAAACTAAACGGATTTCTTTACCAGCCTATATAATTATTCTTCCTCCAGCTATAGAACCATATTCATCAGTTCTATTATTATTAGCTAAGAAATTTAGTCTGTTATTTACTGATTTACCATTTACTATAGCATTTAATATAGGACTTTTTCTAGAACCATTAGAATTACTTTCCATGAATAATACATTATCTTTAGAATCTGTTTTAAAACCAGTAACTGTATTTTTAAATGTAGGAGAAATCATACTTCCATTAGGAATATCTGAATATTTACCAAAAACAAATTTACCAATAGAATCTATACCTATATAATTCTAATTATTAGGAGATATACTTTCTTTAGATTTGAAATTAGAAAAAGCAGTAATAGGAGCTGCTACACTATTTATAGGAGTATAATCACCTCTATTTCTATAACCAAAAGTATGCTTTGTTAAATTTATGGATTCTGGTATACGATATCTTCTAGAATTTATTTTAGTAGTATCATTTATAGTATAACTATTTGGAGATATTTCTATTTCTAAATTTTCTCTCCCCTTATTTTTAGTTATTTTTTTATTAGGAATTTTAATTCTTTTACTAGTATGCTCAGGTTCTGAATCAAAAAATAACTATAGTTTCCTACTTAATCCATTTCCTACTAAATTAATCAACTATTTACCACGTTCCCACATTGTTTCTTCTTTCTATTTAGGAGTAGATATTTTTTTAGCAGTGGGCATTTCTTTATATTTTGCAGGGTGGTATACTAAAGTAGATGTTGGTTTAGTAGGATCTACTCCTTTAGCCTGAACCTATGGAAATATTATACTATTAGCTTTATCAGAATTAATTTTAAAAGGGACTTTATTTGATTTTCTTCTACCATACAACTACCCATCTTCATACCAATAATCATATATTGAATCATTATCAGTAATTACCTATACAGCCATGGTGTTCTTATTATTACTGGAGTTCCTAATTTATCTAATATTTTTAATCCTAACACAGCCTTACTGTCTAAATCATATGAACTCCATTTCTACTTATACTCATTAGGATTAAACTTCCAAATATCTTGTGCCCTATATACTTTCTTACCATTAGATATTCCTTCCTAAACTAAATGCCCAGCAGCATCAACCCCATTATCTCCAAAGTCTAGATTGTTATTAGCACCTTTCCAAGAAGTTTTATTAGTTACATTAGAAGCTTTCTACATAGGTTTCTTAGTAAAGAAATCTAAAGTTTCAGTATTTTCATATACAGGAATATCTTTATAAGGATATATCTTTCTTACATAATTCTCATGTGGACCATAATCTACATTTATCTTCTTTACTCCATAAGAAGGATTTATAGTTTTATTATATAAATAAGCATCAATCATATCATTACCTTTAGCTGCTTTCTAAAATCCAGTATATGCTTCAGGGGCATAGGTATTATATCCTACACCAGTTGATATATAAGATAATACTCCAACATGCTTTTTAGGAGTTGCTTTATGCATATTATATAATATATCTTCTACAGGATTTGCATTATTAGAAGTTCTCATAGCTACTTCTACTCCACGTTTTAAAGGAGCCTTTACAGCATATCCTATCGCAGGAAGCATTACTAAATAATTACTAGCTTTAGTTGGATTTTTAGATATATCTAAAGCACCTTTAGTATAATCATATACTGCCTAAGCAGCTGGAGCTAAAGCATAACCTATTCCTGAATTAACTAATGCTTTAATAGGACTAGTATTATTATTCCAACTATCTACTTCTCTAGCATAAGCTCCTTTTATAGGATGGTTTCTATTCCTATTACTATAATTATATAATTTAGAATTAGTATGTCCTCCCTATTTTATAGTTCCTCTATTATCTACAAATACATCTCGTATCCCATTTAAAGTTCTAATTGGAGTAACTCTCTACTAATATTTAGCACCAAGATATGGAGACTTAAATCTAGGATGATTTAATCTATTCTAATACTCCATATTTATAGCCATCTATTTATTTTGAGTATTATTATTTACTCCTTTGTTTTGTTTACTTTCATCTACTATTGGCATATTTATACTTTATTTTTCCATATACTAGTTATACTATCTATACCTAGCAATCCCATACAACAATATAAAACTGTATCTATCATATCAGGAGCTTGTATCTAACTAATAGAACAGTATATTAGAATAATTAAACTAACTACCCATCCTAATATTCCACACACTCTTTTACTACTTATTCCAGTATGTGCTGTTATTAATTTAATTAAAAACTATTTCATTTCTTATTAATTTTTAATAAATCTTTTATAGGGAAAGTATTAAGATTTGGTCTTGAAGGATATTTTTTAGATTTAAGGATTTCAATATATTTATCTAAATCCTATTCATCTAATGTATAATCATTATAAGGGTCAATCTCTTTTAATTTATTTATTAAAGATTCTTTTGTAGTACTTCTATTTAATAGAACATCTTTAGTTACCATTTCTCCATTAAAAATTTGTGGTATTTCTTCTACTTTTATAAATCCCTATTTTTCTAACATAGGAGATAAATCTTTAGTTACTGTAAACATTGTTGGCTAAGAAGACTCAGCCAACTCCCTAATTAAATTGTATCCTTTACGTAAAGATTCCGGAGCAAAATGTGTTGGGTGAAATATTGTTTTATTAGTAGGAACTTTAGATGCTCTAGCTTCTATTAATAAAGAACCATCATCAGGAGATTTTACTCCAATAACGCCATCATCAAATAAATGATTCTTTAATCTTCTATACGTGTAATCTCTCCTTCTATGCATAGCGTTCTCATAATTCTATTGTACTTTAACTGCGGCTCTTGCATTCTTATAAGAGAAATCCCAATTCCAATTTTCTGGATCAATATTTGAACTTACAACATTTCCATTTTTAACATATATGTGTGATGGCTATACACCATAAAGTTCTGGTTTTATAGGTTTTGACTCAGTTAAAGCTCCTTTAAAAGAATCCCTTAAAGATTTTGCTCTTTTATATATTTTAGGGGACCTTATAAGAGAGGCACTTTTAAAACCAACAATTGGAGCAGTTCCAGTAATAAGATAGGGATTCTAATCTTTAGTAACCTCATTTATAATATCCGGAAGATTCAAAGGAGATGGATAATCTACTCCTTTTGATTGATGAAATCCTGACGTATAATTTCCATTAATATCTCTACCTTTATCCTTTAAATAAGAGCCGTTTATAATTACATCCTAACCATTTGTAGCAGATTGAATATATGATTTCCCTGTAAAATTATCTACCATAGTACCATCATTATCATAATGAAACTACCATGGTTTAAATACTTTATAACCCTACTAGTATTTAGGTATTAATTTCATATCTTTTCACATAGTTTTAATAAGGAATCTAGAGTAATCTCAGAATATGATATTTCTACTGGGTGTTCTATTCTCCATAATAATCCTTTTCCAGTTTTAATCACCTGTTTCATATTTTCTTAAATATTTATTCCATAACTATTTATCTCTTTCATCTACAGAATTTAAAAATTCTTGTAATTCATTCAATTGCATATTTATATCTCTCATTTCTTTAAATATATTTTATATTGATCATAAGGATTATCTATATATCTCTATGTAGGAGTTACTGTAATTTCAGGTAGTACAACTCCACCTTTATAAATCATAGTAGTCTAACCATCTGGGTAATTATCAGGAGCACCAAATAATGTAAGATTAGGATTATTCATTCCGAAATCTGACATATAGAATTTCATACCATCTTTTGTAAATCTACCTCTTTTAGGATAAGTTGGATGATTAATTAGTTTTACTCTATCATCACGATGCTAATCTTTTCCTGTAGGTTTATATTTGCTGAATAAGGCAGTATTGACATTATTATAATTTCCATTTCCATATTTTACTTGATTAGGAAAATTATCTTTATTCCAAATCATATCAGTTAAGGCTCCTGTAGTAAAACTTCCACCATTCTAATATCTTCTATATTTAAATAAATCTTGAGTATCCCATGCTTGAGATAACTATTTACTCCAAATATTATAATTATTATTATTTATTTCTGGCATGTATATCAATAATATTAGGTATAATCTAAATAGGTAACTATATTTTAGGACTTAATTTAGTAACATCATTTGCCACTATAGTATTTCTTTTAGCTACCTACTCCAAATAAGATTTATTTAATTCCTAGTTTAATTTAGATATGAAGTATGAACCTTGATTTGGGCGAACTCCTTTTTTAGCTAATTTTTTAGTAGCTTCTTTTTTCTACTAAGCTAATGCTTCATCAGCATAATGCTTTTCCATTGCTCTAACTCTTGGAGAATGGTGTTTAAAATATTCTCCAGGTTTATATATACGAGGTCTAAGAAAATTAGAACCTCCCTTAGTTAAAGCTGATGCAAATTTAGCTCCTAATATATCTGCCCCAGTTTCTAAAGTATTCCATACAGCATTTCCAAAATTACTTGGGGATTCTTTAAAAGTCTTGTACCATCCTCTACCAGCTTGATACCCATCTATAACTAAAGAAGGCAACTACCCTACTCCAGCAATAATTCCTCCTATAGGAGAACCTACAGCGGTAGTACTTATACCTGCACCTAGTCCTAAACTACCTAAAGATATAGCTGCCGCGGTAGGTTCCCATTTATCCGCTTGACGATCTAATTCTTCAAAAATTTCAGGCATTTCTAAATTTATTTATATATTTTGTAACACTAGTACCATTAGCATCAGACCCTCCTGCAATACCATACTTATAATAATTTTTAGTCCATTTTGGATTTAACCATGATGCTGCTATAGCTTCTCCAGTAGCTGCTATACCATTATTTCTTAAAAATCTTGCATTATCATCATATAACTGTGAAGCAGCTAATACTTGTGCATCAGGACTATTCTTAAACTGTTCTCTAGATAAATCAGAATATTTATTTCTAGTACTATCTATAAACTAGAACCATCCAGCAGCAGAACTATTTTTAGATTGGGCTTTAGAATTAAATCCTGATTCTAGAGAAGCTATCTTCATTAAAGTAGTTTTCTTGTTTCCAGTGATGCCATATTTATCTAAAGTCTATTCTAGTACCTACTTATTTTTACTAGGAGTATTATGGTTTAATTTAAGCTAAGTATATTTATATTGTACAGGTTCTTTAGCTTTATTAATAGAAAAATATCCATCTAAATTTAAACCATTAATATGAAAATCTCCAGTATTTAATTCAGGAATGTACTAATATTGTTTAGGAGTAAAATCTAAATCTAAGCCTTTACTTTTTAGTACTTCTGTAGCAGGTTTATCAGGAACATCTAAAGCTTCATATTTAAAATATTCACTCATAATTTTATTAAACCATTATGTATTTTAGAATGACAATTTTTACAAACACAAACTGTTTGAGATAATTCTTTAACAAATAAATCTGTAGGTATATGACTTACAGCTTGAGATATATTAAATAATTTCTCTCCAATATGATGAAATTCTAAACAACATTTAGCTGATTCACCACATATTACACATTGTGTTTTATGTTCATTTAAAATCTTTTTATTTTCTTTATAATATTTATTCTTACGCATAACTAGAATAATTATCAGGCTAATTAAAATTAACTAGAGCTAATGGTCCTAATCCTTTAGTAGCTCTATAATAATTAATTCTTTTCTTTACCCCAGGTCTTGTAAGTAGCAAATCTCTCTTATAACCATTATAGCCTTTTTCAGAGTTATACATATACTTAGCATTCTTTTGTATTCCGTCATAGTACTACTAAAAATTCTAAGCTTTAAGTGAGTCTGGATACATTTTACTATGCCAGGTAATTAGATGGTCTGCAAAAGATTGTGCATTAGGATATTTTTTATTATCTCCAGTAGCAAATCCAGTCCAACCTTTTTCTGCAACCTTTTGGTTAGTTAAGTCTAGAGCTGCTTGTGGGGTAACTCCTTTATCTACTAAAGCTTGATATATCTAAGTCACATTGTTATATTGACTTCTAGTTCCAGGCATCTTACCTGCTAGCTACATTTTAAGAATAGTACCTCCATTAGCATGTTTCCATTTAGCAGCATTTCTAGCAAAATTAGCTCGACGTTTTTGTAAAGGAGTAGCATTAGGATTATTTAATACAGATCTAGCATGTTCCTATACAGATTCTCCAGCTGCTTTAGCTGAGGCAGTAAACTTACCTTTATTTTTATCTTTTATATGAATAGTATCTTTTCTATCTTTTATCTATCCGCCTTTCTTTAGTTTATTTACAAAACTAAACTAATTTTTAATCTTTAAATTCTAATAGGCAGAACAAATTCCTTTTTGTAATTCAGAATTAGTCATAATGTAATAAATAAGATTAAAATACTTTTGAATATAAATAACCTATATATATACTTAAATAGTACAAAATAATAATAACTTTACCTACTAAATATAGTATTAATGTTATTATAGATAACATATATATAAATATTACTTATAGTAATATGAAAAAAATTGTAATGGTTATTTTAGATTATTTAAAAAAATTATGGAATTTTATTTCCAATTTAACTTCAGAAACTAAAACTATAGTTATTTTTGTATTATTAATATTTATATTAAATCCAATTCCTAGAAGTTATTATGAAGAAACTCTTTCTAATGCTATGAAAAAATAGAAAGAAGAATTACGTAAAGAAGAGGATAATGGATTTAAACAAGCTCCATATATAGCTTAGTGTATTGATAATATAAAAATAAAAGATCCTGATTGTAGTAATGTTTTATTATTAAGTTATCACAATACTAAACATAGCTTACAGGGTTTTAGTTATATTTATTTAGATTGTATAAGAGAAAGTGTAAAATCATATTCTGATGAATATGTTGGAGATTATTGGCAGACTTTATAGTATACTAATTATCAAGAAGAATTAAGTAAAATTGATGATACTGCTTATTTAAGAGTTGATAGTCTTTCTCAAATTAAAAACACTTTCCCTAGATTATATAAAAAGTTAGAATAGAGTGGAGCATACTCAGCTGCTTTTTACCCTATAGAAGGAGTTAGAAATCCTATAGGAATAATAGTAGTTTTATATAAACAGCCTAAACAATATGAGTTAGGTTATTATAATACAGTTATTTCTCCACAAATTCAACGATTATCTACAATACTTGATGATACTGTAAATGACAATGACAATGAAGATTGATAAAGAAAATGATGGAGTAGCTTTCAATGATTCTGCTCATGCTTATTGGGATATTAATAATCCAAAGAAAGAATACATTTCAGTAACTACCTTAATAGGAAGTTATGCACAACCTTTTGATTCAGATTTTTGGTCTAAGTACAAAGCTTTAGAAAAAATTCTAGATACAGATGTATGGAAAGATTTAAAAAAGACTTTACTTAACACTCATAGAATTACTAAAGAAATTTTAGAAGCTTACTCTGTAGACATTAATGATCTTAATAAGGAACAACAGAACATTCTTGACGAATGGGAAGCTAATAAAGTAGAGTCCTGTGAGAGAGGAACAAAAATCCATTCTCAATTAGAACATTCTTTTTATAATATGAAGGATGATAAACCTTTACAGAAATTTGGATTAGGAGGTAAATTTATATGTAAAGAAGGATATACTAAATTAGACTTAGAAAATGGCGTATATCCGGAGTATTTAATTTCCTGGTCTACTCCTGATAATATTTTAAATTTAGCAGGACAAATTGATTTAATGGTTAAATATGGTAATGAAGTTACTATTGTAGACCATAAAACTAATAAGAAAATAGACTTAAAAGGAGGATTCAATACTGTTACTAGAGGTACTACTAAAATGCAATACCCTTTAAACACTATTGAGGATTGTAATTATGGTCACTATGAGATGCAACTTTCTACTTATGCATTTATGCTTCAACAGAAACATCCAGAGTATGTGATTAAAGATTTAATTCTTAATCATTATGATCATAACATGAAAAATACTCTATATCATTGTATTTATCGAAAAGATGAAGTAGAACGTATGCTTGCTGATTATTACAAGAAGAAAAAACAACAATTAAAAGCAGCAAGACGTAAACCTATTGTATATTAATATGAAATTACCTATTGCTTAGATTATAGAAGGTCATGCTAAAGAAGCCCTAGGGTTAGATACTGATATTTCTGAAGCTAGATTAAAAATCTGTCATAGATGCCCGTTATTTAGTAACGCTCTAGGCGGAATGTGTAATAGTAGATTATGGTTAAATGTAGAAACGGGAGATGTGAGTACAAATGCACGACCAGGTTATCAAAATGGTTGTGGATGTCGTCTTAATGCTAAGACTAGACTTGTAAATGCACATTGTCCTGTAAATAAATGGTGATATGAGTAAAGACAGAGCAATTTTTAATCAGAATGAAAAGTTAGCCATGACAGTTAATGGCTTAGAAAGTGGCGGTATGCACTTTAATGTTAATGAGAAACAAGCAGATGATTTAGTAAAGAATGAAGCTATTAGTAAGTTTAATACTCAAGTAGATGAGTATGTAAATCGTTTTGAAGAACATGCTAAAGCTTTAGAGAAAGCCGTTGAAGAATTTACTATGTCATCTAAAGCTGAGATTAGACCTATTGGTAATTATATTATCATAAAACCTTTTGCTGAGAATCCTTTCCAACGTATTAAAAAAGTTGGAGGACTTATCGTTGATTTAGGAGGTCAAAAACCTCAATATAAAAATAATGATAATGGAGAAATTGAGGAAGAAGAGAATATTACCAAATCAGGAGTAATTGTAGAAGTAGGTCCTGAATGTAAATGGGCACAGATAGGAGATTGTGTATTCTATCCTAGAACTAGTATTATTCCAGTGCCTTTCTATAAACAAGGATTAGAGCTTGTAAATGAAGCAAGATTAATAGCAATAGTAAATGACAATTTAACAGAGAGATTCAATGGAAGATAAAATATATTTTCAACCAGGTGAGGTTGTTACTTTAAAATAGGATATTGGAAATGTTCCTAAGATGTTAGTAGTTAAAAAAGTAACTACTGTATTTAAAAATAAAGATACTGATGTATTAATTGGAATAAAGTGTAGATGGTTTACTACAGATGGAGTTTTGTAGGAAGCTGTGTTTAACACTAAGGATTTAATTAAATTGTAATGATTTCTTTTAAACAAGCATTTGATGCTGCTAGGAAAGCAGGTAATCGCTATTTTTCTTGGAATGGAAATGATTATAATACTATGACTAAAGAAGAGAAAAATTCTGGTAATATACTAGGATTTTTAAAACTTAATACTAACACTGGTGATAATTCTAATTTTTTAAGAGCTGAAAGAAATTTACCATTTTAGACATTAGGAATATTTTCAAATCCTACTAAAGGTGCTTATGCTGGATAGAATTATAATATTAAGGCTTCTGTAGATCCTGTTATTCATTCTCCGGAGGTTTCAATACCTACCAATCCTACTGTTCCTGTTCCTAATAATTTTAATCGATCACAAGTAAGAGCTTTTATGTCTAGTAGAGGATTAGATCCATATGCTTATACTGGAGGTTAGAGAAAGGCTCTAAGAAAAGCTTTAAATTCTGGATAGGATGTTGAATCTATCTTTAAATAGTGGAGTTAGGATAATCAACCTATATCTTATAATGCTGAAGGAGGTCTTTTAAAATTTGACGATGGGGGAACTATGGAAGATTTTAAAAAGTGGCTTAGTTAGAAACTTCGTAAAGGAGAATTAGAAGAGTCAGACTTAAGTAAAGAAAAACTAGCATAGTTATATTAGACATTTAAAAAAGAACAATAGGGAGTACAAACTGCTATGAATGGCGCAAAACTTAATTATATAAATCAACTAAATGGTAAGTGTCCTTAGGGAACACATTTATCATATTACAGAATAGGAGGAACATTATGTAAAAAGTGTGAGGCTAATGCTCATAATGAAAGTTCTGATCCTATTAAAGCTTTTAAATAGAAATGTGGCGGTAAAGTTAAAAAGAAAGAATTAGGTGGTGAAATGGATGATAAAAAATCTAAATTAGTGAAAAAGCCTCAATCTAAGCCAGGAATGGTAAAACCAACTAATAAACGCCCAGGACCTAGAGATTTAAAAACACTTCCTAATGGTAAGTATCCAAAATATTGGACAGCTAATTAGCGTGGTTAGTGGGATAGAGATCATAATGAAGGAGATTAATGAGATATAAGCTAACTTCTAATTCTTTTAGAGGTTAGCTATTTTTATTTAATGTTAATATGGAATAATGAGTAAATGGTTTTAGTATAATTAGACTTTAGGAAAGGTTGAACTTGATGAAACTGAATTATTACTGATAAAAGAATTTAGAGATTTATTAGATAATAACCGTAATAAAAGTAAAACTGATCCTAAAGGCGAACATAAAGAAAGAGCTTTCAAAGAATTATCTTATATATATCTAGCTATTGATTGGAATTCTCCATATCATAATTACGATGAATAGGATAGACATGAAGCAGCTATTGATGATTCAGGGTTAACAGAGAATGAATTTAATGATTCAGTATTTAGAACTGCTTGTAGAAAGTATTAGGAAATTCAAAACTCTAATAGATTAGTTAGAATGGTTAAAGCTGCTGAAAGTACTGTGGATAAATTAATAGATTACTTTGAAAATGTAGACCCTCTAGAAAGAGACCCTTAGACTGGAAAACCTATTTTTAAAGCTAAAGATATTATGGCGGAAATTTCTAAATTAGATGAAACTGCTGATGGATTATTGGCTCTAGAAGGAAGATTAAAATCTTCTATGCAGGAATCATCTAGTATTAGAGGAGATGCTCAAGAAGGATTTGACCCAGGAGACTTTTAATTATGGCGGAAGAAGTTAAACGTAAACGAGGAAGACCTAAGAAAATACCTACAGTAATTGACGATGTAAAACCTAAAAAGAAGCCTAAAATACCTAAAGAAATTTAGGATATGATTAATAAAGTACATGGTACTGTAGAAGACCCTATGAAGGAGGCTGTTGAAAGTCTTAAACCTTAGAAGATAGTAGAAGAGCCTAAACCTGTGCTAGAAATAAAAGAGACTGATACTGATGAAGCTATCTTAGGTAAAGTTAGAGATTAGTCTGGGTGGGATGTAAAAAAAGATGATCCTATACCTTATTTTGATGCTAATTTATCTTATGAGTTAACTGGATATAAACCTATTAATAAATACAGAGGTCTAGATTTTAATCCTTCATGGTTCACTGAAGCTAGAGATACTTTTGTAAGAACTGGGCATTATACTAGATTTAGAAGAAACTCTAGAAGCTGGAGAGCTTTTTGGAAAGAGTAGTTTATACGATGTAAATATGGTATGACTTCTCATGGTTATACTATTACTGGAGACCATTATTACTTCCTCAACTTTTATAGATTAAAAGATCTTGATAATGTTGAAGAAGCAGGTATGGGACGTTAGGAAATTTTCCCTAATTTTCTAGAAGGATAGTATGAATGGTTCCATTATTTAAAATTAGCTAGAAAATTACGTATGAATGCCTGTATGATGAAAGCCAGAGGGGCGGACTTACTGCCCTCCTATAAGGTGACTTATAGGTAATAAATTCCGAAATTTCGGTGAAGACTAAGGTGATTTAATCACGATAATATTTTTAAATTTTTATAGTATGAATAAAGAAGAACAAATTGAATTTATTAAGGATAATTATCCCGCAACAACACATTATATTTCTAAGAGAAGAGTTCGTCATAATTTTTTCTCTAGTATAAAAACAGAATTACAAGCTTATTTGTTAGGTTTTTATACTGCTGATGGAAGTATTGATGAAAAACGTAAAACTCTTAGAGTAGAATTACAAAAAGGAGATTCTGAAATAGTATATTTATTTAAAGATAATATTTCAGAAGATGCCAGATTATATCAAACTAAAGAAAGAGACTTTATTGGTCCTAAAGGAAAAATTATACATGCTCATGGTAATATAGGAGTAGATATAACAAGTGCTTAGTTATGTCAAGATTTAGTAAATTTAGGTATAGGATATAGAAAAAGTTATGAAGACTTAAAATTACCTAATATTGATAAATCTTTAATAAGACATTTTATTAGAGGGTACTTTGATGGTGATGGGTGTATTTGTGGTTATATTAGAAATGACAATAGAAATCCAAATTATCCTAGAAAAGGATTTAGAAGATAGTTTGATATATGTGCTAAAAAATCTTCATTACTTCTTGATATATAGCAATTCTTTTCAAATTATAATATTAAAATAAATATAACATATGAGAAAAGAGATGATATGTATAGAATTAGAACTAGTTCTAAAAAAGAAATTTTTAAAATTTATTAGTTGTTGTATAAAGATTCTAATTTTTATTTAACTAGAAAATTTAATAAATTTAATCACTATGTTAATACCGAGGATCTACAGTTAATCGCTGAGACCTGTAACGCGTAGGAGATGAGCGTTAATGAGAGCAATAATTCTCCCAAGAGTTCGGAACAAGTATTAGATGACTATTATGAAAATAGTTATTGGGATTATTTAAATACTTGAAAATGTACGCTGACCTTATAAGAAATTATAAGAACTAGGAGATAAAAAGCTCCTAGGGTAACAATGTGAGGATATTCAGAAATTGAGGCTAGTATAATTTCTAATAGTTATAATGTAATTAAGGGCTCTATAAATGTATGCACAGCTTTTGCACAAACACAGTTAGATAAATTATTAGAGAAAGTTTGGGCAAATATTAACTGGCTGTATTATAATACTGATGGAGGTATGGCTCATCTTAGCCAAGCTAAAAATAGTAATTATTTACGTCGTGCTTCTCATTATGAAATTAGAGATGGACAAAAAATAGAAGTAGGTTGGGGTTCTTAGATACAAGGAATTATTACTGATAAACCTGGTAAATTAAGAGGTGATCGTACAGATATATTAATGTTTGAAGAGTGTGGACTTTGGCCCCAATTTACTAAGGCATATACTTAGGCAGACGCTCTAGTTGGTTAGATTGGTAGATAGTGGGGTTTAAGATTGATGGGAGGAACAGGAGGTGAAACTGGACCTTAGATGGAAGGTCTTCGTAAAATGTATTACGAGCCTCAGCTCTTTGGAGTACTTCCTTATCGTCATAATTTTACTAAAAATGGAGAATATGCTATTACTTCTTTCTTTTTACCAGCGTTTAGAACTATAAAAGAGTTATCTTTATTGGATAGCCGAGGTTGGTTAGATGATGAAGATGGTAAAGCTTATTTTAATAAAACTAGAGATTTAAAAGCTCAAGACCCTGAAGAATTTACTACATTCTGTGCTGAGTATTGTTTTGATGGAGAAGAAGCTTTTTCATTAGAAGGTAATAATAAATTTAATAAAATATTAATAGCTGAATAGCTAGCTAATATAAGAATCCATAAAGATTCTCCTAAACCTGAGAGAGGAACTTTAGAATATATTTTTAAAAATGGTTAGCATAGTAGAGAAAACATTACTGGGTTAAGATGGATAAAGAATAATAGCGGCGATGTGCAAATAATAGAGCATCCAATATGGACTTAGGTATCTTATGATGAAGAGGGTAATGAATTAAAATATGAAAAAATGAATGGTCTATATGTAGCAGGTATAGATAGTATTGACTTAGGTATGGAAGATACATCAGCCTTAACTAAAGACCCTTCTAATTTCTGTATTGTAATTAAAAGAAGATAGTTTGGATTAAAAGATCCTACTTATGTGGCTATGTATAAAGCTAGACCTAACGATGTTCGTGATGCCTATAAAACGGCTATAAAATTACTACAATATTATAATTGTAAAGCTAATCTAGAAGCAACTCGTGTATCTATGCTTTCATGGGCTAGAGAAAAGAAATATTTAAATTATTTTATGTATAGACCAGTTGCTACTTATCCAGCAGGAAATAATCCTAAGCGTAGGACTATAGGTACTCCAGCTTCCGTAGCTATTATTGATCATCAAACTGACTTAATTAGAGACTATGTAAATGATTTTTGTCATAATATATGGTTTGAGGAAATGCTTGATGAATTAAGCCGTTATACTGACGAAATGAAACGTAAGTTTGATATTATAGCAGCTATGGGATTATGTGAATTAGGGGATGAAGATATGATGGGAGTAACTCCTAGATAGATAGAAAATACTGATGATTCTTTTTAGGATTTTGGTTATTATATAGACCCAGAAACTGGATATAGACGTTAGGGCGTAATACCTAAAAAAATAAAAACTATAGCAACTATAAATAGTATATCATATGACAATTTAGGAATTAGAACAAGCAATCCTAGAGGCTATTGAAACTATGTATGAATGTAAATATGTAGGTCTATTAAAACTTACTAAATTACCTGTAGGATATAAACTTTAGCTAGGTTGGAGACATGATGATTATCCTATATCAATAATGTCAGATTCACCTACTGAAGAAGTTTTTCTTAAATATATAAAAGAAGAACTTAGAATACGAAGATTAGATAAAGTAAAATACTTTACTGGGTATAAAATATATCCTGGATAGTTAAATACTTGTCCACACGATGATACTTGTAAATCATGTCAGAACAAGAAGTAATAGAATTAATTAATAAACACATTGGAGAGTTAGTAGTAGATAAAACTACTATTCAAAAATGTTATAATTATTATAATGGTGTTCGTGATGCTGAACAATTTTAGTATCTCGAAGATAATTATGGAATAGGGTAGCCTACTTCAGTAGAATTTACACCCCTTATTAAAAAACATTTAGATGCTTTAATAGGCGAGTATTTAGGCACTCCAATTATTCCAAAGGTAACTTGTAAAGATGAAAAAACTGTATCAACTATATTTAGAGAAAAATAGATATATATTTATTCTGAATTATAGAAAATATTTTAGTAGAAATTAAAAAATAATTTGATATAGGTTATATAGGGTAAAGACCCCACAGATATAATGGTTTAGAATTAGATGGAAGATTTAGTGGGAGACTTAGAAGATTCTTTCATTTCTAAATATGAAGAAGCTGCTTAGAATGTTATTGAATATATAATGTAGTCTAGAAATACTGATTTAATAAATAAATTAAGAAAGATATTTTTGGATTTACTTATATCTGGAGATACCTTCTATAGAGTAAAACCTTCTGCTAGTGGTACTAATATATAGATAGAATCTCCAAGTCCTTTAAATACATTCCCTGAACGTAATCCAAATTCTCCTTATGTAAAAGATTGTAGTAGAATAGTTATTCGTAAGTGGTTAACTGAAGCTGAAGTTTTAAATACTTATGGAAAAGATTTATCCAAAGAAGATATTGAAAAAATAAAAGATAGATGGACAAATTCTTATTCTAGTTCATCTACCTACATAAGAACTACTAATGGAAAATTAAATCCAGGTATATAGTCAGGAGTTGAAATAATACCAGGTTATCCTAAAGAAGGATATTTAAATCATAGGTTAATAGAAGTGTATGAAGTAGAATGGATTGAGACAGATTCAGACTTTGTTATGCATAGACATTCTGCTACTAAAATAGGAACTGATATCTACATAATAGATGAAGTTGATAAAGATGTTGTACGTACTTAGGATAATCCATCTAAATGTACTTTATCAGTAAATGGGGTATTTTATTTAAATGAAAATAGTGAACCATACTCTTTAGTAAAAGCTTGTATGACTTTACAAGATAAATATGATCTTTTGTGTTACTATAGAGATAATCTTATAGCTACTAGTGGTACTACTGGAGAATGGTTAGACATATCTTTAATACCTACAAAATTAGGAGTAAATTTTTCCGAAAGAGTACAAAAATGGCTAGCTTATAAAAAATCTGGATTAGGATTAATTGATACTTCTTAGGAAGGAAGAATGGCGAGTGGATAGGCTCCTATAAATACTATATTTAATGGCTTTGATGATACTATTAAAGTACAATCTATTTAGGCTATTCAATTAGCTATAGACAGTATTGAACAAACAGTATCTTCTATAACCGGAGTATTTAAAGAAAGATTAAATGGTATTTCTTAGAAAGATGCTGTAACTAATGTGCAGACTAGTGTTAATAATTCTTTTGTTATAACTAAATAGTACTATCATCAAATGGATATTTTAACTGAAGAAATATTAATTGATTGCTTAAATACTGGAAAGAAAGTTTATAAAAAAGGATTAACAGGAATAATTAATTTAGGAGATAAATAGTAGAAAATATTTACTGCATTACCTGAAAATTTCACAGTTACTGATTATGGTATAACTGTTAAAACTAGTTCTGATATTACCCAGGAGATAGAGTAGATGAAATAGATACTACCTTAGCTTATATAGGCATAGTTACTTCCTGCAGATATATTATTTGAAACTATTACTTGTAAGAGCCTTACTTCTATAAAAACTAGAATACGTAAAGCCTTGGCTAAACAAAAAGCTGAAAATAATTAGCTTTAGTAGGCTATGCAATAGGTACAATAGTTATAGTAGTAGCTACAAGAATCCTAGAAACAGATTCAGAAATATGAACAGTAGATACAGTAGTTGACTAAATAGGCTGATAACTTTAAATAGGAAGAGCTTAAATAGAAAATGGACTTAGAATGGTTTAAAGCTCAGACTGATAGGTAGTTTAAAGATAGACAAGCTGAAGAAGATGCTAAACGTACTGAATTAGAAAGATAGTAGTTATATGATGGTAATCCTTATAATGATAAGGTAAAATAGTTAAGAAGTTAATGAGTAATATAATTGGAACACAACTTTATAGCAGTGAAGGCGAGACTAAAACGGCTATATATCCAAAATCTAAAGCTGAAGTAATTGATGCTGTTAATGGAAATACTGAAACAAATGTGTAGTAGTGGTTAAGTAACCTAACAACTTCTATAGGTTAGATTACTGAAAATGCTATAAAATTAAATATAAAGATTTCTTATGCACAAACAACATACAAGAATCTTAGTGATGTGAAAGATAATGAAAGCATTTCATGGGGAGAAAATTTTGTGCAGCCAGATGCGGAATTTCCATATACTTGGAAAAAGACTGAAATAAAAGCTAGTAGTAGTGCTGAAAGTTCGGCAACTAGTGTAGCCTATGAATTAGCTAGTGTATCGTCTTAGTCTACACAAACTATATATACAGCAAGGTCTGCTGACACTAAAGCAGTAACTGTAGCTTATAATAGTATTGATGATCACGGAGTATCTAAACCTTATTATAACGATACTTTAGAAAATATATTAGCTAAATCTGAAAATGCCCTATGGTCTAAGTCTCCTGTAAGTATTTCAGCTACTAATCCAAATGGATATATAGCTACTAGAACAAGAACTAATACTGGAGAGTGGGGATAGTTTGAGATTGCTCAAAACGCTAAATGGGCATATAATAGTATTCCTGTTTATAAATATAAAGTGACTGATACTGTAGATGTTCCTCCAGTTACAGAGAATAGTGCCGACTATAGTAAAGTTGAAGGTTGGAAAGATTAGATTACAGAATCTTTTACTGGATATTTGTGGATGATTAATGCTACAGTAGTAAATGATGTATATTAGTTAAATGGTTCTAAAGTATGGAGTTCTCCTACTTTAATATCAATTGTTAAATAATGGAATTTAGTATTGATATACATAACTCCTTATAGGGAGATATAACACTTGAAGATTTCTCTAAAGAATATGGTTATTATATTCCGGAAGGAGATGATTATCCAGATTCTAGAATAGAAGAAATAGATGGAGTATCTACATTAAAATATAAGTATAGTAAAACAGTAACACTGAATACTATTCTTAAAGTAAATATGGAAGAAGCTATATTATAGGATGTCTTAATTCATAAACATGAAGATGATGTAGATGTTTGTAGTTTTCATGTTGAAGAAGACGGCTATTATGTAGTTAATCATTATGTCCTTCCAACACGTGAGTGGTATGATAACTTTTTAAAAAATCCTGATACTGAATTATCAGAATTTATTTCAGAAGGTATATACTTTGTTGAAGATAATAAATTAAAGAAAGTAGTAAAAGGAGAAATTGTAGAAGCCGAAGTAAAAGAATTATTAGAACGTAATTACGAAGGAACAAATATTTTGCATTGTAAGATTGATATATTTTTTAATGGTAACTTATAGCAATGTTATATAAATTATTGTAAAAAAATATATGATTCTTTGTTAAATAAATGTAAATCTTCTTAGTATGATTCTGATATATATGCTAGAGATTTTATATGGATGACATTAAATATAATAGATTATTTAGTAGGATTTAAATAGTTTTTAGAGGCGGAACGTATTATAGAACAATTTAAAACTTGTGGAGGATTTTGTACCGCTTCTAATACTAATACTAATAAATTATATTCTGATTGTGGATGCTCTAAAATGTGAGGCTATAAAGCAGTATAATATGTATATTAATAAAGCTATTAAGGGGTATAAAAGTGACTATCAATATATTTTAGCTTTAATTAGCTTTATTAATATGCCTATTCAATTAGAAGGTATGGAATTTATTAAATAGCGATTATTAAATTATGGCAATACAGACTATTTACACTTAGGTAGATAATGCTAAATTAGAACCTTGTAAAAAAGGTAAACCAGTACTCCCATTCAAAATACCTTTATTAAGAAACAACTATTTAGGAGAATATAGAACTTAGGTTGAGAAAGATAAAGTCTTAAAGAATCTAGGTATTTTAGGAGCTACTGGAAAATACACTTATCCTTCAGATGTATAGTTAGATAGTTATAAAGATATAAAAACTGTATAGTAGGCTTTAGACTATTGTATAAGATTAATTTAGTCTTATGAAGTTAGTGATAAAAATATTAAATAGTTATTAGAAGATGTTAAAACTATTTAGTAGAATATTACAGGATTACAAACTTCTATACAATAGAATACTGAAAATATTACAACAATTAATAGTTCTATAGAGTAGATTAACAAATCAATATTAGAATTTGATAAAAAACTGGAAGAGCTAAACGTTGATGATAAAATTACTAATAGAATCAACCAACATTTAGCAAATTCTAAAACTATAGAATTAAGAGATAATACTTTAGAAGTAAAGGTGTCTAATGAAGAAGTAAATGCAGTTGTAGTTAAAGAAGATGGTATTTATGTAAATGATAATACAGAATAGGTACAATCTAATACTACTGCTATTGAATCTTTAAAAAATTCAGATAAATATCTTACAGGAACTACAGGTTCTTCTCCTTATACAGTAGGTGGAATCAAAGAAGGAACAACTGCTGAGTCTTTAAATGGTAAAACTATATCAGATATACTAGATTTAATGTTATTTCCTGCTTATGTTAGAAATTTAATTCCTCCAACTTTAGTTTATTCAGCATTACCTAGCTTAGTAGAAGTAGGAAGTTCTCTTTTACATCCTGAGTTAACTTTTACACAGAATGATGCTGGATCTTAGACTTCAACAGTAGAAAATATATCATTTAATGATTCTTCTTATGATAATGCTTCTTATATAGGAATAGGAGTATATAAATATGAAGCAACTGTTAATTACTAGGCAGGAGAATATTTAGTTAATAATAAAGGAGAAACAACAGATTCTAGAATAGAAGCTGGTAGTATCTCAACTTCAGTTTCCACAATAGCTACTTATCCATGGTATGCTGGTACAAATACTTAGGTATTTAAATAGAAATTGGTAGCATTTAATACCGATTCTGGAATATAGGAAATATCTCTTTCTGGTAGGGCAGTTATTAAACTACCAGGAGCTAATTCTTAGTTACTATCTTTTAAAGTAAATGGAGGTCTTGGATTTTTAAATGTGGACTTAAATGGTTGGACATAGACAACCGAATAGATAAATGGAATTACTTATAAGGTATGGTCAAAAAATGATGAATACTCTTCAGTACTTCCACATTAGTTACAATTTAAATTAATGTAGTAATGGGATTTAAATACTAGGGAGATTCGACCATCGGAGTTTCATTAACTGTGCAAACTCCAAAACCATTGGACACTAGGTTAGTTGTAGATACTAGAGCAGATTTATATAGTATTCCTGCTAAGTATGCTTATAACGGGATGCCAGTAGTATGTGTTGCTGATGGTAATATTTATACTTTAATAGATAAAAATAAGATAGGAGAAGCTGTAGGATGGAAAGCTTCTTATGAAGCAATTTAGATAATTACTTGTACAGAGTAGGAATATAAAAAATGGTAGGATAATACTAACCCAGATTTTACTCCAAAAGATGATAGTCAAACTTGGCTACATCAAGATACTTATTATTATATATATGAAGAAAGTATAAGTGATAAAGGATAGTATTATGTATCATATACTTAGTTTGAAGATTTAACTAATCAAGTAAATAAAAAAGCTACTATATCTGCTTTAAATAGTTTATCTGAAAAAACTGATAAAGCATTACAAGATTTAGCCAAGGTTTATGCTACTCTTGATGATATAGATAGTTCTAACCCTGAATCTAAGCTATCTAAAACTTTAGATAATTACTATACAAAATAGAAGGTAGATGATACCTTTGTAACTAAAGAAAGTTTACGAGGCGATGGAATTGAGGGTGATAACTTCGTATTTGTCACAAAATCATAGTATGATACTGATTAGCAAAATCTTAACCAATATAAAGAAGAAACTACTAATTAGATAAATACTAAAGTAACTACTAATTCTGAAGCCCAATTAAAATCTATATCTAATGAAGGTACTACACTTAGTATAGGTTAGAAAGTGGCAGTAAATGGAGAAGACGTTGCTTTAGATAAAGATGTTCCTAAAATAGTAGTTATGGATTAGTAGGAATATGATAACTTAGAAACTAAAGACCCTGATGTTTATTATATGACTCATGGTACTGAGTCTAATAATGGAGGCATAGTTTCAAGTGAATTCTTAGAAACTAATTACTATAATCAAGAACAGATAGTTGATTTATTTAATAACGCTTTACAAAATTTATTTACTGTTTCTGGTAAAGTTCTAGAATTAGGTGTTCATGCTTTAGACATTATTTTGGTGGATAAACCTACCGACCAAACTTTTGATTATGATGGAAATATCCATAAATTAGAAAGTACAGACTATTATAATGTTATAGGTGATGGAGGATCTGAACCAGGAACTTATAGATTTAAAGTAGTATTAAAAGCAGGAAAAAGATGGAGGGATAATACTAATACCCCTATATTTATAACTTACACTATTAATTAGAATACTAAATAATGCAAACATTAAATCAATTAAAAATTGGGAACATTGTGTATGACTTAGCAGCTAAATTTGATGCTGAGGATAACAATATTAAAGATACTTATTCTACAAAAGAATATGTAACTTAGAAGATATCTGAGCTAGTTAATTCTGCTCCAGAAACATTAGATACTTTAAATGAATTAGCAGCAGCTTTAAATAATGATTCTAATTTTGCAACTACTGTAATCACATAGTTAGGAACTAAAGTTGATAAAGTAGAAGGTAAACAATTATCTACTGAAGATTTTACAGCTGCTTTAAAAACTTCATTAGAAAGTCTTCCTGGAGAAATTAGTGGTAAATATGTAAAACCTTCAGAAGGTATTCCTAAAACAGATTTATCTTCAGAAGTTCAAGAATCTTTGAATAAAGCAGATAGTGCTATATAGGATATTTCTAGTAAAGTAGATAATTCAGCTTATTCAGAAGATAAGAAAAATTTCGCTCTAAAAACAGAAATACCTACAACATTACCTGCTAGTGATGTTAGTGCTTGGGCTAAGGAATCTACTAAACCTACATACACTGCTACAGAAATTGGTTTAGACCAAGTAAATAATACTTCTGATATGGATAAACCTGTTTCTACAGCAACCTAGACTGCTCTAGATGGTAAGGTGGACAAAGTTGAAGGTAAATAGTTATCTACTAATGATTACTCTGCTGAAGAAAAAAGCACAGTAGCATAGTTAAAAATTGATGTAGAATAGTTAAAATCTACTGTAGAAACTTTAACTAAATCATTACAAGAGCTTAAAGCTAATGCTTAAAAAGATCTAGACAAATGATATATAGAAATGGTAAATTAATAACTGAAGTTCATTAGAATATTAAAGAATTTATTGATTAGATATAGTAGCTTGTCTAGAAAGATATTGGAGCTATATATAAAGGTTCTCAATTAGTTTGGGTAACTGTATATAACGCTATTAAAAGTTGTTATGGCAGTGGTACCTGGATACAAGATAAACCTTGGTTAGATAATGACTTTTGGAAAAATAATTAATACAAATGGCAATTTAGAATTTAAACAAACAAGATTAGCTAGATCTAACAATGAATTGGGATGGTGCTACAGGCTAGCAGGTAGAGGATTTAATATCCAGACATTTACCTGCTAGCATGGGGTACGATAGTTCTAGTAATGTATTAACTATTGCTAATACTAATGGAGATACTATTGTACAAACTGAAGTAAGTGTAGCTCAACCTATATATAATCATTCTATATAGATAGATGGAGTATATTTTAATAATACTAGCTCCGAGAATTAGTTAAATAAAGATACTGTACTTTGTAAATTAGGTACTAAAATATATTTAGGGATAAGATATACTTATACTGCTACTAATCCATTAACTAATAAAGTTACCCATGTAAATAGTACTTAGAAATTATTTGTAAATATTGGGAATGGGTTTATATAGTTAGAATAGGGAATAAAATCTTCTCCTGATATATAGTATATAGAAATTACAGATTTATATACTAAAGTAACATCTTCTAATATATCTGTTAGAGCTATAGCATCCACAAATATAGAAGATAAAACAGTAACAGCTACTACTACTAAGAAGGTTCAAGTAGTTAATCCTAAACTTAGATATTCAGGAGATTCTTATATAGTTTCAGGTACTGCTGGATTTGAAGTACAAGATGGTGGAGGCGCTTCTTATTTAATTCATTATAAAATAAATGGTTCTCCTACAGTTAAAAACTAGGATAATTTAATTTTAGCATTAACTGATACAGGAGTAAATACTATCGAAGCTTGGGTATCAGTAACTAGTAATGCTTCTATCACATCTGACATTTTAAAGGTTTAGGTAATAAATACTAAGGGTGTAACTTCTTTTGGTAAAGTATTGTATGCTATAAATGAAATATCCACTGGGGTAAATAACTGGGAATTTAGTAAGTTATATAAATTATCTATATACTTCAAAGGTTAGTCTTAGGAAGAATCTACTATAGTTACTAAACTTACTGAAACTGGTAACTCAGAAGACTATAAGTTAAATAAAACTAAGACAATAACTTTAGTTGGAGATGACGGAGTCATTGAACAAGATGTTAGTTACTTCTTAGGAATAACTGCCACCCAAAAAACATTTAACACTGTATTAGTAGTAAATATAGATGGAGAAGATATAATATCTTGGGATACCTCTACAATTATTGAAGTGTCTAATAAAGGTTCTTTCAGTTATACTTCTGATTGTTCTTATTATTTTGATTAGTATGCTCCTGATAATTCTAATATTATAACTAAAGAAGTTATTGATAAAGCAATTTCTCCTGATGGATTAATTACTGATGATGCTTTAACAGTATTTAGATTATCTGCTGGAAATTATCCTAATAATATTATTAATTTAGATTTATCTGATTAGTTAACTAATTAGGGATTTACTTTCGAGTTAGATTTTAAGTCTTATAATATTAGTGATGAAACTAAACCATTACTAAAATTAGGAAGATTTATATTATATCCTACAGAACTTAACTGGCAATATGGTAATGTAGACGTAACCCAAGTAGATACAACTGCTAAAAGTTCTATATTTTAGGGAGATACAAGAACTCATATTTTAATTGAAGTTGTTCCTAATTTTAAAGCTCCTGCAAGAGAAGTTCCAATAGAAGTTAAAAAAATAGCTAATAAAACAACTAATTTGGTTAGAATATTTATAAATGGAGGTATTGACCGCTTATATAAATATGATTACTTGACAGATTTCTAGTATGACGGATTTAACTTAGAAATTAGTCCAGAATCTGCAGATCTTGATATCTATGGACTCAGAATATATAATAGAGCTTTAACTTTAAAAGAGATAGAAAATAATTATATCTCTACTATGTCTTCTGTTACTGAGAAGTCTAAATTCCAATAGTTAAATGATTTAGTTGCTACTGATGCTAATAATGACACTTACATATCTTATAATAAAGTTAAATCATTATATAATACTTTGGTATATATAATGCCAAATACTCATAGATATCCTCATCAATTTAATTTAGTTAAAGGAGTATCTATTAAAGGATGCACGGTATTTATAAATTATGTAAATAGTATAGCTACTGATGAAAGCCATGTCTTATCAGAAGCACAGATAAATCGTTGTTCTGGTAGATTTACTAATGCAGCTATTAGTGGTCAAGGTACCTCTGCTATGAAGTATTATTGGTATAATATTTAGATGAAGAATCCTATATTTACTTCATAGGGATGTTATAACGAGGAACTTGATGAATATGTTGAGCCTACTGATGATAATCCTAATAAGTATTAGTATAATAGTGAGTATTATTATATGCCAGAGGATAAAGATTGTGCTGTTGGTATATAGAAGTCATGTGGTAAATTTAATTATGCTTCTTCTATGTAGTCTCATAAAATAGGAGCAGTTAGAGCTTTCCATGATTTATGGGATGCTTGTGTAGACAAGTCAGACTTTACACCTGAAGAAATAAAAGGAAGAAAAGCTTGTCTTGAAGATACATTTATAGCATTCTATGTAGAAACTGACTTAAAGGATGTATCTAATTATAAGTTATCTGACTTGGCTTAGCTTGATGATTCTAAAATAATGTTTGCGGGATTTTAGACTTGGGGTTCTGCAAAAGGAGATAAGAATACATTTGGCTATTCTAAAAAGACAACTCCTGAATATATTTTACTGGAAGGTGCTGAAAATAATGGAGAATTGTGTAACTGGTTAGTTCCTTGGAGTCCTAGTATAGTTACATTAAGTGGTGAAACTTGGAAAACTCAATAGTTAGTAGTAAATGAAGGAGTACCTTCTTATGTATTATCTGATTCATTTGATGTTGATTATGGATTAGATAGTTCTGATGATAAGGGAAATACAATGTCTGTTGATGGATAGAAAACCTTAAATAAATTTATAGAAGCATATAATTTTGTGTATATGCATACTATTAATTTACTGCCTTATAAAGAAACTTATTCATTAAATGACCCTCGTAATACTTCTCTTGACATAACTAAAAAGTATTATATTACAAGTATTAATTATTAGGATAATACTTACTTTAAAGGAGCTTAGTGGGATGTCTTTAGATATGATAAATATTCTATGTTATGGGTTCCAGCTGGATTACCAGTTTTAAATAGTGATGGTTCTTAGAAATTATCCACAGTTAGAAGTGCTTATAACACTAATGTCTATGAGTATGAAACTTTTAACTTGAAAAAATTCCACGAATAGTTAGGTGCTTCTGGAGTTGAGAATATTAATACTTACATAGAAGATTTAAAAACTGATTTCAAAAATAAGTTTGGAACATATTTCCATGTGGATGACATAATCTACCATCAAGCTTTTATTAGATTATTTGCAGGTACTGATAATAGAGCTAAGAATACATATTTCAAATTATTTAATAAAGATTGTAAAATCTAGTTATTATAGGATGATATGGATACAATCTTAGCTACTGATAATAGAGGTTTATAGAAAAAACCTTATTTCTTACTAGAACCTTCTCTAGAATCTGATAAAACTTATAAGTAGATGTGGGGAGGATCAAGTGCATTCTTTGAACTAGTAGATATAATTTATAAAGATAAGATTGATGATATGTTATCAACAATGTTATTATAGATGAAGTTTGGTTCTGCTGAATCTTCTTTAGATACTTGGATGACTTAGTATTTCTATTATGTATAGAGATATTACCCAGCAGTAACATATAACTATGTATCTAGACTAGCTTATGAATGTGCTCAAATATTCTTTGATAACTAGAAAGAAGCCGGAGTAACTTGGATTAATAATGGACAAACTCCAGTATCTTAGGAACATGGTAGTTGTTTAGAGAGTGAAATAGCTTTTATGCGTAAAAGACTTACAATGTTTTTAAGTCAAGCTAGGATAGCCACTTTTGGACGTGAGGGTGCAGGTATTCCTATTAAAGTAAAGGAAGATATTCAAGATCCTCAAACCTACAAGGTAAGAATTACTCCTTACTAGTATTTATATTTAGGATATTTAGTTGGTAGTGTTAGTAATCTGTATGTCACTAATAGAGTAAGTGCTGGAGAGACTGTTGAAGTTACTATATCTTTAACAAATGATGCTTCTTATTATGTATTAGGAGGTAATTATATACAAAGATTTGACAATTTTAACTAGGTATTATTTAACTAGGGAGATTATTCTTTGTCAGCTCCAAAATTATTAGAGTTTTCTGCTAACACAGGCTCTGATAAATTACCTTTATTCCAGCCACCTTCTTTAACCTTAAATTGTAATGTGTTAGAGAAATTAGATTTAACTAACGTACGTTCTTTAACTACTATAAATCTTGATTCTAAACATACTCCTAAGTTAAAGGAAGTTATTCTTACAGGAACTAATATAGCTACAGTAGCATTACCTACTGGTAGTAGATTAACTAAAATACACTATCCAGCAGCTTTAACTAGTTTAGTTATCACTGATAATGAAGGTTTACAAGAGGTTAGATTTGAAAGTTTAAATAACTTAGAAACAGTTGATATTAATTGTGCTAAAGTAGGACAATTTGATATTTCAAATTTCTGCGAATAGTTAATCACTTGTCCTAGTCTTAAATCAGTTACTTTAAGAAATTTAAATAATAGAATCTCTTTAAAAGCTTTAGAGAAATTAGTATTACTACAAGCTAAACTTACTGGTAAATTAACTATTGCTAATTCTGACAATGAGTTGGAAGGTATTAGTTATAATGATAAAGTTAATTTAGTAAGCTTATATGGAAATATAGATTCTCAAGATAATAGTTTATATATTAATTATAAAGTAACTACTGCTTATAATATTTCTTGTGAAACTGAGATTTCAGTTTATGGTCAAGGATATTCAGGAAATCCATTTGGATTAAGCCTTGACGGTAATAATGTAGCTCTAATTACTGAAGGAGGAAAAGTAATCCCAGATATTACTTATAGATTTAATTCTGATGTATCAGATGTAGCTACTATAAATAATAGAACTGGTGTTATTACTTTAAAAACAGCTTCTTCATCTAAAACTACTACAGCTACTATTACTGTAAAACTTACTAATGGTAATACTTTAACCTCTGGAACTATAAATATTTACTTTGCTTGGAGAGCTCCTGAATTAGGTAACTTTGTTTATGCAGATGGTACCTATTCTAGCGCTTATATGCCTAGTAAAACATTAATGGGATTAATCTTTGCTATCAAAAAAACTTCAGCCACTGAGGGAACAGCTTATATAGTTGGTAAAGAATACTTAGACCCTTAGTATGTAGGATATACAGATGGAGCAAATTAGGGAGCATCTGATGATAGAAAGAATCTTTATAATGTAAAATTCTGGTTAGATAATTAGGTATCAGGACTTGGAGATACTTATTATATTACTAAGGATGTTACAAGCAGGGTAGATGCCGATGCTAATTAGCCTATTACTTTGACTACCTTTAAATAGAAGATTCCTTCTACATTTACAGGTAAAACAGATACTTAGGCTTACATAAATCATGTAAACTCTACATTGTTACGATTATTAGTTAGAACTTACCCTGATTTAATTCATGCTACTGGGGGCAGTTATTCAATAACTACTAAAGAAAATTTAGATGCTTTATTAACTAATATTCCAAATATAAGTAATTAGCATCTAGAACAAATGTAGTGTCTATTGTATCCATATTTCTATGAGACATACTTATATGAACCTACAGTAACTGAAGAAGAAAAGAGTACTCAAGCCTTCTAGAATTATTTTAGTAAAGGTAAATGGTATGTTCCTTCATACTAGGAATTAGCTACTTTAATTTATTACAGAGGCTATAGTGCAGCAGGAGGTAATTTCTCCACTGGAGATATTCCTATAAAATCTAATATATCAGATACTATACCTAAAGAATCAGGGGATTTAAAAAATCCTATATTCTCTACAGCTTATAAAAATGCTGGCAACTATATGCCAACTGCATGGAATACTTTAGCAGACTCTAATAACTTATGTACTAATACAGATGCTACTTGTCATAACTACACTTATTAGGAAGTAAGTAATTATTCTACTAGTGGGTATACATACAATTATCAATGGGTACCTGGTGATAATGATGGAAATATTGGAATGGGAATCTAGGGAGCGGCATATAATGGTTGGAGATTACTAAAACATAAACCTCTTCCTTGTGCCCAATTTAATTATCAATAGAAATAATGGAATAGTTAAATATTAATATAGTTAAAAATTCTACTTACACCTTAGATGAAATATTTAATATATATAAAGAAGTATTTCCAACTAATAAACAATGGTCTGAAATATTAACATTAAGAGAAGGAGTTTTAAACTTCTTCTCTTTAAAAACCATATTAAAGAAATCTATTGTTTATTATGACACTTCTAAATATGTTAATTCATTTTATTATTAGGATAAACAATATTGGTTAAGTAAAGATGTTAGAATAGGTTTATTTAGATTAATAGACAGTGGTGCAAAATAGATAACTTTACAATTAAATGATAATTATTTAATTATTTCTTCTGACAAATTAAAAGAATTTCTTAATTAGTTAGAGGTATATGCTGGAAAATGTTTTGCAACTACTGCAGAACATCTTTAGAATATAAAATAGTTAAGTACTATTGAGGAATTACTTAAATATGACTACACTGCTAAATATCCAAATAAGGTTATTTTAAATGAAAATTAGTGTTAAAAAAGATATTGGGCTAGGAGTCAAGGATTCTTAGCCCATTTCTGTTTCTATACGTATTCCTAAATAGGAAGAAGTTATTAAAAAACCTAAAATAACTATTCCTGTAGTATAGGAAAAGTATGAGATACATAATAAAGAAATTATCCAACTTCCTGAAATAATAGAGCCTCCTAAATAGACTTATGGAGTAATTCATAATGAACAGCCTGTTATAAAACAAGAACCTTCTAAAGAAGTAAATAAAGATTCTATTATCGATAAAATAAATACCGGATTTGGTTGTGATAATGCTTTACATAAAGATTGCCCTAAACCTTAGTGGCATCAGCATTTATGTAAAGAGAATTTTTTAGGAGAATTTAAAACAGAATTAGAAAAATAGTTAGCTAGAGATAATTTAGATATATATAGTAAAGCTTAGATAGATAGATTTATAAAAGATTTATCAGGAATAGATTTATCGTCTTTTATTACTAAAGATTATTTTAATGACGCTATATAGAATTTAGATTATGTAAAATCCTCTCTAAAATCTAATATAGACTACAATATACCAGAAAATTTATTTACATTATGAGTACCCAAATAAAAAGATTATATCAAAATAATTAGGAATTTGTACCTATTACTTTAGCTGAAGCAGTAGTAGTAAATGCTACTAATATTCCTGGATTAAAATCTTTAGGAATTACTACATTAGATAAAGTATTAAAAACTACTTTAGGAGTTGTTGGAACTAATACTTTAAATATAGATACTATTAATAAAACTCTTACTAATATAAATAATACCTTACAGAATAAGTAGGATAAATTAACTGCGGGTGATGGAATTACTATTTCTTCTGATGGTGTTATTAGCGTTACTAATACTAGCACCTTAGGATTTTAGTATAAAATAGTTACTATATTACCTTCTCCTCCTGGAAAAGATTATGAGAATATTATATACTTAGTTCCTAACCCTAAAGGAGTAAATGGCAATATTTTTACAGAATATATTTGTGTTAACAAAGATTCTAACTATATTTGGGAATAGATAGGTTCTTTAACAACAGATGTTAACTTAGATAATTATGTGACTAAAACTGAGTTTAATGCCTTAAGATCTATAGTGTTAACAGCACAAGATGTTACTACATCATCAGGAGTTGCAGTCACAGTGAATTATAATATACCTGATACTCTATACGATGAGCAATAAATTAGTTAAAGTAATATTAGCAAATGATTAGGTATTTCCACAAACTGTAGCAGAGGCTGTTTTAGTTAATGGTGATTAGGTAACTACTTTAGATAAAGTTCTTCCTAAAAAAATAGAGCAAGTAATTACACCTGGTAATTCAGGATTAACCGCTTCTAAGTAGGGAACTTCTGTAGTAGTTACTCATACTAATAAAATCACACCTAATGAGGCTCCTAAATCTTACTTAATATAGTATGATTAGAATGGACATATTATAAATGCTGAGCCTATCAAAAAATAGATAACAACCGTAAATAATGCTGTATACTCCCAATACGATGGAAATACAGATTCTAACATAAATTTTGGAGATGACTTTACAATAAATAATAATAATATTTCTCTCAAATGGGAGGATATAAATTAGTAATAAATAATGGCATTATTAAATTTTGCGACTTCCTATAATGATGTAGCTGATAAGTTAAAATTATCTCCATCAGAAACAGGTGATTATATAAAATTATATTTTACAAAGGATGGTCATATAATTACTCATGGAGTCGATTATATTCCTTGGGGAACTGGAATAATTCCTATAGATAAATTACCTGTAGATAATACTGTAGCAGATGATAAACACTTATGGGATAGTTTAACCATATAGAATAAAATTAATTAGTCGTTTGTAGCTAACGATGCAATGCGGTTTAAAGGCACTATAGGATTAACTTCTGCTAATAATTATATTATTAATGGAGCTGAGGCAGAATTTCCATCTAAAACTGCTGAAGTAGGTGATACCTATAGAGTAGTAACTGCTGGAAGATATGCTGGAGTATAGTGTGAAGTAGGAGATTTACTCATTTGTATTATTGCAGATTCAACTGGTAAAAATACTGCTTGGACAGTAGCTTAGACTAATATTAATGGTTAGATTTACCATACAATAAACGGAGTTTAGAAAGGATTTTATTCTAATGATACTGATACTTTTTCTATTTTTGCTCCTACTACTGCTGGAGCCTTGGGATAGGTTTTAACTAGTAGAGGAGGTAATAGTGCTCCAATTTGGACAAATTAGTCAGAAATTACTGCTGGAGGATTAACAGACACTGCAAAGAAAGCTTTATTTACAGCTCTAACTTATACAAATGATATATTAACTGTTACTATTGGTGGCACTACTAAAACCACAACTATACATGGACGTAGAGCTGTAAATATTAACTCAACAGAGGTGTTAGCTATTTCTGATAGTACTGCTCTTAAATTTGTAAATGGTAGTGGCGTCTCTTTTATTTGGGATAGTAAAAATAAGAATCTGTCAGTAAATGCTAATACTAATTTTAGCACTGACTTAGTAAATAAGAACTATGCAGTAAAAGTTGATTCTAATTAGTAGTTATATGTTAATGTCCCTTGGTCAGGTACTACTTATAATGTAGTTTCAAAAGATGCAAATGGCTTAGCTCCATAGTTAATAAATACTAATAAAGAATTTATAACCTAGAATTTTTATTTATTAGCATCAACAGATGGATAGGCTACTCCTAGTTGGTATAGGTTATCTAGTAATGCATTTGAAAATACTTGGAGAACTATTAAAGTTGGTGGAGTTTCTATAGGTAATAAGACTCTTAATTTTATGCCAACTGGAGATATTTATGTAAAAACTGCAGATTAGGATAGTACATCTGCTGATGATTTTGATATAGGTTTTGGTCTAGCATGGTATAATGTTAGTACCGGTAAATATGAATATGAATAATAAATAATGAAAATAGCATTTAATCCCTCTACGGTGGCAGCTTTAACATCTCCACCAAATAACAAAGATATTACATTTGACCTCAGAGGGCAAAATATATTTGCACGAGGGGTTAAATTTTATGGTACAGATACTTGGAGACCAGTAGTGGATAACTTAACTAGTAATTCCGCTACTAGTTCTCTTTCTGCTAATTAGGGTAGAGTTTTAGCAGGATTAATTAATGGTAAATCTGATTCAGACCACAATCATGATGGTAGATATTTAAAATTAACAGGTGGAACATTAACGGGCAATCTAGTTGGAACTTCTGCCATGTTTAGTGGTAGATTTTATGGAAATGGGGATGATGAAGGAATTATAATCAAACCATTCTCTAATGGATATGCAGGACTTATTTTAGGAACACATGATGGAGAGAGAAGTATTTTCTATTTTGTAAAGAACAAACCCTTTTGGAGATATAGTCATGGTTCTGATAATTTAGATATTATACATCCTAAAAAATCTGGAACTATTGCCTTAACTTCAGATATTCCCACTTCTCTGAAAAATCCACACGCTTTAACTATTAGTTTAAATGGAACAAGTCAAGGTCCTTATGATGGAAGTGCTGCTAAGAATATAAATATTACACCTGGTTCTATAGGAGCTGCTGTCTCTAATCACAGTCATGATTATTTAGTAGTTAATACTGCTGATGATAAATCTTTTAATTCTGCTTATCATAATTTTTAGGTTTTATATGCTGGTGGAAGTAATGGGATTACCGGAAAGCCTGCTAATGTTGATGCCTTTGGGTTATTTAGGTTTAGAGCTGCAAGTGGATGGTCTGGGCAAATGTTATTAGCTAATGGTGGTAGTTTGTATATACGTTCTAGTGAGGATGCAAAGATGACTAACACCTTAGCCTGGAAAACTATACTTGATTCATCTAACTATTCAGGTATCCTAGATTCACGTTATTATACAGAGTCAGAGGTAAATAGTCTCTTATCTAAGAAGTTAGATAGAGTTAATTTATCTGTAGGAAGTTGGAATCCTAGAGGTTATAACTTAGCAGCTGATTATTTTTATAATGGAGGAGATTTATCTATCTCTGAATCAAAAGGTTAGATACATGTGTCTATAGATGGTTATTTTTGGTAGAATGAGGGTCAATATAGAGTATTAGATACTTCTGATGTTGCAGGATTAAAAGGTGATTTAACAGTACATTAGTATTTATCCAATATAGATACTACTTGGTGGCCTCTAATATGGGGAGGAAGTTCTCATGCTAATACTAGTGACTCTACTGGGGCTGTTTATAAATCACATGATGTTTTATCTTGGTAGACTAGTAGTTAGACATTATATGCTACTAATATTCGGACAGAGAATATTAAACACTTATCTATAGGAGGTGGTATTTATTGGAATCCTAATGTGGAATCAGCTACAGATGGTAGTGATGCAGCTTCTATTACCTTAGTTAAATCAGGTATAGCAGGAGGAACTACATTAGTACTTAGTTAGATGAATGATGCTAATGATACTATATAGTTTAAAACTAATACTGCTGCTAAATTATACCATAACAGTTATCCAATATTAACTACTTAGAATACTTATGTAAGTAATCATAAAGGTTATATAAATGGCACTGAAATTACTTAGGTAAATAATGCTGACACTGTCGATGGTTGGCATAAAGATGAAATAAATAGAACACTTTTTATTACGTCAGGTATTTCCGGATTAAGTTCTTATTGGGCTAAGTTATGGGAGATTAATTTAAATAATCAGTATGATGATGTAACTATAACTTTTTTGGCAGCAGCTAGTTATTATCCTTCTTATTTTTCAATATTTTCAGTTTATCTTAGACAGAATGGTACTGGTACTTCAAAGAGTATAAGTGCAAGACTCGTAGAGCTTATAGGAAATATTGCAGTAGGGGATACGGAGCTTAGACTTTATGTAAATAATACTACAGGAAATTGTCAATTGTGGGGCAATGTAAAGTCCCAGTATGGCACAATGAATTTGTCAGTGCTTAAAAAAGCTTGGCGTACTGCAAATGATTCTTCGAATATAGGAACATTCTTTTCAACAAACTTTAGCAGTGTTTAGTCTTTACCAGGAGATGGTTGGAATAAGATAGGGGTTACTCAGCAAGTATTAACTGGGACTTTTAATCCATCTTCTCATACCCATTCTTGGGATTCTATTACAGGCAAACCAAGTTCATTTACTCCTTCAGCTCATAATCATGATGGAAGGTATCTTCGTTTGTCAGGTGATGATACTATGAATGGTCCACTTAGACTTAAGAATAACACTTGGAACTTTGTTGGAGATGATGTTAAGATAGGAGATCATAATGTAAGTGGGGGTTTGGGAATATTAGGTGCAAATGGAAGTACCAGGATTGATTTTTGTCAATATGGAAAAGAATCTAATTTCAAGAGTATTACATTTGATGGAACAACTTTGTATCTTGATGGTACAAGTTATAATTCTGATCATTTATCAGGATTGTCTGTAAATAATACAAATGTTCAAAAACCTTTTGGGAAAATACCAGTTATAGCTTCAGATGGAGTTACAGAATTAGGTAGATATATCGATTTTCATTATGATAATAGTGGTAGTTATGATTTTTCTACTAGACTTTAGGCTAGTGGTAATAACAAGAATATTGTAACACTTCCATCAGCAAGTGGTACATTAGCTTTAACATCTGACATATTAAATTATTATTGGGCCAATGTTAAAATTTCTACTTCTTCTTCCACAACTACTTCTCCTACAGTACATACTTTGACCGCTACTAGAATATGTGCAGGACATGACCCTGGGATAGATAATTCTATATCTTGTTCTAACTGGTTTAGAAGTAGTGGAAATACAGGTTGGTACAATACTACATATAAAGGTGGGATTTATATGTCAGATACCTCTTGGATTAGAACACACCATAATGTAGGAATTTATGCCGGTCAAATTTACGCTGATAGTTCCATTAGAATGAGTAGTATTCGTTTAGAAAGAACTAATGAAATTAATAGTAGTGATGATCTATTTATAAATTATGGAAGTTCTACTAACGTTAGTTTATGCAATGGAGGGGGTAATGTTTGTATTGGTGCATTTCTGGTCTCTTCTTATAAACTCGATGTTAGAGGTACGGTAAGATCTACGGGATTTTATCATGCTAGTCATAGTAATAATGATGCAGTATTATTAGCTGGTGGAGGGTATAAGATTTTAAAAGATTTCATATTTTTAAACGTATCATATAATTATACAGATAACGCACACTATAATTTAACTTTCCATAAATTAAGTGGTATCTGTAATAATCTAGTATGGGTAGATGGGCACGTTAAGGGATCTATCTCAAAAAGCTTTGCTATAGATATGGCTGTTTTTCCTTATCGTTATGATGGGGATCCAGATTTGAAGACTATATGTATTATGGGTACTAATGATTATATCTCGGTAGATGCAGTTGGAGTTGTGAGAATTGTATGCAATGATTCTCATCGTGTAGGATTTTTCTATACAGGAATAGCTTAACATTATTTAACTTTTACTCTAACCCAAATAATATACAATTATATATGTTTTAATAAAAATAAATGATTTATGACTTTAAATGATGTTTTGACAAAACAGAATCTTATTACAAAGGTTCTTTTAGCTAGTAATGGCAAAGAGCTCCCTAAGGAGTTGAAAGTAAAGATTATGAGAATTAGAATGTCTTATAATAAGATTAAGAAGCAGTTTGATGAAGATACACAAGAATTTAGTAAGCAAATTGTTTCAGATGAGTTAAGAGATTTAGCTAATAAGACAGAGCGTACTCCTGAAGAGGAAACTAAGTTTAATGAGCTGAATAATAAAGCTAATTCAGAATATCAGGAATACCTTATGCAAAAAGGTAAAGAGGATATTAAGGATGCACCTGAAGATACATTTACAGAAGATGAGTATGGTGATATTCTTGATATAAATTCTGATGGTGAGTATGAGATTAATGGTCAGAAAGTAAAAGCTGCTGACCTTATGGAAGCTTTTTATGAATTATTTGTTAAGTAATGGAAATAACAAAACAAAACGAAATTTATCAAATAAATGATTCTACAGAGAAATATAATATCTCAGGATCTTTGAATGTTAATTCAGACAATTCTTATTCATTTAATATTAGCATGACAGATGCTAATAATTCTAAGACTATAAGTTATTATAAAACAGTTACATCAGACCACATTGATGTAAATTATAATGCACCTAAAGATTCTGAGGAAGATTTACTTAATTATGTAAAAGATAATATGCAAATTATTTCAGATAAAGTGAATAAACAGTAACATTTTTAAATTATTACGACTATGAAAATTATTAGAAAAATTTCTAAATCTTTGACTCCAAAAGAGTAGTACTTGGAAAAGTATGGTAAACATTTTACTATTAAATTAGCAGATTTTGCTAGTGAGTAGATGGTTAATTCCGATGGAACTAATAAACATTGGGATGTTTCAGATGTAAAATAGATTATTGATGAATTGGGTTATATTATTCCAATTAGTAGTACTATAGGAGATATTATTTATACTGCCAACATGGCACACGCAGATTTTTACCCTTTATTGTTAAAAGATGCTAAATCTTGTATAATATATGCTATGGAAGTAGCAAATGATAAAGATGGGTATGAAGGTATTTAGTTTTGCAGATGGATGGCAGATGTAAAGAATAAGAATTTAGAAATTGATTGGGAATCTTTCATTTAAATTTAATTAATAAATAAAGTAATAAGGAATTATTAGAGATGGTGACTACGTAGTTATTATTTTTAATAATTCCTTATTTTTTATTTTGGCTGAACAATATTTAATATATATTAACAATACAATTAGATACTAGTATTTATAGATGAGTTTTTCCTTGAAAAATTGAGTAAATTATTTTTAATTATGAGCGACACTGTAGAAAAAATTTATTGTACTGATAACAATGATGCTTTATTGGCTTCTGTTATGGGTAAGAACAACAATGATCCAATGGCAATGGCTGCTATGTTAAACAACAATTAGTGGATGAACAATCCTTTTATCTATTTAGTATTCCTTATGATGTTTGGAAGAAATGGATTATGGGGAAACAATGCTAATAGTGTTTAGAATGCAGAAATTTAGGGATAGTTAAACGCCATTAGAAATCAAATGTCAGATAACTAGAATAGTGGTCTCCTAATGGATGCTGTTAAGGGTAATAATAACGCTATTACTCAGCTAGCAAGTAATCTGAACTGTGATTTTAATTCACTTAACAACGCTATATGCGCTGTACGTTCTGGAATACAGGACGTGGCTGGCAAAGTAGGATTCTCTGCTGAGAAAGTAATCAATGCTGCCAACTTAGGTGATTTAAATATAGTACAGCAGTTAAAAGATTGTTGCTGCCAGACTTAGCAGAATTTATTAAAGATGGGTTATGAATAGCAATTAGCTACTGCTAATCAAACAAATACTATAGCTAGTAAAATCTGTGACACTAACTATTCTTTAAATAATGCTATTAACACATTAGCTACTGGAGTAGAAAGAGGATTTGCATCTACAAACTATGCTACTCAGACACAAACTTGCGAGATATTAAGAGATAATCAACGTAATACTCAGCATATAATTGATACTCTTAATACACATTGGAATCAAGATTTGCAGTAGAGATATAATGATGCTAGACTTGAACTTAGTCAAGTTAGACAGAATTAGTATTTAATCTCATAGTTGAAACCAACTACAACTACTACTGCGTAAACCATAAGCCCAGGAAGTCTAACTTCTTGGGCTTTTTTATTATCACGATATGATATTTAGAGACATTAAACAACACAACAAAGTATACATTCTTGACAAAGTGAATGTAACTATTGACGAGGGCATTGTTACTGCTGTAGGAATACCTCAACCTAACTTGGAAGGTAAAATAGTAATTGATGTTACTATAAATGTAAAAGATAAACAAGCTACTTATACTATACCTGAATAGTTATCTGTTACTAGAGCTAATAATTTAGTACTAGCTACTGATTAGAAAGATTTAATATAGGAACTTGAGACAATGAAGACTAATGCAAAACTTATTATAGATTCTGTAGAAACATAGAAAACAATATTACAAAAGGCAGATAAGCTTCTTCTAGAACTCAATCCAGTATTAAAAGAAAAATAGCAAAATGAATAGAGATTTAGCAAAATTGAAGATTCTCTTTCTTAGATAGCTAAACTAATGGAGAAGTAGCAAGAAACTATTAATAATTTTATAAATGATAAAAGTTTTAGTAAAAAGGATTGCTAAAAAACCTAATTACACCATTGGTAAGTTATTTATCAATGGTGTTTTTTTTGCAAATACATTAGAAGACACTGACAGAGGTTTAACTTAGAATATGTCAGAAGATGAGATTAAAAAGAAAAAGATTTATGGCTAGACCGCTATTCCTACTGGTACTTATAAAGTAGATATGAGTACAGTAAGTCCTAAGTTTAAAAATCGTAGTTGGGCTAAGCCTTACGATGGTAAATTACCACGCTTAGTTAATGTTCCTGGTTTTGATGGGGTACTTACACATCCAGGGAATCAACCATCAGATACATTAGGCTGTTTATTAGTTGGAAAGAATGATGTAGTAGGTAAAGTAACTAATTCTGTACATTATTTTAATAAGATTATGACAGAATTACTAAAAGATCCTAACAATATAACAATAACAATAGAATAATATGGAAAAATTCTTTGGAAGAACTTATGAAACAGTTGGTAATGTTAGTGGAGATTTATTATTAAAAACTAGAGGAGGAGTAAAAGTTTAGATAGGTTCTAGTTTTATAGACCTGGTAAAAAATGGTAAAATAAATGTTGATATTGATATTATTAAAGAAGCTTCTTCTAAAGATAATATTATTGATAATGGTTTATATTTAGTTAAAGATGTTTTATATGTAAAGTATTAGGATACTGTACTACCATTAAATAGTGATACTGGGGAGAATCAAGTATCTTATTTACCTTAGTTAAATATTACTTAGGAATAGCAAATATAGGCACAAAAAAATATTGGCATATATTATGATACTTTGGAAGAAGCTTAGTAGAATGTAAGTGATGGATATGTATATATAAAAGAAAAAGGATTATACGTTATATAGTCTTCTATACCTACGTAGATTATAAATAGCAACTAGTTCTCTTCTTTAAATATAGGTTTAGATTAGTATACCGAAAGTATAACTAATTATTCTAAAAATCATTACTTTAAAATTAATAATACAAAATTACTTAATTTATCAGAAAATTCAATATTATGTGAAAAACCTTTATACATAAGTGAATTACAAGGTATTAATAATTCTTTTTATATTACTAGTTCTGGAGGTAAGTCTACTTTAAAAATAAATAATATAGTTGCTGACACTGTTAGTGCCAGTAGTTCCAATAATTTAGATAATTTATAGTATCATTATAATTATAATAATATTATAACAGATGTTATAGATAACTCTACAAATATAGATGATTCTACAGACCCAAATAATGTAAATGAGTCTACAGACTCTAAAAATCTTTATTATACTTTATATTTAAAGTATTCTACAGATAATTATAAAGTAGGGGATTACTTGTACTTTAATATTTATGATGAGGATTCTTCTTAGAATGAAGAATATTTAGTTACTATAGTAGAACTTTCAGGAACTTCTATTAAAATATAGTGTGATAAAGATATTCCAACACTAACTTATTAGCCAATTTGTTACTATAAATATAAAGATCCCACTATTTATGGATTTTCTACAGATTATAAAAAATTCATGTATAGTAATAATACTTATTCGGTAATAATAGGAGATATAACTGAAAAATACAGTAGTAACTTCTTAACAAATGGGTTTTATTCTGATTGCGCAGTAACAAAAAATCAAATTTTAATATCTCCAAATCTGGATAATCCAAATTTAGTAAACGTAGTATTTAAAAAATCTGATAATTTTCCTAGATTAGAAGAAGGGTGGGAATTACTTAAAGAAGATAATTCTCAAAATTTAGCTACTACTAAATGGGTAAATGCTACTAGATATATATTACCTGTAGCTACTACTAGTACTTTAGGAGGAGTTATGGTAGGTAATGGTTTATCCATTACTAATACTGGAGTATTATCTGTAGTGGATAATTGGACTTCTACTTTAAATACTATCTCCAGTAATGTGGGTGCAAATACAAGTGATATTACTATATTAAAATCTTAGGTAACTAACTTACAAAAAGCAGTGAAAGATTTATAGGATAAATTAAAATCTTTAACTGAGTAATTTTGTTATTTTGACTTTTATTTTTTTTAACATAGTATAATATTATTAAATAATATACAATATGGCAATAGGAATTAATGATTTAAATGACGATTTGATGGATGATGTACTGATTCCTAATAACTAGGATCCAGACAATGACTCTAATCAAGATAATAATGTCCCTAACAATGATAATGATGAGGACAAACATTAGGAAGACGAAGATGAAGACGTAATCACTGCGTTACTTAAAGAACAAAACATTACCGACCGAGATAAAATTTAGTACGAGGATGAAAATGGATAGATTCAAGAATTACCTTTTGATTCTCTGCCATTAGAAGATTAGTTGAATATTTTAAAAGGAACTCGTGAAGATACTCATAATGATTCTGATAATCTTGACGAGGATGAGATACAATTAATCAATTATCTTCGTAGTAATAATTTAACAACTTAGCAATATGCTGATTATATTGCTTAGGAAGCAGTTAAGAACTATCAGTAGGAATAGCCAGTCTCTTATAAAGTAGATGAACTTTCTGATGATGACTTATACTTACTCGATTTAAAGAGTCGAGTTCCAGATATTGATGATGAAACAGCCGCTGCTGCTCTAGATTCTGCTAAACAAAATGAAAGTTTATTCTCTAAATAGGTAGAAGGTATTCGTTCTGAATATCAACAAAAAGAGAAAGAATTAGCAGAACAAGAGTAGGCTCAAAAATAGGCTCAAGATTCTGAGCAACTTTAGTAGTTTCAAGAAGCTATTATTGGTTCCATAAACAACCTAGATTAGGGTAATGACTTTGCATTTAGTTTATCAAATGCTGATAAGTAGGAGTTATATAATTTTATGTTTTAGTAGGATGCTACTGGTATGAGTTATCTTAATAAAGCAATTAACGACCCACAAACTCTTACTAAAATGTCTTGGTATGCTCTTCATGGAGACGAAGCTATTGATAATATGCGGAATTACTACGAACACTAGATAACAGAAATTCGCCGTACTTCTTATGCCAAAGGCTTAGAAGATGGTAAAAGTGGTAAGAAGACCGTAATATTTGGTCCTAAAGAAACAAGGAAGACTGGATTGGTCTCTAAACCTAATAAATATAAAAATATTTACGATTTACAAGATTAATTAAATTATGTTAGTTGCAAATTTTACTACACAAGTCCCTACTATGGGTAATACCAGAACATTTGAAGATTTCTATAAGTTCTTAGGTGTAAAACCTGCTCGTTTGGGAATTGTTGCAAATCTTTATCCTTAGAACACTGCTGAGTATATAACTACTTCACTTAAAAATGTTATTTATAATAACGCTAAGAGTGGTAACAAGTTCCAGCGTTTGAATGCATTAATGTATGAATATGAGATTCAAACTAATCAAATTAGACGTATTGAATTCGCTGCTGTACCTACAGAAGATGGTGCTAATGGCACAGAAATTACTTTTGCTTTTAAAGAAAATTACTATCAAAAGTATGACATCTTTATGATTGAAGAGTCTAGACAGCAAGTTATTTGTATTACTAGACCATAGAGACGTGCTGATAATTATTGGGAAATTCAAGGACGTTTAATTGATGATGATTACAGCTCAGTACTTGATAAGGATGCTTGCCAGATTGGTATGTTGACAAGATTCTAGAGTAACTCAATGCCAGAAATGCATGAAGAAGGTTACTGCAAATATCAGAGCAATATTTCACGTTTCCGTGGATACATTACTCAGTTCCGTAACGATGAGACTTACTCAGCATTGTATGCTGCTATGGAGGATACTTTTGTAAATATCTCTCAAGGTAAGGGTAATGGAGCTATGCAGGAGACTGTCTATAAGATGGACAAGAAGGAAAAAGTTCTGCTTGAGAACTTTATGTTCGTTAAGAATAATGGTCTGTTGTTTAATAAGAGTTCTATTGATAAGAATGGTAAGTCTACAATTCAAGACCCAACAACTGGTAGACCTATTTATATTGGTCCTGGTCTGATCCCACAAATTGAAGCTTATGCTGATAAGTATGCTTATAATAAGATGACAGTAGATGTTCTTAACACTATTGTTACTACAATGGCATAGAAAGCTAATAATCCTAAAGGAAATAAGTGGGTATTTGTTATGAATGAAAAAGCTGATGCTGATATTACTACAACTTTGGGAGAATACCTGCAGAGCTTCCACACAGATGGAACATTCTTGTATTCTATGAAAGCTAATGATGAAGTAGAAGTTGGCGCTAAGGGTTATACTTCTTACAACTATCTTGGTAACACATTAGTATTCACTGTTGATAGAGCTTTCTCTCGTGAATATGGTAACGAGAAAGGATTTATTGCTTGTATCGATTTAAGTCCTGACGATTCTACTGGTAAACCAGGTGTAGCACAATTCACTTTCAAGAATGGTGAGTTCATTCAGAATAAAGTGCTTGGTGTAGGTGGTGCAGATGGTTTATCTTCTGGAGAAGTTTCTAGTGCTATCGCTGCTAGTAAACTTATTGTTTGGGGTTATGGAGGTATTGGTGTATTTAACCCATACAAGTCCTTCATTGCTCGTGAAGTTTAATAATAAGACTACGTTAGTTTTACTATAAATATAGTAAACAACAATTATTAAGATAAAAGTAGGCAGACTATTCTGCCTACTTATATTTTGTATTTGATAATAAGAATTAATATGACATAGGAATATAATGATAATATTGTAATTTTACGTAGTGTTTATAGTAAAGTAGGTTCTAATATTACTATAAATCCATGTAGAGATAAAGAAACAGGTTCTTTCCCTAGCTGCGTAAGAAGAGTGGATGATAGAGGAAATATGATTCTATCAGAATCTGATAAGGAGAATTTGAGTGCTGAAAAGGTTTATTTAGTAGCTGAAAATGCTAAAATTAAAATCTATGATGGCATTCAATTCAATCTTGAAAATATGAAAGATGCAGCTTTATGGGAATGTATTAAAAATTGTTCATATATTGCTCCTGACCGTTATGCTAAAGACGCTAATGGTAACTATTTAATTGATGGTACAATGGGATGGAAAAATCCTCATCCACGTTATGGTTTGGCAGAATATTATATTGAACATCCTGGACTTGATTCTGTACGTAGAGTTAAGAGAACAGAGACCTTGTCTAAGGCATTGAAATATATTATTGACGATAGTAGAGAAGGTCAAATTACTAGAGCTAAAGTTCTTGGTAAGAAGATGGATAATGTACCTAGTGCAGATATTACAGACTTCTTGATTCAGATTGCTATGAAGAATCCTGCTAAAATTATTGGTCTTTATGAAGATGCCCGTTCTAAGCTGCGCATTCTCTTAATTGATGCTCGTGAAAAGAATGTTATTATTGTAAAGGATAATTTACTTTGCTATAATGATAATGTTTTAGGTGCTACAGATGATACGGCTATTAATTGGCTATCAAATCCTGATAATGCTAGGTTAAAGGGACTAATTATGAGAGCCACTTATCCACAATTATATGTACAAGCTGACAACACTATAACTCCTAAAGACACAAAAGATACAAAAGATACAAAAGATGCTAAACAAACTAAATAATAAAATTTAGTTATGACTGCAAGACAAATACTTGAATCTTGTTTAATTGAATTATCTAAATAGCACGCTCCCAGTATGCGTTTAGATGAATTCAATTATTATATAAATAAAGCTGTTAATCAATACATAAATAAACGTTATAATATTTATGATATTAATCAGCAAACTACTGACGATTTAAGAGTATTAAAGGCTACCGCAGTTCTTACTCCTAAAGCTTCTGACATATATACTACAGCAGGTATTACCGAAGTTCAGAGTGATGCTTTATATTCAAATGCTAAAAATCCTTATGGAGCAGTGTTTGAAGTAAATCTTCCTGACGATTATCTGCATATGCTTAATTGCATTTGTATATATACTTTAAAGAAGTAGCACAAGTGTTGGAATGCTAATTCTGATGTAGCTTTTGCTGCTAAAAGACTTACTTCTGATAGTTGGTCTACAATTATGAATGATTTTTATAATAGACCTCTCCCTTGGAGACCTTATTACTACATTCATAACGTAAATACTTCTGATAAGCTTCCTACAAATCCTTATGTAGCTCCTGAAGATAAAGGACTAGGTACTGGAACAGATGGTTCTAAGAAATAGGATTCCACTGAAGGAGTAGCTAACTTCACTAGAACTATTAAAATTGGAACTGCTGATTAGTCAGTGGTAGAAAAAAATGCACCATTTAGATATGGTAATAGTTCTACTGTTAGATGCGAAATTAGATATGGTCATGATACTTCAGTGTTTGCATTAACAAAAGTAGCAGTTGATTATATTAAAGCTCCGTAGTTTGTTAGATTAACACAAGAGCAAATGGATTTAACAGAGGATACTTCACAGATTATGGAGTTCCCAGATTATGTATGTCAAGAGATAGTAAACGAGTTGGTACATTTAGTTATGGAACACGACGGTGATCCTAGATTACAATCAAATATACCTATTTCACAATCTATTGCTTAGCCAGCTCAACAATAGGAATAGCCTCAATAGGCTCGTAGACAATAATTAAATTAATTTAAATTATGTTTTAGTTTACAACAACTACTGTAATTAACAGTGCTAAGGATTATACAAATCCAAGTGTGGACCTTTTTAAAGGAGACTCTAAGTACTTCGATGTAAAGAGAGTAAATAGATTTAAAGTAAAGAATATTCGTTCTGTTTACAAACAAGACCCAGTAGCTCAGTCTAATGCCGTAGCTACTATAGATATGACTAAAGTAGCTGCAGTACTTAAGGCTAATAAAGCTACTAAAGGTACTTTTAGAGTAGAAATTTATGTACACTTAGCACAAAGTAATAATAACCCATTGTATTCTAATACTTGGGTTGTTAAAGGTCGTCCTTGGACTTTTGAGTTCTCAGCAACCTCTACTGAAGAAGCCGGAGATATTGTAGATAAGGTAATCAAAATGATTACTAAGTTTAAGTTGTTTACAATGGATACTGAGCAGCTTAAAGCTACTAAAGATGGCACTAAATTGAAATTGACTGCACAGGATCCTTATCAGATTTTCTCTAAGGTAGAACTTCAATACTTTGATCCTAGTATTGGTACTACTACAGGATGCTGCACTCCTAGAGGTGAGTATGCTCCAGTTGAAAATTATGGAGTAACTGATATAACTACTATTACTCCGGGTAATGAAGGCTTTGGAACATTCGAGTGGATTATGCGTAATCTCAGACTCCCAACTGCTGAGCAGACTAGATGGAACGCTCTTTATCAGGATGATAGACCTATGGTAGGTGCTACTTATACTCAATATACTTTAGAATATTGTGAGAATAGAGGTATTCTCGGCGGAGACGCTGTTGGTGAAGAAACTAAGAGTGTTACTACTCATGTATTCTTCGTAAATCAGGCTGTTAAAGATCAGTTTGAAGCAGCTCTCACAGCCGCTGGTATTACAACATTGGCTCCTACAGCTGGTGCTGTAGAAGTTGATGCTGCTGCAAAAGCTAATCAAGTAGCAGCTGATTTAACCGCATTTAAGGCAGAAGTAGAAAAAACTTATGCTAAAAAAGTTGGTGATTAATTTTAACTAATTAAATAAGAGGCGAAGGCAGTATTGCCTCCGCCTTTTTTATTATATATGATATTAGACAAACTAGCCTCAGCTATTAGGAATGATGTTGTAGGAGGTCTTAGAGGATATCATACTAATATGTCAATGTCTTTAGATCAAATTAAAGATGACATTATTGATATGAGACTTTAGGTAATAAAAGAATATAGTTTAAAAGGAATATTACCTTATAAAGATTTACTCACTGAAATAAATTGCATTCCTGTAGATTGTAAAAATATAGAAAATTGTAGATGTAAGAAGGAATTTGGAACTCCTACTATGCATTTTGAAATACCTTAGTTATTAAATGACTATGGAGAATAGGCTATATAGTATATAGGTTCTACAGATAAATAGCTACCATTTTTATGGTATACTTCTTTACCTTCATTTACTTATAGTAAATATAGAAGACGTAAAGTTACTAAACCCATGGTTTTTATAGACACTACTCCGAATGAGAATGGTATGTATGATTGCTGGGTATTTAATGCTCCATTATTAAAAGAAGTTTCTATTATAGCTATATTTAAAGATCCTAGACAACTTGAAAGATATAGTTGTTGTTCTTCTGAAACATTAGAAGATGATAATTTTAATTTTATTAATAATGAAATTAAATAGAGATTAACAAAATTAAAATTATATTATTATAGACAAGTTGCTCCGCCAAACTTACCAAATAATCAAGAATATGCAGCTGGTTGATTTTCATTATCCATTAGTTCTTTTACATTAGATGTATGGTTTAGAATTAACTGAAGAAGATTACGAAGAATTAGCTTTAGTATGCTTTGAAACTATTGGAAATAAAAGAACTAGAATTTATAAATATATAGGAAATATAGATTGTAATAACACTTTACCTCTCCCATGTAATTGCTATGAAGATGATATTGAAGCAGTATTATTCCCAGGAGAAGATTGGAATAGAACTACTAATAAAGATTCTTTTGGAGATTTAAATTCTCATTGGACTGAAGAATATATTGAAGCTTTTAAACATAATACTAATATATTATATGGGCATGGACATTTTGCTAAATTTTAGTATTGGGATCATGCATTACATTTTGAAGATGCCGCAGGAATGCCAGTGCTAGTAATATATCATGGAGAGATATTAGATGATAATGGGCTTCCTGAACTGACTAATGATGAAGCAGTAGCAATAGCTGATTATTGTGCATACTGGACATTATTTAAACGTTCTATAAGTACTAATAATCCTAATATAATGCAAATGGCTTAGCAAATAGAAGTTAAATTAAATAAACACTTAGATGCTGCAAGAGTTCCTAGTCACATTAATCAAAATGAGATGAATGAAATATTAGATGCAAAAACTAGTTGGCATCGACACAGTTACAACAAATCAACTAAAAGACAATGAATTATGCTCTAGGTTATGCTTTTACTTTAAGAGATTTATATACTAAATTTCCATTTTAGAAATTAAAATTTAATGGATGTTCTTTTGAAGATATATTTAAAACAGCTGATATGTGTATTATATGTTCTAGAATATTATGTTATTGTGTATAGTTAGTAATAACTGATATTATAAGAAATAATACTACATTCGTACTACCTACTGGAAAAAAGTATGCTGAAATATATGTAAGAAGAACTTCTCAAGAAGAATTTAAATGTAGAAGATAGAAAGGTGGGGATTAGGATATTGATTTCTTAGAAACTAATTTTACTACTTATAAATTATCTTTTAGATGGATGGGAAAATATTTAATGAGATCTAAACCTTGTTATATAGGAACTTCTTTAAGAGATGAATTTATAAATAATATAAATAATGGTGTAAAATACTGTTAATGCAAGTAAAAACTTTAGATGATTATTATGAATAGGTTTATGCTAAATTTCCTTTCATTCCTCATTCTGATATATAGAGGATATTAAAATATGGATGGAGATATATTTATATAATTAATAGTAGAGGAGGAGATATACTTATCAATCGTCATGATTTTTGGTTTTATATGGGTAAAATAAGTTCTAATCCTCTACAACATTTTTATAAATATTATAAGAAATTAGCATTTAAGATAAGAATGTTAAGTATCTGGAATAAAAAGAAATATGATGGTTATTATTATTTTGGTATAACCAAATAGTAGTATGAGAAAATAGAATAGTCTAAAAACTCTAGAGGAAGACCTAAGACTAAGTTTAATTATGGAAATGTAATACTTTATAAATATTTTGAGGAATGCAAAGTAGCACAACCTTCTAAATCCTATTTTTATAAAATTCCTTACCCTTTAGATGTTGGTAGTACTAGATACAGAGCTAACTTTATAAGTAAAGATGCTACACTGATATATCAAAGAAATCCTTTAAAATTTGAAGATTTATCAGTTACTAATACTAAATATGAATTTGTAAATGCAAGCACAAAATACATTCAACGAAGGGATGGTATTAGATAATCATCCATTAATGACTCCTAATACGGTGTTAACAGATGCTTTAAATGCTACTTTAGTTACTATGAATGGTAACGAAATGGTATTACAAAATGATATGGGTAATGCTAAAGTAGAGAATGCTAAATTACCTTCAGGATATATTCCTGTCGGAATGAAAGAATATGGGGGAATTATTTATATAGCTTGTTATAATCCTTTAACAAATAAAGGTTAGATAGGTTGTTTTCCATCTCCTTAGAGATAGAAAACTGCTACACAAATATCAGAAGTAACTCCAACTTTTAAGTTCCCGGATGTTACTTATATAAAAGAAGAGAATGGCGAAGAATGGTATAAAATTAATAGTCTTTTAACTAAATGTGAAATATTCCCTAAAGGAACTATTATTAGATCCGGGGATAAGTTCTCTGTAGGACTACCTATATCTAGTATGTTTGGTACAGATAATATCGATTTTACTGGAGAAAATTTTATATCTAATTATAATAATGTAGAAAATGGATTAGTAAAAACTCCAATGAATAGAATGTATACTTTTGGAGTGGCTACTCTAGATAATAATGGACAATTACGTGATATTACTAATCAATTAAAACGTTATAAAGGAGGACAATAGATTTAGTTTTCTAATATTGATTCTGATTTATATAAATTTAATTGTGGATATTGGCAGAATGAAATGTCTACAGAAGGCAAGGATGGTTTAGTATCTTCCGAGTTAATGGATTAGACAAGTGTTTAGAGTAAATTAAATACTTATAATAGTAAATTATTTGGTAGACTATTTCTATATGCTAAATATAATACAGTATAGAGTATTGAAGTTAGTGTAATTGGTTATAAAAAGTTAGATGATAATAATATTATTAATAATCCCATATATACAGGATATACAGAAAATGATTATTCTAATGTTGAATTACCTTTAATATAGAATTAGAAAGAATTATAGATAGATTCTAAAATATTATTATTAATTTATGTAAATTACAAATATAATTGTCCTGACGGATCTAAAGCTTTAAATTCTAAAGATTTAGTAGAACCTTTAGAAGGTTATAAATATTACTTTGATAAAAGTGACCAAAATATTATCAAGGGTATTCAATTTATTATAAATAAAAATTCAATTTATAATTTACCATTTGCAATTCCTAATGACTATAATAGAAACTATAATTTAGGATATGGATATCCTTTATATGATAAAATTACTAATATCTACTCATTTTCTCAAGTATACGCCTTACCATTAAATACTACTGATAAAATTTCTTGGGCAGCTTATCCAGTAACTTATTTTTATGATAATGGTTTAAAATTTGGAGAAATTCCTGATGGAAATGTTTCTGGGGAATTAAATCCAGATAATATAAACTCTGGAAAAATGGAATTAAATGCTTGGAGGTATTATGTAAATAATGATAGAGTATTATTAACTTGGGGATTTGAGTCTTATCCTAGAGAAAATGATGTCATCTCTGAAGTTTCATTTTCTTTTTATGATGTAGCTTATAATACTTTGAAATGGAAATTCTTCACTAAAGAAAGAATAAGTTATAATGGAGAATTTAATGAGAATTTTGATATTTCTAATTTTATTAGTAATAATTCTAATTATAATGATTCTGTTATACCTAATAAATTATTTTATGTAGATATTTCTTGGAAGTATAACTCTCAAGAGAAACATACTTATAGATGGATGCTTATAACTGGATTATACAACCCGTCATATTATGGAAATTCTGAATATCCAATAATTAAAGACTATGATTCTTTTTTAGATTGTTACTATACATTAGATAATAAAAATTATATATATAATACTAAGGTTTAGCCTGAGTATTTGCCAGTATGTACCGAATCTAATGTCAGTGTAGTTGATGAGCATAACACGCCTATTATTGCAGAATTAATATCTAACAAAAAAGATTATAAAGGTTGGACAGAAGCTAAGAAATAGGATGATATAAAAGATAAATTAAAAATACCTAGTAATTATTTTAATTATAACATATCTTATAGTTTCAGTAACACTCAAATAAGCAACATTCCAGAATTATTTTAGTCGGGTGTTAGAATATTTACTAATACTGATGATAAGGTACATTAGTTAACTTAGGGTTATAATTTTAAGAATACTTCAGTAAGAGCTAATATTGACTATTTAACAAATTAGGATTACCCTATTAATATAAATGTAGAATCTAGTATGATAAATTCTTCGCAAGTTAATATAGAATCAAATACTATAAAAATTGATACTAGTAAGACTAAATCATCTATAAATTCTAATATAATTACTTCTGAATTTACTGGAATAGCTTAGACAACTTATGAAGCTAAGTTAGGAAAATCTAAAATAACTAAATTATCACCATTAAGTTAGCATAAAAATTTTCAGGATTTATTAATTCCGGATGGTCAATACCATATATCAAATTCTTATTCTATATATGGTAGAACTGAAACTACAGGTTATGACAACTCTGAGGTATTAATTAGAGAAATTAAAAAGTATGGATCTGTTGGAGACTATACAGGCTTAGTCGGAGCATAGGGTAAACATGACGATACAGATATTTCAACTACTTGTAATTGGTTATAGTATAGTTGGTTTGGAAACACTAAACACACTTATGGAGTAAAATTACCGGATACAATTATAACCATTTTAGATTACAGTAATAAAAATGTTATAGCTATATGTGGTTTAGATTAGAAATATGACTCTGGCTGGTAGGGGTCTAATGGTTAGTACTTAAAAAAATTAAGATCTAAAGATGGGTACTACATACCTGAAACTACATCACCCGGAGTTTATCCATATAGTCCAGTACTTCTTGTAAAAGATATTACATAGGGATATGCTTTAATTAATTTATTTGGAACTAAGGGGTCTTATACTGATTCAAGTGGGGATGTATCGTCCTAGGGTGAGCATAATTATAAGGAGTATACTAATGAAAATTTGGAAATAATTTTTGAAGCTTTAAATAATTATTTTGTATCTTTAGATAATGAATCCACAATATTTATTCCTAATAAAGATGTTAAAAGTGCTGGATCAATTACCGCTGCTATTACTGTAGACTTATCTTTAAAATTTAATAAAAATTCTATTGATGCTAAATTTAATGAATATATATAGAAAACATTTAAAGATGATAAATTATTAGCTTTAATTAAAACAAACATTTTTGTAAAAGATAATAGTGCTATGGAAATACCTATTGTAGAAATACCTGATATAAAATAGGATATTTTAGATTTATAGGATAATGCTTCAGTATGTATAGTAAATGGGAAATAGATATATACTCAAACATCTTCAGGACAATCTCTTATATCTGGAAAAGTCTATAGATTAGATAATGGTAAAGTTTATCAAGATTCTAATTTTATTATGAAAGATGATTAGATTTATGCTAATAGTATTTCTAATAATTTACCTAAGTCTATATATGGATACTGTTCTCGTGTAAATGATAATGAGACTGCAACCTTTACATTTGAAGGAATTCCATATATTAATCTTACTCATATTCCAGATCCAGATAATTCTCAAAAATTAGTATAATGGATATTACTATTAAACCTTTTTTATATCAATTAAGTAACAAAGGTTATATGGCATGGGAGTATAACCCATTTCATAATTTTAGAATCACTGATACTAAAACTTCTATTAATAATAAAATATTAATATATAATATAAAAAATCAATTTAATATTAGTATTAATACATTAAAGTTTAAATTAGTAAGAGCTAGTAGTCAAATAGTTTATGATTTAAACTTTCATACTAAAGAAGATTTGAAATGCTAGGTTATGTCAGACACTTCCCAAATGCATATAATAGAATCTGTCCCATGTATGAAATACACCTATTGTTATTTAGATAATACAGGAAATATAAATGAATAGATATATATTACTGAAGAAGTATTTTTTAATATAGATACTTGTTAGTACTCATTTCCTAACAGATATATTTTTAATTCTGATTCTTATATACAATTAGATGCTTCTTAGGTGAAGCCTACTAATGTTAATTCTATAAGTGATTTATATAATTGTAAATTTAATATAAATAAACAACATAAAGTAGATTCTAATATTTTATATACTTAGATAGATTCTGAAGAATCTAGTAATGTAGAAGCTGGAAGTATTGTAGACTTAGATACTCCTTTATTAAATTTTGATTTAGAACATCCAGTTACTATGGATATATAGCCATCTTATGATGGTACTGTAAATGTCATTTTTAATGATAATAAAAATGTTCCTAGGTTAATTAATTCTAGATTTTCTACTACAGAATTAAATACTTACGAATTAGTTGATAGAGTTGGAGATAATGATACTAATATTTATGATTAGGATTCTTTTGATTTAGACTCTTCTCTATATAAACGAATAAATAGTATTCCTACAGTTAAATTTATAGGAGTAAATTCTTCCGGACAATTAAAGGTAGGAAATTATAATTTTTATTTTAAATATTCTGATGCCGACGGTAACGAAACAGACTTTGTTGCTGATTCCGGGGTAGTGGCAATATTTAAAGGCAATGATTGTGACCCATTCTCTATTGATGGAGGAATTAGTGATGAAAATGCCTTTAAAACAGTATCATTTTAGCTCAATAATATCGATTATAGCTATAACTATATAACAGTTTATTATACTAGAAATACTGGGGATAGCTATCAAACTAGAAGTACTAAAGCTTATAAAATAAATGATAAGTATATAGTTAAACATTAGATTTGTACTATTAATGTAACTGGTTTAGAAGATTCTACTGAAATACCTATCTCAGAAATCAATAATTAGTTCTTTTAGACTAGTAAAGCTAAAACTAGTGCTCAATGTTAGAATAGATTATTTTTAGGTAATGTAACTAAACCAGACATTCCGTATAAAGATTTATCGGATTTAAGTTTACGAATGCTTCCTACTTTAGAAAAACAAGATTCTAAAAATATAATAGGATAGGTAGACTATGATTATCAAGATGATAGTAGTATTACTAATAGCTATGAATATTATAATACTAAAAATATATATTATAATGTTGGATATTGGGATAATGAAATATATAGGCTTGGAGTAGTATATATAATGTCAGATAATTCTTTATCAGAAGTATTTAATGTTAGAGGAGGTAATAATATTTATGATATTAACAGCTACACTACTGTAAGCAATTCAGAAATAAATCCTGTAAATTTATATGATGATGCTGGTCAAAGATAGTATATAACTATTGATGAAGATACAAATTGTATACATGGAGGAAAAGACTTAGAGAATGCTAAAGGAGTTGTAAAATTTAAATCTACAAATGAAAATAATACTGATGAATATTTATATTTTATAAAAGTTTTGGTGCCTACAGTAGTACTTAAATATTTAAAAGATACTTATGATATTAAAGGATTATTTTTTGTAAGATAGAAGAGAAATCCAACATTATTAGCTTAGGCTTTTACTATGCCCTACGATTAGGAAGCACAATGTCCTGCTATTAAAGCTGAAAATGTCTATATAGAATCTTTCTTAAATTAGCAAACACCTAAACTCCCTAAACCTTCAAATTTAATAGAATTTTTAAAAAGAACTATAGATAGTAATTATTCCAGAAAATTATCTAATGAGTACGATAAACATTTATGCTTAATTAGTAACTATAATAAATCTTCTAATATATTAACTGCTATATGTCCTGAATTTATGTTAAACTAGTCTCGGTTTAATTCATTATTTACTGGAACTAACTATGTAATAAAAGGAGATAATCATTCTTATGAAGATTTATAGTGGAAAACTACTAATCATAGATTATATTATCCTGGTATTGTATCTAATGAACAAAAGTCTTTAAAAATTTCTGCTAAAATTATATCTGTAACTGATGACGTGCCTTCAGTAGCTATAGATGAAACTATTTTTAGAAGTAAATTAGGAGATGCTGAAGAAGCATATTAGTTTAGATATATTGAATCCAATAAAAGGTATGATAGTAATGCTACAAACTTAGTACGAGGTATCTATTCTCCTTATTTAGGCATAAAATCTAATGGAAATATTTTATATAATTCCATAATAAATATTTATATTCCAGGATATTCAGAATCTTAGATGACTAACTATTTCGCTATACGTTATGATGATAACACTGCTTATTATTCAATAGGAGATAGAATTGATATAAATACTGCTATACACGATTGGAAACATTTAAATGATGTTAAAGATAATCCTTATTAGTATACTACTTTAGCTAGAGGAGATTGTTATTTATGCACATTTACTCATAGATTAAATCGTAATTTTGCAGATTCTTCTAATCCTTATAATGATGAGATATTAGATGAAGATACTTGGAAAAATAATTATGATGCTAATAACTCCGAAAAATTATAGAGAATAAATAGAGGAGATGTAAATGCTGTATAGCTTGGTAGCTGGATTACCTTTAAGCTAAGAAGTTCTACTAACTTATCAATACGTTCTATTGATGAAAGTAATATTAATGAAAAAGGTATATTTGGTAGACCTAGAGCTTGGTATCCATATTAGTAGGATTTAATTTCAGGCAATAATAAAATACCAGAATCTTATTTATATAATGATGGTTTAAGAAGCACTTTAAATGAGAAATATTATTTTAATGTTCCTGAAGTACCATATATAAAAAATATTTATTAGAATCGTATTATATATTCTGATATATCTATAAATGACGCTTATAGAAATGGTTATAGAGTATTTAAATCTACTAACTATGTAGATTATACTAAAGAATATGGTTCTATTATAAAATTAGTACCTATGGGATCTAGTCTCATATGTGTATTTGAACATGGTGTAGTACTTTTACCAGTAAATGAACGAATACAAACTGGTGAAGGAGATGGTGGAGCAATTTTTATTAATACTAAAAATGTTCTTCCTGAAAATCCGTAGATAGTACTTTCAGATATGATAGGCTCTTAGTGGGCTGAGAGCGTCGTGAAGACTCCATATGCAGTATATGGGGTAGATACTGTAGCTAAGAAAATTTGGAGGACTGACGGAAAGAATTTAGAAACAATTTCTGATTTTAAAGTAAATAAATTTTTAGTAGATAATTTGTCATTATCTGAACGAGAGACAACTCCTATTATAGGAATTAGAAATGTAAAAACTCATTATAATGCTAATAAGAATGATGTAATGTTTACCTTCTATGATTAGAAATATGGATTTGAAGATAAAGCTTGGAATTTATGTTATAATGAAATTACAAAATCATTTGTAACATTTTATTCATGGCTACCGTCTTATTCTGCCAATATAGATAATATTTTCTTTACCTTTGATAGAAGTGTATCTAAATATATAGCAAAATTAGGATTGAATGATATGATGAGTAATAGCAAGAGTGGTTTAATTGTTAGTGCTAACATCTTACCAGTTAATTCTTTAGGAAAAAATATGAATGTAATAATGCCTATAAAAGGTATATATGATAGATACATACCAGAAAATATAGGATAGACAAAAGTTACTCTAGAAATTTTACCTGGTTTAAATCATTCTGAAAAGTATGTGCAGTTTTAGTATTTTACTCAAGAAGGAGGCTCCACAGTAAGTAAATCATCTATGATATTACCAAATGTAAATATTGATTCTAATGGTAATATTGAGGATGGAAAAGCTTATATAGAAGTTAAAATAGCTAGTATAATAGAAGAATGTGATAAACGATAGTCAGAGGAAGAGAAAAATAACGTAGCGACAGATAAACGAGAATATTTAGTTCCTTAGGATATTTCTTAGGCTGGATTAAGTAGTTATTATAAAATATATAAAATCTTAAATGATAAATTATTAGCTATTAATATAAGAGCTACTTTAGGTACTGAAGATTCAGGTTCTGCAAGTACTTTTAATAAAACTACTCTAATTAATAGTGGTTATTATGATTTTACTTTGTATTTTACATTCTCAGAATTTTTCTATAATAAATAGGAAACAGAAGTTACTAAAAAACTTCCAGCATTTTTAACTAATTTTTGGAAACATGGATAGGCTGGTATAATTGATACTCAAGAACATATTAAACCTTGTTATTGGTATAATAAACAACACCCATTTGAATTTGAATTTGTTGTAAAAGATAATTCTATAAAATAGAAAATTTGGGATAACTTACAAATTATATCTAATAAAGCTGAACCTGAATCTTTTCATTTTGAAATTAATGGAGATAGCTATGAATTTAGTAAAGATAAACCTAATATGTGGTATAGATAGGAATTAACTAAGAATACCTACCAAAAACTAGGTTCAGATATTACTTATGATCATTTATATAATGATTCTAAAAGAGGAGTAACTCCTTAGTAGTATCCTAAATCTACTATATTCCCATTATATTATAATAGATTAGATTCTGTTAATGAGATAGAAGATTATTATCATTCTATGCGTTCTCCTTCAGATAGAGATTACTCTAGACTTTCAGGTTCTGAAATAGTTAGATATGAGGATTTAAATTAGTATAATATTTCTACTCATATTAAAAACTTACCTATTCCTAAACATGGAATAATAAAAGGTAATTCTTATTATTAGGAGGATGAGTGGTATATTTAGATACCTTCTATTAATATTGCCCAAAAGAATGAGGCTATTTGGAAAGATGGTAAACCACCTATTGTATTAAATTGGATTCCTAATGATTTGGATAAAACTGAAATTAGTGATGAAGATTTGCCTAATACTTATAACTTAGGAAATGTAGATACTACAGGATGGACTTATCGTTAGTAGATTCCTATGAAAGATAAATATATAAAAATAAAGATAAGATATACAGGAAATGACTTAGCTATCATTACTGGAATATTAACAACATATAGACTAAGTTATGTATAAAAAAATTAAAAAATTTGAATTAGGGGGAGGCACTGGATAGTCTCTCCCTAATCCTACTTCTTCTTTTAGTCCTAATCTTGCATCTATTACAGCTTAGCAGAATTTATAGTTTAGTACTCCTGATATAGGTTCAATGGCTAGTAATTAGTTTTCTAATTTTTCTTCTAATATTACTGGTTATAGTAATGTCCCTTAGACAATAACATCAGAGTCTGGATTTACTAGACCTGATATGAAAAATATGAATCTTCAATAGATGGAAGCTTATACAACTCCATCATTTGGATAGCAATTAGGAGCTAATATATAGAATTATGCAACTTCTTATGCTATTAATAGATTAGGAAATTCTATTGGCTTAGAAAGTCCTATTAATGGACTAACTAGTGGACTTACTAATTCTAATGGAGTTGCTACTAGAATGATTGGTGGTGCAGCTAATTCTGCTTTAAAAAATGTTGCTGTAGGAGCAATTGCAGGTGCTGCAAAAGCTGCTGGTAAATCTTTAACTACGGCAGCTATAGGCTCAGGGTTAAAAGCTGGAGCTAAAGGAGCTTTATCTTCTATGGGAAGTGCTTCTGGTATTGCAGGATTAGCTAATGCTGGTATTTAGGTTGCATTTGGTAATTAGAGAAAAGCAGGTTGGGAAAATACAGTAAATACGGTAGGAAGTATAGCTTCTATGATTCCTGGAGTAGGATGGGGATTAGGTGCAGGTTTAGCTGCCTTTAATCTTATCGGAGGTCTTACAGGAAAGAAAACTATAGCTGCTACTGGTAAAGATTGGCAATCTAGACAAGCTCAAAGTTCTGTAGCAGGAGGTTATGGTGGAGCAATGGAAGATATTGCAGACGCTGAATCTAGAGAAGGTTCTTACAGCGGATGGAACTCAGGTGCTAGAAGAAGAGCTAATAGACTTATTGCAAAAACTAATGATTGGAAAGATACCATGTGGGATTGGGCTCAAAGGAATGATTTAAATGATATTAGAAGTAATCAAATGAATTCTATTAATAATAATTAGTACTAGACTGATATAAGTGGAGGTTATGATTTATCTAATTCAGGCAGAATGTTGGTTGCTAAAGAAGGAGCTAAATTATTTGATTCTTATAAATCTATAAAAGAATACACTAAAAGAATAAAGTCAGCAAAACAAGGTTCTAAATTAGTAAAAGAAGAACCTAAAGTAGAAGAGCCTATTATAGATAAAGAATTAGAAAGGTATTATGACGACCCATTATTCTCTACCAAATCTAAATATAATGATGATTTTCATTAGGGAGGAAGTTGGTCTGAAGATGGTAAAACATTTACTCCTTCTGAATTTTCTTTATTTAATTTCACATAGGAATAGATTGCTGAAGCACTATCTAAAGAATTCCCAGAAGCTTCTTTAAATATTACTGATGAGGTAAGAGCTTTTAAAGAAGGAGGAAAAGTTAATTCTAGAGATATGAATGTTATTCCTGAGGGAGCTTTACATGCTAGATTAAACCATATGGATAATGAAGATTTTACTAAAAAGGGTATTCCAGTTGTTGCTAAAGATGGTGATAAACTAGAATAGACCGCAGAGATAGAAAGAAACGAGATAATTTTTAATTTATCAGTGACTAATAAACTAGAAGAACTAATGAAAGATGGTTCTGCAAAAGCTGCATTAGAAGCAGGTAAATTATTAGCTGAAGAAATTCTTCATAACACTATAGATAACACTGGACTAATAAAGGAGGTAGAATAATGGCAGAAATAAATAATAAAGAATCTAACTTAGTAGATATTACTATAGGAGATAAAAAATATAAAGTAGAAATTGCTGATACTCCTGAGAAATAGGAAAAAGGTTTAATGGGTCGAGAATCTTTACCTAAAGATTAGGGAATGTTATTTATATATGATGAACCTCAAGACTTATCTTATTGGATGAAGGATACTCTTATTTCATTAGATATAATTTTTATAGATGATGATATGGAAGTAGTATCAGTTAAATAGGGGCAGCCAATGTCCGAAGAGCCTATTACTGAAAATGACGTCCAGTATGTTCTTGAAGTAAATAGTAATTCAGGTATTGAAGAAGGAGATTAGCTAGTAATAGAAGATTCTGATGACAGTGAATATTCTATGCATGTTCTTTTCCCTGACGGATCCACTCAAATGAATTTAAAAGGAGGAGAACGTATTGTAAGTAGAAGAGAAACTAAGATTCTTATAAAGAAGGCTAAAAAAGCAGAAGCATCTAAGACTGATGGAGCCTATCGAGCACTTGGTCGATACATCTTTAAAGTTTTAAAACGTCAAGATTCTAGAGAACCTGAATATGTGGATAGCCCAAAAGATAAAGATAACACTGATGAATAATTTAACGTTATAATTATATAATAATAGTTTTAGTTATTATTATTTTGTACGAATAAAACTGTGTATATAATTATAAAAATGAAGTTTAATCAATAATTAATTATGGAATATAAGTTTATTAAAAAGTTTTAGGAAGGTGGAGCAATGCCTCCACAAGGTGCACCTCAGGGTGCAGAACAAGGTGCTCCAGAGGAATAGGGTGCTGGTGCAGAACAAGATCCAATGGCTATGTTGTTGCAAGCAGCAGCTTAGGCTTTGTAGAATCAAGATTGTAATATGGCTATGCAAGTGTGTCAGGCTTTGGTACAGATGGCTCAACAAGGTCAAGGTGGTGCTCCAGAAGAAGCAGGTCAGCCAGTATACCGTAAGGGAGGAAGACTTGTACGTAGAATTAAGAAATAATTTAATGTAAAAAATTAATAGGGGAGCATCTTTTGGTGTTCCCCTTTTTTAATTTATGGCAGAAAAGAATATAAAAATTTCGGGAATAGGTGATGTAACTCGTGCAGATTTTGTTAGAGCAATTACTGACCCAGATAAATTTAAAGAATTTGCTGACTAGTAGGGATGGGGTAATAAACGTCGTTAGTTAGCTTGGAATTCTTTACATAACTATGCTCAAGGAGTATAGAATGGTGAAATAAATGAGATAAATGATATGCACTAGATAGTTGATGATACTGGTGCTAGAACTAACAAACAAGAAAAATATAATTGGATAGGAAGTAAGTTTGATGCTAATGGAGCAACTGCTGCCTTTATGAATTAGATAGCTAAAGGTATGTAGACTGCTTCTAAACCTGCTGATAAGTCCTTAAAGAGCATACCTAGTGTTACTTCATATTTAAATCAATAGTGGTTTGGTAGTAATAATCCTGATTGGGAATTATTTTAGAAAAATGATACTTTAACAAATGGAGTATATGGCATCGCTAACAGAAGTGCTAAAATAAAAGAAGGATTAACTAAATATAAAAATGAATTAACTACTAATGGTGCTTAGTATAATTGGGATGGAGTTGATAAAGATGCTCTTTATAAAAATCTCGATGCTGCTATAGCTTCTTCTAATGTAGCTACTTATGCTCCATTAGGTATTACTTCTGATTATATTGGTAACGCTTTAGCTACTAAAGATTTAAGTACTATGGGTGCTGATGCTGATACTGGTAGTGCTTAGGCATAGACAACAGAGGATGATCCTACTAAAGGATTTTCAGAGGAAGAATTAGCTCGATATAATACTATGACTCCTGAACAGTAGCAACAGTATTTAGCTCAGAGACAATAGATTATTAATTTAAATAATGAAGAAGCTTTAACTAAAAATTAGGCAGAAATAGATGCAGCTAATAAAAGAAGAGAAGATGAAGCTTTTACAAACTGGTTAAAAGCTAATGGTTATTATTCTCCAAAGGCTTAGGCTTCTTCTTATGTTCCTTCTAGATTAGCATAGTCTTCTATGGTAGATTCTAAAGGAAAAAGATTAGAAGGACCTGCTGTTAAAAGCGGTAAAGAATTTGATAAAGCTACTAATATAAATAGTTTTACTCCACAAGAGTGGGATAATTTTATACATGGAGATTTAACTTCAGATATACATAACACATACTCTTTAAAAAATGCTGATAGACATACTACTAATGGTAATGTAGCTATAAAATCTAAATTAGATTGGCTTAACTATAATTTTCAATAGTTATTAGACACAGGAAAATTAAATGAAATAGGTGATGATGTATCATCTTATATAGGAGCGTCTAAAGGTACTGTATGGAGATTAAAAAACTCTAAGAGAAACTCTGATGGTACCTATATGTATATGCGTAAAAGAGGTAATAACTTAGAGTTTTACAGAAGTAAATCTTGGGGTGATTTACGAAATAATGAATATAAAAAACATATAAGTAAGCATCAATGGGGTGGAGGTATTTCTAGTGGCTAGGCAAAATTAAGAGAGCAATACTCAAAAGATTTAAAAGCTCGTCAAGATGCTATTAAATCTTAGAAAAAGATGCAATAGTCTAGTGTAGAAAGAACTCCATTACGAGATTAGAGAGATCCTAATAGAATAAAAGCGGGATAGAGAGAATTAGGAAACTTAGGCTAGCTAACTGGTACTGACAAACTTCAGATTGCGGGTATTTTTGCTGATATAGGTTCTACTGTGTCTTCATTCGCTGGTCCTGCTGGAAATTTAATAGGTGCAGGAGCAGGGGTTGTAGGAACTGGTCTTCATGCTGCTGCAGATTTTAACGATCCATCGGTTAGTAAGGCAGAAGCATTTACTAATTTAGGAGCTAATTTATTATTTGATGCAGCGGGCGTTGTTCCTATCTTAGGTTCTTATGGTAAGTTAGCTAAATTAGGTAGAGTAGGAAGAGCTTTACAAAATAATGCTAGATTATATAAATTAGTTCTTGGTACTGTAACTGCTCCAGGAATAATACAAGCTGCTCCAAATGCTGCTAATGCTATTAAGAAGTTAGTAACTAAACCAACTACTATTACAGCAGATGAGTTGCGAGATTTATCTACTGCGGTTTCTATAGCTACTGGAATGATTAAAGTAGCGCCTAATCATAATAAAGTAAGAGCTACTAATCCTAATTATGGAAAGAATGTAACAATACATACTAATAAAGGTAAATAGACTATTTCTGCTAAAGATTATGAATCTATAATGGATAAAACTAAAAATCCTACTATGAGAGCTAGGAATGAGGCTCTAGCAGCTACTACTAAAGTAGATGGTATTTAGTTTGATAATGGAATATTTCATAATTATGCTCCATTTGCAAGAGGCTCTTTTTGGGAAGGCGCTTATGGTAATTTCTTCGGTACAAAATTTATAAGTAGGTTCAATAATGCTTCAGATCCAGAAACTAAATATATATTTAGACCTGCTAAATCTTTGAAACATTAGAATAGTAAAACTCCTAAACCTACTACTAACACTGAATAGCCAAAACCTATTTAGAGTTAGCCAACAATTACTAATAATCCAGAAAAACCTCTATAGACACATAATATAACTCCTGAGTAGTAGAAAAAGGATATTGAATTATTAAGAAAGAGATTTATGTCAGATAAACCTCTTCCTATTGATAATGCTACTAGAAAAGCATATGAGCATTATAGAAAGAGACCTATGACTGACTAGGAGATTAAAGATTTGGAAGCTGAATAGTAGTCTAAAAGATTTATGCGAGATTTGTATAAACAATAGAAACCTCAAGATTAGATTTATGCTGAGCGTAGGGATGCTTTATAGAAAGACTTATCTGAACGTAAATCATTAGCCAAAGACCTTGCAGATGCATAGCAAGAAATTAAATAGGCTAAAGCTAATACTCAATTTAAAATTAATCTTGCCGAAGGTAATGCTAGAGCAAAAGATTTACCTATTTCATCTGCTAGAGTTATAGTGACTCCTGAATCTGTAAGAACATAGGCAAATAGAGAATTTGCTTTAAATTGGAAACCTATTGAATTTAAACCTGAATTAAAGGGAGCAGCTAGATCTAAAAAATAGGCTATGTATGAACGTCTATTTCCTCCTTTTGCAGAAAGACAAGGTACTGGAAGTGCTATACAACATACTACTAGAAAATCTTTGGAAAGAAGACAAAAAATGTAGAATGCTGTATAGTAGGAATTCTTAGAAAGACAGAGAAGATAGAATGCTATTATATTATCTCCTACTGAAAGTAGATAGGGAATGTATTAGCAAATGTTCTCTCCAGTATTAACTAACTTAGATAGTTAGGGTAGAGCCTCAGGATTAAGAGCTAAACCTTCTAGAACAGATGTTAAATCTGTTAAATCTTCTGAATATAAATAGCAGTAGAAATAGAGTAGATAGTAGAAGGCTTCAGAAGTTATGGAAGCTTTTGGTAATACTAAAAGTAATAATACTAAAGGACATAATAAAAATACTAATCTTCCACATAAATAGTCTAATAAAAAGAAGAAAACTAGTAGAGATAATAATATTAAAAGACGCTAGGATGGAGGAGTATTATATGACTACGAATTCTTAAGATCTGTCCATGCTTTTAAACAAGGTGGTGTTATTAAAGCTCTAGGTGGTATAAAATTAAATAATATATGGGCAGGTAAAAATTAGGATTTCGGATATAATACTTATTTAAATAAAATATATCAGGATAATGATATGTTATCTTGGATGAGAACTCATTATGTAGGAGATAATGCTACTAAATAGTATGCAGATTATGTAATGACAAATGTAAATGGACGTAGTAAGTATCATATAAATGATTTTAATAATAATCCCACATATGTTGCTAATAATAATATTAGTACTTTTAATACTGAGTTCCAAAACAATGGCAATACTTCAAATTATATTTTATTTGGAAATAATACCAAAGATTATACTGATAAAAAAGGAGTTGCATATAAGTTAATTAATTTTACTAGGCCTAATAAAGCCTTAGCTACAGGCGATAGTTACAATGCAGACCCAAGTAAAGCTTATATAGATAATGCCCTAGGTCTGTAGACTTATTCTCGCGTAGCATCTCTAACTAACCCAGGTATAAAAACTGGAGGTTTTGGAGATTGGGGAAAATATTGGAAAGAACAAGGTAATACTGGAGCTTATTATTATATAGCACCAGGTGATACCTCTGGTAAAGGTCAATGGATTCCTACAACGGATAAAACTTTAAATGGTTATCAAGATTTTGAAGCTGCCCCACAAGAAACTCCTAAAAAGGATGGTTCAGTAACTACTCCTGGTATTGGTAAGAAATCTATATTTGATAAGGGTAAAGAATACTTAGCTAAATTAACAAGTAATCCAGGTAACCTTTATAATGCAGTTGAGACTGGTAAATATTTATTAGCTAATAAAGCTACTAATGATATATTCAAAATAAAAGCTCCAAATTATGTTATCTCTCCTAAGCATACTAGTTATCAAGTAATGGATAATTTAGCTTAGTAGAATGCTTATCATAGTAAAGCTGCTGAGGCAATGAATTAGACTTCTAGACCACTTACTTCTAGTGGCTAGTTGTAGACTGCTGCTTAGCAAGAAAGTATGAATAATGCTAATAAGTTATATTTACAAGGTAACGCTGAAAGAAATACTTGGTTAGAAGGATAGAAAGAATAGTCTTATAAAGCAGGGCTTTATAATATGGAAAGTGCTGTTGATACTGCTAATGCTAATGCTCAGTAGGCATATAAAACTAGACTAATTAATGAGTACCAAGACCCTAGAGATAGAATTAGAGGACTCGCTACTAATAGACAAAATTGGATTAATGCCTTAGAGAAATTTAATGTTATTGACCCATATGTTGAAAGAAAGAATGCTTAGTAGCAATATGGTTTAGCTAAAGCTTAGTGGGATTATCAGAATGACGCTAAAGTTTTATTAGCTCAACAAAAATATTAGTAGTTATTACGCCAACATTAGAATGACTTGAACTTTAATGCATCTGATACTCCTGAGTATAAGGCTTTAGTTGAGGCATAGAAGGAAGCTGGAGCAAAATACTATAACAATATGTATCAGGTATATGGTATTAGCAATCCTGGGTTTAAATACAAAAAAGGAGGTAAATTTGAAGATATATCAAAGTTTAATACCAAAGAATTTTATAATACTATAAGACATAGTATTAATACTGCCACTAAATAGAGCGGAGATTTAAGTAAACTCATTAATACTTTATTTAAAAAGAGTAATAAGAAATGAATTTAAAAATACAAAAATTTGCAGAAGGGGGAACATCCTCCTCTGCATTTTTTTATTAGCCTTTAGCTATGGCTACAACTGGAGTAGAAGCTGAATCAGATACTGCTAAGTTAATAAAAGCTATGGCTGCTGCTAATAAAAAATCATCTAATGATGAGGATAAAGGGAAGATAACAGATAAAGATTTCCTAGGATTATTAAAAGATATAAATGGTCTCCCTAGTGATATCTTAAAACTATATACACAAGCTTAGAACTTCTGGGCTGATCCAACAAATACAGGAGATACTAATTATTCAAACTTCGCTTAGATGTTAACTAGAATATCTCTATAGGCTAAGATAGCTAAATTTAATAAAGAAGTTTGGGATAAATCTAGAGATACTATGTTTACCAATCATTCAGAAAATGAAATGGCTATTACTGATTAGGGCGGAGTTGTAATACAAACTAGTGATGGAGGAATAGATACTATTTCTGTTGAGAAATGGAAACAAAATCCTTATGCTTATAAAACTCTTACTAATGCAGATATAATGGAATTAAGAGCTTAGAAATTACCTGGAAATAATTCTATTCTTAATATAGTAAATGGTAGTACTAGTGTAGAAGCTATTACTAATAAACTATAGAAAATATTAAGTAATGCCCAATCTAGTAGTGTTTCTTCATATATTAGTACTGATGGTTTTAATACTAAATCTGGATTAACAGTACTTAAAGGATTGTTATAGAGAGGATTAGACCCAACTACATTAACTATGCCAGGAGTATATAAATATACTACTAAAGAAAATGCTGATTAGGTAGCTAATTTATTACAATATGCTTGGGCATCTTTATCCACTAAAGAGTAGACTTTACTAACAGCTAGAGCAGGTAAAAATAAAAAAGGAGTAGATTATTTACTAAAATTACTAGCTACTGGTAATACTTCATTTAATACCAATATGGAATATTAGGATGAGCTAAATCCTGATGGTACTAAAAAAGACACTAAAACTGAAAAAAGTGGTAGTAACTCTGGATCTCAAGAAGGAGATTGGGAAGAAAAAGCAGAAGCTAATCCTGCATTTATGATATAGAATGGTATTGGAGGATAGGATAGCACATACCAATTTATGCCTGACTCTTCTAGCGCTAAGATGACTTTATATGGTTAGAAATATGGAGACATTAAAGATGTTTAGGATAAAAAAACTATATAGAGTACTAGTTTGGCAGACATGCTTAGTAGATCAGGACTTTAGGGGATAAGTGATACTAGGGCTATTTATTTTGGTGATAAAAGAGTTGATGATCCTGATAAACTTAAAGATATAGTTTACTTAAATTAGGGTGGTGTGAGAGTAAATTTACCAGCTAAATCAGATAATTATGGTAATAAAGTTCCTGATTTTGAATTAATTCCCAAATATGAATAGGCTATGAAGGAAATTAGAAATATTTAGACTACAGACCCAAAAGCTTATCTTATTAGAGAAGCATAGATTCTTAAAAAGTATGGACTAAGTGATTTAGTTGATTCTAAAGGATTCCCTAATAAAGACAGATTTGGAGCTTTCTTAGTAGTTAATGGACAAGCATCTTCTGATGCTGTTGGAAATCCTACATTAGCTACTACTGTAAAT
>ERZ1023650.2-NODE-2-length-135047-cov-22.428011_pt1 | contig 135047 bp, 115 predicted proteins | sample MGYA00380337_ERZ1023650 | MGnify/ENA primary metagenome ERZ1023650 (study PRJEB33179, sample SAMN07449042) | human gut metagenome | biome: Human-gut; feature: Human associated habitat; material: Faeces | host: Homo sapiens | place: India:Kasaragod | collected...
CCCGCAGCCTTCACATATTCCTACGCTTATCTTCCTGTTGCACTCATAACAGTATTTTTGCTGTCCTGCTTCCGGATGGTTACGCAAGTATCCCTGCTTTACTTCAATTGGACGCCCGCAGCCTTCACATATTCCTACGCTTATCTTCCTGTTGCACTCATAACAGTATGACTGCTCTCTTATTTCCGGATGCTCTTGTAAATATCCCCTTTTCACCTTGATTTCTTTTCCACAGCTCTCGCAAGTCCCTACCATTACCAACTCGTTTTTCTTAATTTCTTCACTGCAGTTTTTGCAATATGGTTCAGGAGAAAGTTTTTCTACATATTTGCGATAATTTGTATACAGCATTTTCCTGTGGCATCTTTTGCATTTATATATTTCCCCAAGGTTCAAACAGTCCGGGCATATATCATTGAGCAAATCGGAGGCAGAGAACAGTTTATGGCAAATTGCGCAGGTCTTCCGCTCTTCTTCAGCAGGCTGCCTGCTGACTGTCATTTGGGTCTCTAACTCAAAAATTTCAGGTGAACCCCTGACTGCTTCTTCCAAACTTTCCTTTGTTCCCACACCGGTTTCCGAATTATTTGGTTGTTCTTCATCCTGTTTGAAACGCCAGCCCAAGTCAGAATTCATCAATTCGTCACAAGTAATAATCAATCCATTTTCTTTTATATAGTCAGCAATCCCGGTCAGGTTGTGCCCCTCGCCATACGAGTACAGGTATCCAAGAGAACCAACAATGATAAGGGTGTTTTTCGTCCTGGATAGGGCAACATTCAGCCTGGCGTTATCAGAGAAATACAGCGTTTTCGTTCGGGAGCGAGTCATACAGTAAATGACGATGTCTGATTCATCCCCCTGAAATGCATCGATAGTATCGATATGTATCTGATCATCTTTAGGGAATTCATTTTTAAATTTATTCCTGAGTTTTTTCTTCTGTCCTTTGTAGGGAGTAATAATAACAATTCTTTTATCATATTTCTCCCTTATCTTATGCACAAAGTCCGCCACAATTTCCACTTCCCTCATATTATAGGGACTGGATTGCGGGCTTTCCTTTTGTTCCACATAGGCAGCATCGTTTTCCATGTTCAGAAATATAAGATGATGGTCAAGCATTAATGGCGTTTTAAGAGCGCAGGATGCAGCGGATTTTAACTGCCCATCATAAAACAGCCGGCTCACAAGATTTCCAATAACCGTCGGCATCCTGTATTGCATATCCAGCATGAATTTATTGGAAGAGGGACACTGCTCATAAAGGTATTGAAAGAAGCTGGTGGAGAAAAATTTATTTTCATCGTCTTCAGAAACAACATCATTCAAGTCGACTCCGCCATTATATAAAGCGGGATCAATCACCGGTGGGAGCTGCTTATGATCGCCAATAATAATCACTTTCCGAGCCCGATTGATAGGAATCAGCAATTCTCCCGGGAGCGCTTTTCCGGCTTCATCAATGATAACTAAGTCGAATGCAAGCCGATCAAGGCCCACCCTTTTCTGGGCCAGTCCCACACAGGTAGCTCCTATGATTGAAAAATTATTCAGCAAATATTCCCCAAGCTGGCTCCTGCCCTCCGGGTTTTGCAGCATTTCCAACCATTTCTGCTGATAAGGTACCAGTTCTTTTGGCAGATCATCTGCATTCATCGAGGATATATATTGTTCGAATCGATTTTCAAAATTAAAGTCCTGCAAATCCTCGGAAATTTTATCTTTTCTTCCGCACCGAACTACTGCCGCCGGTGATATATGAATCTGTTCTGCCAGTCCTCTCAATACATTATCAACGGCTACATTGGCCTGAGAAACGATTAATATGCGTGAATCAGGATTAGAGGTTAATTCCTGATAGATAAGCTCTTTAATCAGTGTCGTTTTTCCTGTCCCAGGTGGGCCCTGGATGAGAAATATATTCTCTGAAGAATTGGCTCGATTCAGGGCCTGCAGCTGTCCATGGTTTGCGAGCATCTTTGAATTCCGGATTTCCCTGACTTGCCTTCCATTATCGGTGAAAGTTAAAGATGGCAAATCAAAAATAAGAGTCTTCAGCTTTGGGTTGACCATCTGGCCCAAGCGGAATTGTTCCAGGGCTCTATACTGCTGCTGTTCAGGGTAAGGTTCTGCCTGTTCGTACAGATCTACTATATTCCCTGCTTCCCGCAGCTCTTCCGGCATTACCATTTCCTTTATCAGCAGCTCGCCACCGTTTTCGCTGATTTTTCCATCAACGCCCCGTCCATTATGGAGTTGGATAATGATTCTCGTCCTCGCCGTTTCATTAACCATTTCTTTTAAAAAGTGCTGAACACAAGGAATATCCATGGGGTCGATTTTCCAGGTATGAGGATTATCGCAGCCCTTTACATGAATATTTTGAATCTCTTTCTTTCCATATTTCTTAATTTCAATCAGCCGCCGCATGACTTCATTCCACTGATTGAAAAACAGAAGACTGGACTGGTTTTTCTTAATTTTTTCCTGTTCGGTAAATTCTCTCTGCAAATAAGCAATCAGGTCCCTTGTATTGTCTACAATCGGCAGTATCTGCTCTTTCTTCTCATTAACTGCTTCCAGCTGCGCATCTACGACGACATAAATGTCATTAAAGCGAAACATTTCTTCCGATTTCAAGAAATGATCAAAAGTGAAATAGATATAGGGATTATCTGGATTTCCTCCCTCTTTTAAAGACACAACAAATACAGCCTTTGTCCCCAATTGAACCTTCAAATTTCCCTTATCTTCCATAGGACCAATATACCAATCATCCATGGAAGAGGTCAGCTTTTGGGCCTCCTTTTTGAAATCAGCCACATTAGAATTTCCAATGACCAGTGGAATTCTATCAAAAAATTCCACTTTTAGAACGTCATCATATTTTTCAGTCACTTGGGCAAAGTTACCACTATAATTCCAATATTTGACATAGACCCGGCGATGCTCACCTATGACAGGAATTCTTCTGTTTTCACAATCAAAACGGTTAAGGTGAAGGGTTACTCCCTTGTATGTCATCTCATATTTTTTGTTAGCCGAATTTTCCTGGTCCATGATTTTTTCTACAACAGCATCGATGCATACCGCTTTCTGGCGAATGGCAGTCTGGATAAACATGCCTTTCGCACAGGATAGGACCTTAACACTGCCATTTTCTGTTTTTTTATTATCCGTAACCAAGCAGTAAATTCTGTCCATTCCGGAATAATATGATAAATTTTCCGGATCTTCGCAACCTGCCTTGTAATACAGAGAATCTCCCACCTCTATATCAAAGCAGTCACCATCCAGTTTCTCTCTTTCTACGCAAATAACCTTATTCTTATAAGGTACTTCCTCCGGCAGATGGATACTGAATGGCTCAATGATTTCGCCCTGTCTATTATAAACATATTGCAATCTATGGATATATTTGGAAAGATAACCTATATATGCATATTCTTCATGGATGAAATCATGGAGGCTGCTTCTGGCACTGAGCAAGGTCTGCTGCCGAAGCGGCGTTACTTGCTGGCTGTCTAAATGAGATTTCAACTGTTCTAAAAATTTTTTACAAATGTCAATTTTTTCTTTTGCATCAGCCATCTGTTCTTCCGCACAGCTCATTACATCTTCATAGTCAGCACGATTTTCTTCCTTCAGTTCTTCCAGTTCATTTTGGTAATAATCATACAGCTCGTCTGCGGCCGCATTTCTCATTTGTCGGCATTGGTGGTTGTACCGATTACGGATGGCCCTATCTTTATCTAATACTCTTTTTCTATACCGTTCATATGAAGCCTTGAGTCGCTGCTGCCGTGCACGCTCTCTCTCACTAAAGCGATTAACAATAAAGGCCGCTGCAGCCCCGACGGTTGCTACCGCCATTACGCCAAAAAGGGTAGTAAGTAACCCCATTATTTCCCTCCAATGAACTAACGAAATTGGCTTAATTGCATCACATATTGATTAATTGAATTGAGCTGCGTATCAAGTTCTTTCTTTATATTTTCATTTTGATAGCCGGAACGCTCATAATTTTCCATATTTTTGCGATATAGATCCACTAATACGTTTAACGTATGCTCCAATGTTTTTAGTGATTCCCTTGAGTTTTCCTGTTGGTATTCCAAACGTTTTTCTGAATCTTGTAAATTCATTCTTAGTTTTTTCAATTCATTTTTTTCTTTCCTCAGTTCTGTTATAGCCTCTAACTTTGCAACGTATCGTCTGGTTTTTTCCTGTTCTTTTATTTGTTTGGTACGCTCTTTCTGCCCCTGCACCCAAGCATGGGCTCCTGCGATATATCTTTTGGTGACTTCTTTCTCTATGCTTATTTCCTTTTCAGCATTAATGAAAGTTTCAACAATCGTAATACACCCCTGCACGACAGCAGCCCCAATGCCCAGCTTTGCGCCGCCAAAAGCAGAAACAGCCGTCGTTCCCAGAGTGGAGACAGCTCCGGTCTGCGTCTGCCCACTGCGTGCCACCGGTACAGCTTCTAAAGTAACAACAGGAACGTCCTTCGCCGGCTTCATTATTTTTCCATTTCTCTTTATGGCTAATTCTTTTTTCCCATCGTCCACATCTTCCAGTTTCGATAAATCGATTCCTGCCATTTTAATTACCTCCAGTTAGTTAAATATTTCTGCACAAGTCGATAATTTTTCTGGAAATCATCTTCCAATTTCTGCACCTGAGTGCGATTGATGACTGCATGTTCGTCATTATTTAATCTCTGAATTTCTTTATCAAGACCATCCAGGTAATCTTTATAAATTTCAAGTATTCTTCGTACGTTATTGTTAATCTGTTCTTCCTGACTGCGATCCGCTTTCGCCTGATTCGCCTGGTTTAAATTTACTAATGATTGTTTTTGCCGCACTATATCCAATCTCTTTTTCTGATTTTTAACAAAGAAAATAAATTGCTTCTCTGCAGAGGACAAAAGGTAATCATATCGTTTTTCTTCCTCAACTAAATAATTATCCAGAACTTCTTTTCCCGTATTGACCCGTTTCTGCAGTTCCCTAGTCCTATTGCGCTGGATGAAATATTCACCCACAGCTTTAATCAGATTATAGCTTTCATTCATATGGCCCTGCACATCCACGAGGCTGGGCACTTGATTTTCAACATCTGTGGACATCTGCACGGAGCTGCCAATTTCATCCAATTTGCTAATCGTCAGTGAATAATGATTTTTAAACCTCATCCCATCCGCCTCCCAGCATGACAAATCCATCAGCTATACCGCGCATAATTACCTCGTATTTTTCTATGGTATCATAAACCTCGGGAAGCAGGCCTTTTTCTGAAATGGCTTCATAGACACACTCTTCTTCATTACTATGTAAAAAACGAGGTTCAAATTTTAAAATTCCTCTATATCCATCCATATTCTGGGGTATAAATTTTTCACATTTAATTTCACCGGTTACCGGATGCATATAAAACACAAGCGACTCTTCTTTTTCCCGTATAACATACAAACAATAGGAAAATGCACATTGAACGGGAACTTCAACAGTCTCCGATTTCCGGCATGCCTCTGTGCTATTTTGAAAGACCGGAATCTTTTTTATATATTTCTTTATATATTTCCTTTTACCTATACGAGTCAGAACGTGAAAATCCTCTGCCTTCATATCCAGATTTTTCTGATTTAAAATTTCTTGTACTACCGCTTCCGTGTTCTCAAAGTAAAAATCCGTAATTCCTTCTTTAAGGCTCCTTACTTTACGTCCCCAGGAGTTTTCTAAATAGATGCAGGCTACTCTTTCTCTTGAAGGGATTTCTTCCTTCATCTCATCTTTCTCTTTTAACAAATGAATTCGTCCACTCATGGAGTCTATATACAATGGCACCTTTTCTTCTGACAAATCGTCTACCAACTTATAATGGCTTAAAATCCGAATTCCCGTTTCTGTAGGCCGATCATTTAATGAATCCCAGATACCGTTCTTCTCAAGCTCAGTAATTTCATGACGAATCAATGCAGGAGACAATTTCATGACCGCCACAATATCTTCAATTGATTTGTGATCATTTTTCATATAAAGGATCATGAATAACAAAGAATCCAACGTATCCCCCAGTTTCGCAATTCGAAACTGCAAACTTGCTTCATACACAGGTATCCATACAGGGATTCCTTTATCCAGCGTAATATATTCCATTACCTTCTTCTCCTTGCCAAAAAATTCCAAGGCATTCTTTATCTCAAAAAAATACTCTTCCCAAAGAGCTTTAGGGAAACACTGATTAATTCATAGAGTCTACTTTCATAAGAATTTTTATGCTCCAAATCTCATGGGACTCCTAAAATTGCTCGCTATTCGCGTCGTTCCATTCTTCCCATTGCATAAAGATTCCAGAATGAAAGCAGACAACGATTAAATCAGTGTTTCCCCAGCTGGCGCCCTTCTATTGTCTTAAGATTTAATCAGTATCCACTTAAATCTCACGAATTAAGAATTATTTTTTAATATAATACCAAAGATGACTAAATAGACCCTAGCCGATAAGCTGAGATCTATATTTTAGTAGAAAAGAATGAGGGTTCAGTAAAGAAAAAGAAGGGCCCTTAAGAATTGCTCTTACCTCAGTAAGGAATCTTGCTCTCAAACTTCATGCAGGTCTGCCAGGATTTCTTTTTCGTGCTCACGGTTTTCATGCAGAGGGCTCTCTTTGCCATGTCGAAGTGCCACTATTTAAGGAGACTTACGACGAAGCATTGAATAAAAATACATATGAAATTCGATTCTGCGATTAAATCAATGCTTCCCTAAGTCTTTAATATGTTTCCTCCCCAAGTTCCCTCACCTGTTATGTCAAGATATTATCTTTCCAATTTATCGTTTCTTTCCTATCTTATCGAGGAATTCCACATCTTCCCTATCTCTTTGGCGAAGTTCTTTTCTTCTCCGCTTCAAGTCTTTTTCTGTATCATCCATCCTGTTGCCCTTGGAACGATTGCAGTGGGGACAGAGGTATTGGAGGTTTTCCCTTGTGTTCATGCCGCCCATGCTTTGGGGAATGATGTTGTCCACATCCATCTGGGAGGCGCGGAACTTTCTTCCGCAGTGCGGGCAGGTGTACCAGCCGTGGTTGCCGCCTACGCTCTTTTTGGCAATGTCCCGATAGTTACTGCCGCCGTCCTCACTATCGTTGTACATCTTCACGATTTCTCGATTGGCACGGTGCTGTCTTCTCTTCCTCCTTTCCCGTTCCCTGTTTCCCTGATCAATAAGGGTTTCAGCGACGGATCCCAACATTTTAAAAAAGCCCATATTTTCCTCCTCAGTAAGGAATCTTGCATTCAAATTGATTGCAGCTGTTACACCCCTTCGTGGAAATCCCCAGTGTCTTCATACACCGTGCTTTCTTATCTCCGTCATAGCTCCACCAGCCATTTCCGGAAATCGGTTTGATGGCGGAATTCGTCGGATCATACCACCAGCGGCATAATGCACAGCATCCCCGCCTCATATCTTTTATATAAATCTGGTGCCAGCTCATAGTTTTTCCTCCTCACTTTTTAGAACCTTCACCCATTTTCCCTGGCTGCCAAGCCACATATCCAGGCCCTTGCCATAGGCTTCGGCGGTCAGGGTATAGACATCATCTTTATGGGAAAGGATCCGGGCAGTAGGCAGGCGGTCAAGGACCGCTTCCACCGAGGGGCCGCTATAGTTGAAGGTGACTCGGCGAAGGACGCCGGGATACATGAACTGCACCCGTTTCCGAAATTCTCCATCCTTGAAACGGTCCTGGTAGGGAACCTGGAAGTGGTCCCCTGTCTTTTCCATGGTTTCTATGCGGTCCACCCGGAAGATGGTTGGAAATTCCGTTTCCTCTTCTTTGTAGGCCACCAGGTAGAAATAGAATTCGGAGAAAAGGAGGGCCACCGGCTTAGCGGTGTGCTCTTTTTCTGTCCCGTCCTGCCGCTTGTAGCGGAATCGGATGATTTCCCTGTTTTTGATGAAAAGGGAAATATCCCACAGGGCATCCAGCAGCTTTCTGCCGTGCCGGGGCGGCACATAGCAGAAGGCTTCGTTCCGTACCAGGTCTTCCACCACCTGCCGCCCAGACTGCGGACAGGCTTCAATAAGCTTATCCAAAATGGTATGAAGCTCTTCTTTGGCAAAGGCCCGGCTTTCCAGAAGGATTTTCGCCATAGCCAGGATTTCCTTCCTGGTGAGGCATCTGCTTTCCTCCTCCACCAGCCGGTATCCTTTCGCCTGCCTGTCGTAGCAGATGTCCGCTGCCCCTTCGTCCCTGTCGCCTGCCAGGTAGCTCCGGATGTCATCGATGTCCCGCTGGATGGATTTCTCCGTGACCCCGTACTCCCGGGCCAAAGCTTCCTTGGAAATTGTCTCGCCCCGGGACAGTCTGTCGAAAATGCCAAGGAGCCGCTGGCCTTTATTTTCACCGTCTGCCATATATCCTCCTTTCTACTTTCAGTATAGCCGGACATATGGACATCTGGTGGGTATGTCATCTTTTTTGCGCAAAAAGTCCATGTACAGGAAGGCACACTTCCTGCTCATGGACTTTGTGTATTCTATAATGAAAATATCTGCTTTCCCCGTATTTGCCAATAGATAAGCGGACATGACAGCACCACCCAACGATAGAACGTTTTAGAAGTCTTCACTTCATAGGAATTTCACATGCTTGTATGATTAAATTGTAACTCATGCACCCCGAGCCAGGAAGCCCCAGGTTTGATCTTATTTAACTCATTTTTTAGCATAATGAGGCGCATTGGCAGAAACCGCCCGTTTCCGCCGTCCCTGCAGCTTCCATTTCTCCATGGAATCCGTCTGTTTCCATTTCTTATCTTGTGAAGCTAAATTTTTAGCTTATTTAGGTGACATGCCTGCCCCGATTTCATCATATAATATAATAAAGAAGTCAAAGACATGAGAGGAACGGTTATGGAAACAAAGCGGGAAATCATCATGCGCCAGATTGGCGCAAAAATTGCGTATCAGAGAAAGATTCACGGCTACAGCCAGGAGCAGCTCTCCCAGAAACTTCATCTGGGCAAGACCGTGCTGTCCCGGGTAGAACGGGGCAAGTACAACCAGAATATCTCCCTCAATATGCTGCTGGATATTGCCGAGGGTCTGGGCGTGCCGGTGTCGGTGTTCGTATCTTTCACGCCGGGGGAGCAGGCCCTCTGGAACGGCTACGGCCTCCGGGATACGGTGGTGACGGAGGGAGACGTGATGAAATTCGTCCGCCGCCTGCACGAAAAGAATCCGGACTCTCCCCTCTTTCATGATGACAAGTAAGGGAGAATGGTAAATGGTAGAAAAAGGCAGCGCCCTTCTGGAAATCAAGGGCGCTGCCTTTTTTGTGTGGGATAGGAAGCGGTGGTGTTGGAATAAAATAAAACCGGATACATGCCGCTGTGTCCAGTTTTTGATTTCTGAGCTGAGCACCCATAGTGCCACCGGGGCAAAGGTGTTGGCGCCAGCCACCAAAGGGAGATACCGCCATTATCTGATAAATCTCATAAGTATCATAAGGCATAGTGCCGCTAAAAGGGGTGTATTTCTATCGCCCGACAGGGCGGTTGCAGGGTTTTATAATAACTGGCGGCGAAGCCCCCCACCACCAGCGGTCAGCCTAATCTCTTCCATCTGGCACCTTTTTAGTACAGATGTCCAAACATTTCCTCATTGTGACGATTTTGATTTCCAAGTATAATAGGAGTAGAGAAAGGCGGTGCTCCAATGAACGAACAGACCTTATCGGATTTGCAGAAACGGCGGCATACGCGTGCTCTGCAGATTATCAAAAGATGGCGTCTTATGGATGATGATTTCATGAAGCGGTGTCTCAAGAATAACATTCCTGCGGTAGAATGCATTCTGCGGATCATTATGGAACAGCCCGATCTTCATGTATTATCGGTAACCATAGAGGACACGATCCCCAGTCTTTTGGGACATGGAATCCGTATGGACGTGCATGCTGTTGACTCTGCCGGAACTGAATACGATATCGAGGTGCAGCGTTCAGACAAAGGAGCCGGTGCCAGAAGAGCCCGTTTCAACAGCAGTCTTCTGGATCTGAACAGCTTGAAAAAAGGAAATACCTATGACCAGCTGCCTGAAAGCTATGTCATTTTTATTACAGAAAATGATATTTTCAAGGCGGGACTGGCCCGTTACCATATCAATCGAATCATCGAAGAATTAAGCCGTCCCTTTAATGACGGAGAACATATCATTTATGTAAATGGAGATTATCGCGGCTCCGATGATATAGGTAAGCTGATGAATGATTTTCGTTCATCCAAAGTGGATGATATGATTCTGGAGCCGTTAAAGGAAACAGTCAATCGTTATAAAAATAACCCCAGGGAGGTGGCTGCCATGTGTGCCGATTTGGAAAAATGGAGTATGGATGAACGTTCTGAAGGACGGGCTGAAGGACGCGCCGAAGGACGCACTGAAGGCGCTGAACTGCTTGCCCGGCTTTTGAAGCTGCTGCAGGCAGAGGGCCGCGCCGATGATGTCAGGCTGGCTTTGGAAGATAAGGAAGCCCGGGAAAAGCTGTATAAGGAATATCATCTGGATTAAAGAGGAACCGGACAAGGTTTGAGCCCTGTCCGGTTCACCTTCTTCGTTATTTTTATTCCGCAAAGGTCTGAGATTCATTCAAAGCAGTTTTCCTTCTCCTTCTTGAGACAGTTTTACCGGTTTAATCATAAGAGGCGCCTTTTATAATGAGCAGGAGCAGGCCCCTTCTTTCCTGTTCACCGGTATTTATATAAATGGAGACTATGGCGGATCCGATGATATAGGTAAGCTGATGAATGATTTTCGTTCTTCCAAAGTGGATGATATGATTTTGGAGTCGTTAAAGGAAACAGTCAATCGTTATAAAAACAACCCCAGGGAGGTGGCTGCCATGTGTGCCGATTTGGAAAAATGGAGTATGGATGAGCGTTCTGAAGGACGCGCTGAAGGACGTGCCGAAGGCGCTGAACTGCTTGCCCGGCTTTTGAAGCTGCTGCAGGCAGAGGGCCGCACCGATGATGTCAAGCTGGCTTTGGAAGATAAGGAAGCCCGGGAAAGGCTGTATAAGGAATATCATCTGGAATAAATCAGAACCGGACAAGGCTTGAGCCCTGTCCGGTTTTTGCTTTCCCTGCTGTATGTATGCAGGAATGGTCTTTAGTTCGCTTACCATTGAATTGACATCATAGCCTTTTGCCAAGCATTGGAAGGCTTCTGGGTTATGGCTTTTTTGACAAATAAAAAAAGCGTCGAATCATCGACGCTTTTTTATGGCGGAGTGAGGGAGATTCGAACTCCCGCACCGGTCACCCGGTCTAACGATTTAGCAAACCGTCCTCTTCAGCCACTTGAGTATCACTCCACATAGCTGACTTGTATAAGGATACACTATGAAGGGCCTGATTGTCAAGGACTTATTTTTTATTCTCTTCTTTTACGGCCTGCTGCTTTGCACCTCCATTAGCTTTCGCTTCCATGGTTTCATCAGTGGTATGACTCATTATCAGTAATGTTCTTAACAGCAGTGCCCTATTTCCCTTCCTTTTTCAGCATTTCTCCTTCATGTGACAACAGGGGCAGTTCATATCCCGGCTTCCTTCGTTTCTGCAGACGGTCCCATATAGGAACAAAAAAGACCGGAAGCCCGGTCTTTTCTTATCGAATCAGATATACATTCACTTTGGGTTTCATACCCCATTTGTAGGCCTGGTCGTAGTTATCCACGCCCACATCGATAATATTTCCATGAATGGCGCCGCCTATATCATCGCAGATGGCATAGCCATAGCCTTCGATGTAGACTTCACTGCCCAGAGGGATAATATTGGGATCCACCGCTGCATGGCCTTTGCCTGCATAGGCACCCATGGCTGTCATCCCTCTTCCATCTCCGTCATTAGGCGTGTAGGCAGTAGCTTCCATACGGAATACTTTTTTATAGTTTCCTGTAAAGCGGGGTGCGCTGTCCAGTCTGTCCCATACATCACCGTCGGCAATGCCGGTTCTGGCCAGATTTTCTTCTGCCTGGAGCTGGCGCACTGCCTCAGCAGTCCCCTCCCCGTAAATACCATCGACACTGCCGGGATTATAACCGTGAAGGAGAAGTTTGTTCTGAAGACGGATAACTTTCTTCCCGGAGTCTCCCGGGGAAAGCACGGTTTCACCGCTCTGGGCCGCATACTCGGAGGTAATGCGGGACAGGGTGTCTCCATTCACCATGCCGGTGACGGAAAGGCCTTCGTCGCTCTGGAAGGCTTTCACTGCAGAAGCGGTATCGCCGCCGTAAATACCGTCTACCGCTCCATCCAGGTATCCCATTTTCTTCAGCTTCCGCTGAATCGATGAAACATCACTGCCGCTGTCACCGATACTGTAAAGGGAGGATCCTCTGTCGCCGCTTTCTTCCTCTTCCCTCTCTCCTTCGTAGGAAACAGAAGAGGTATCTTCATTTCTCAGGGCGCCATAGGTCATTTCATCAATGACACCGGAAACAGGAATGCCTTTGGCTTTCTGAAAAGCCCTTACGGCATTGGTAGTATCTTCACCGTATACGCCGTCAATGCCGCCTTTCAGATAACCTGCGGCCTGGAGCCGTACCTGCATGTCACTGATCATGCTGCCCCGGTTGCCCTCGGCGTAGACTACGCCGCCGCCGGGACGATAGCCCGCTCCGGCGGCCCGTTCAATCGCTGCCCGGGTATCATCATCAGCTCTGCCGGTAACAGGCAGGCCTTTGGCCTTCTGGAATAAGGCCACTGCTTCTTTTGTGGTGGAGCCGTAATCTCCATCTACTGTACGTGCAAGATAGCCTGCCGCTACCAGGTCGTTCTGCAGGGAAGAGACTTCACTTCCTGACATGCCGATAGACAGGGTCTGGGCAGACGCGGTAAGAGACGCCACCAGCCAGATGGCTGCGGCGCATCCCCATGTATATAAAGCACGCATTCATATCACCTCCATAGACTCCTGTATTTTACCATTTTCTGCCGATTTTGTAAAAAAAAGAGTAAAACCCTCATATTTCATACTGCAAATGATTCGTTTTTGAGGCTTGCTTAACCGGGCAGAAATACTGATTTTTTCGGTGGGAAATATTCTCTGAAAATACCGGAAATCGGGGGATTTCAGCCCAAGAGGAGAGCTGTTTTATCGGGGAATTGCATTTGGACAAATCTTTGGTATAAATGCCAAAAACCTCAAGGCGCCTTTTGCCTCCCCCAAGGGTCGGCCCCTTTTTATTTTCCCCTTTCCAGTCATATTTTTTGAATTGTCTAAATCTGGAAATCATATTATAATAATTATGTATGCGTAGCTTTCATTTCAAGGAGGAAATATGGAATCACTGAATCAACTGATTTCCACCATTAACGGATTTTTATGGTCATCTGTTATCATCGCCCTGCTGGTGGGAGCAGGCTTCTATTTTACTGTCCGAACCAGGGCTGTACAGATTCGTTACTTCGGACGGATGTTCCAGCTCATAGCCCATACGGCCGGCCGGAAGACCGAGGGAAATGAGGTTTCTCCTTTCCAGGCTTTCTGTGTCAGCACTGCTTCCCGAGTAGGTGTAGGCAACATTGCAGGCATCGCTATTGCCATCGTATCCGGCGGTCCCGGCGCTATTTTCTGGATGTGGTTTATTGCGGTCATCGGTTCTGCCACGGGCTTTGTGGAATCTACCCTGGCCCAGCTTTATAAGGTGCCAAGAGAAGACGGTAACGGCTTCCGCGGCGGCCCTGCTTATTATCTGAAAAACGGCCTCGGCCACCGTATCTGGGCTGCTCTCTTTGCTGTTCTGATTTCCGTTACCTACGGTATGATTTATAATTCCGTACAGTCCAATACCATTTCCCTGGCCCTGAACCATGCACTGGGTCTGGACCGTATGATGGTAGGCGGCGTGGTTACTGTGCTGGCCATGCTGGTCATCTGCGGCGGCATGGGCCGGGTAGCCCGGGTGACGGAATGGATGGTGCCTATTATGGCAGGCATTTACATCGTGGTTGCTCTGGGCATTATGCTCTATAATATTACCGAAATGCCCCATGTGTTCTACATTATCCTCCGGGATGCCTTCGACTGGCAGGCAGTATTTGGCGGCGGCATGGGTGCTGCTGTGCTCACCGGATTCAAGAGAGGCCTTTTCTCCAATGAAGCCGGCGAAGGTTCTGTACCAAATGCAGCAGCCACTGCAGATGCCACCCATCCGGTGGTGCAGGGCCTCATCCAGGCCTTCGGCGTGTATGTAGATACCCTTTTCATCTGCTCCGCTTCTGCTTTCATTGTTCTTCTTACCGGAGACTACAGTGCCACCGGCCTGACCGGCATCGAACTGATTCAGTGGGACATGTCCCAGTACTTCGGCAGCGGCGCTCCGAAAGCCGTTTCCTTCCTCATTTTCCTCTTTGCCTTCACTTCCCTTATTGGAAATTATTATTACGGGGAAATCAACATCGGTCATCTCACTCATAAAAAATGGCCGCTGAACCTCTTCCGCCTTCTCATTGCTGTCATGATTTTCTGGGGTTCCATTGCGGATCTGCCCCTTGTGTGGAACCTGGCGGATCTCTTCATGGCCTTTATGGTCTTAACCAACGTAAGCGCCATTATTCTTCTTTTCCCCCAGGCAAGGGCCTGCCTTCTGGATTATGAAAAGCAGCTGAAAAAAGGCATCCGGGTACCTCTCTTCCACCGGAATGTGCTGTCCGATACGAAGGGTATCGTATGGTGGGATGATGAAAACAATTCCAATCATTTGAAACGGATGGAGAAATAAGGATTCCCAAAGAAAGCACGGACTCATTTATAAGTCTGTTCTTATCTATTGCTTCGTCATGGGATTTCCTAAACAGATGGCTGTTCACATCTAGTCATTCCCTGACAAAAGAAAACAATTGCTGCATCCATACTTGTCCAAAGGACTGTGAGGAAAGAGGGGCATCCCTTTTCCCCCACAGTCTTTTTTGCAAAGGAAGAAAGAAGGGGCATCTATGATTTCCTTGAGGCCCCTCTCCCCTGAAAGGATTTCCTCCAGAATAAACCATTTCCCTGTTTTCTATCTATGTTTACCGAGGTGAAAATATGATAATCAAAGCGCCCTGCGGAGCCATGGAAGGCATGGAAATCCAGGGCATACATCAGTTTTTGGGTATTCCCTACGCCAAGCCGCCGGTAGGTGCCCTTCGCTTTATGCCCACAGAACCGGCGGAACCCTGGACAGGAATCCGTTCCTGCAGAAAACTGGGCCACGCTGCGCCTCAGCTCTATGTACCGGGACTTACTTTTCTGAAAAAAGAAGAGACCCTGGATGAAGACTGTCTTTATTTAAATGTGACCACCCCTGATACGACAGGAAAGCTTCCTGTCCTCTGCTGGATCCACGGCGGCGCCTTTCAGAAAGGATCTGCCACAGCAGGCATCAATCCGCCTGCCTTTGCCAGAGAAGGCATGGTGGTTGTCAATATGAATTACCGTCTTGGAGCCCTGGGATTTATGGATATGTCCGGTTATCTGGGAGATGCATACCGACAGTCCGGAAACAGCGGCCTTCTGGATATTATCGAAGCCCTCCGCTGGGTGCGGAAGAACATTGCTTCCTTTGGCGGCGACCCGGATAATGTAACCATTATGGGCCAAAGCGCCGGTGCCAAGCTCTGCGGTGCCCTGACCATCATGAAAAAAGCCAGGGGACTGTTTCAAAAAGCCATCCTCTGCAGCGGCGCCGTGCAGTGCATTCGAGATGTACATACTGCCCGGTGCATAACAGACCAGTTTATGGCCCATGCAGGTCTTACGAAAGACAAGGCCCATGAAATCCTCACCATGCCCTGGGAAGCCATTTTAAAAGCCCAGGCTCCCATGTTCCGCGGATTCAACCTGCATGCAGCAGGCCCTGTATTTGACGGCATCAATTTTGAAGGAAATGACGCCCTTGCCCTGATCCGGCAGCAAACAGGGCCGCGTATTTCCCTTCTCATGGGAACAAACAGAGATGAAACAAATCTCTACTGGCATATCTATCATGTGCATGACATGGATGAAGGGCTGGCAGAAAAACTCTTCGGCAATCGGGCACCCATCGTTATGAAAAACTACAGAAAAATTCCCAAAGACGAAAACTTCCATCAGCGTTTCGTCCACTTCCTGACAGAATATATTTACCGCGCCGGCGACATAGACATGGCGGAAACCGCTTCCGACGCAGGGCAGGACGTCTATCTCTACCGGCTGGACTGGGACCGGCAGGCTTATAAAGCCTGCCATGCTTCCGAGCCCCAGTTCCTCATGAGTATGGGCTCTGTCATCTACGATGTGGACCACTCGCCTGCCCATGAAGAGCTGAAGGAAGAGATGCACGGCGCCTTTACTGCTTTTATAAAAAAAGGCATGCCCGCTGCAGAGGGCATGCCGTCATGGCCGAAATTTGACAGAGAAAACCGCCGTATCATGGTCTTTGACCATCCCTGCCATGTAGAGAGAGCTGCTGCATCGGAAACAGACCCGGCCATGCCATTCCAGGTATTTGCTCTGTAAAATCTGTACATCGAAAAGGGGCTGTGAAGAAATGATTTACATTTCCTCGCAGCCCTTTTTTGGCTGAAACAAATTTAGAAAAGTAAAAAGCCACTGACCTTCGACAGGTCCTGAGCAGCAGGAAGCCTGTCAAAAGGTCTTATCCAGATGGCCTACTACTTTTTTATTTCCTTTTTTCTCATCCCGCTCTTCCAGTTTTTGCATGATGTCGTAAAGATCTACGCCGGCATTTTCCCAGAGGACGAAGAGATGGTAGAGGAGATCGCAGGATTCATCTATGATTTCTTCCTTATCTTCGTGCTGATCAGCAATAATGACTTCAGAGGCTTCTTCTCCTATTTTTTTATCGATTTTATTCTTACCTTCCTTCTGGAGGTAATTGGTATAGGATTTTTCCTGGGGATGAATTCTGCGGTCTTTGATTTCTTCAAAGAGCGTATGAAGGATGGTGAGGCTTCCTTTCGCTTTTGTATTATCCCACTGGGCAAGGCTCCGATAGAAGCAACTGCGGTTTCCTGTATGGCAGGCAGGGCCTTCCGGAATGGCCTCTACCACCAGGGTATCGGCATCACAGTCCACGTAAATGCGCTTGACATGCTGGAAATGGCCTGATTCTTCGCCTTTATGCCACAGTTTCTGGCGGCTGCGGCTGAAGAACCAGGTTTCGCCGCTTTCCACCGTTTTAGCCAGAGATTCGGCATTCATATAGGCCACCATGAGCACTTCGCCGCTTCTGGCATCCTGCACCACTGCCGGCACCAGTCCTTTTTCATCAAATTTGATATTTCCGATGTCTACTGACTCCATAAATCCTCCTTATATCCGCACGGGAATGCCGTGGGCTGCCAAATATTTTTTTAAATCAGGAATGGCGATTTCGCCGAAGTGAAAGACCGACGCCGCCAGGGCCGCATCGGAGCCTGCTTCAAAGGCTTCCAGGAAATCTTCCATTTTCCCTGCGCCGCCGGAGGCAATGACTGGGATAGAAAGCTGCTCTGACAGGGTGTGCATGAGTTCCAGGTCATACCCCTTTTTCTCCCCATCGGTGTCGATGGAGTTCATGCAGATTTCCCCAGCCCCCAGCTCCATGCCTTTCCTGGCCCATTCCAATACGGAAATACCGGTGTTTTTACGTCCGCCTTCGATGTAAACGTCCCATCCGCCATGGTCGTTCCGTTTACCGTCGATGGAAAGAACCACGCACTGGTTTCCAAAACGCTCGGCACTTTCCCTGATGATTTCCGGATGCATGACGGCGGCAGAGTTGACAGATACCTTGTCGGCACCAGCCAGCAGCATGGTGCGGAAATCGTCAGCTTTGCGAATGCCTCCTCCTACGGTAAAGGGGATGGTCAGCTCTTCCGCAATGGCTTTAACCGTGTCCACAAAGGTTTCCCGCCCTTCATGGGTTGCGGTAATGTCATAAAAGACAAGTTCATCGGCGCCGGAGTCGGAGTAGTACTTTCCTAAAGCCATAGGATCATCTACGTCCTGCAGGTGATGAAATTGTTTTCCCTTGACCACCCTGCCATGATTCACGTCCAGACAGGGAATGATTCTTTTTGCAAGCATAGTATGCTCCTTTGCGTTTTAGAAAAACAGGGGATGCCTCGCAGCCCCGGATTCAGAGGGGGCTGGGAAAAGGTTCTTAAGATTGACCGGCCTGTGGCCGGAGGGTTCTTAGTTTTGACGGGTCCCTGGGGCCCGAAGGTTGTGGACTGCCCTGTCGAAAAATGAGTATAAATTTCGCAAAGCGGTTCCTTCCCGCCGACTGCTGTTTAATGCCTTTTGATTCAAACGCTGCACGTACCAAGATTCTTCGCCTGCGGCTCAGAATGACTGTGAGGGCGGGAAGGTAAGCCCGTAACGCTGAATTTATACTCATTGCCCACAGAGCAATCCACAACCCTCGGCCCGGAGGGTCGTCAAACTTACGCCCCTTCATCCGCGCAGTGGATGTCAACCCTCGCCTGCGCAGCAGGCGTCAACCGGAACCACACAGTGGCTCCTGATGCGGCTACCTTATTCCTGGATTTCCCGTATTTCTTCCATGGTTACTTTCCCCTCATAGAGGGCTTTGCCTGTAATGGCTCCGTACACTCCCATGGCAGACAGTTTCCGGAGATCTTCTGCGCCGGAGACGCCGCCGGAAGCAATCAGGTGGATGCCTTCCAGAGCCTGAAGTTTTTTCATCATGTCGAAGTTCGGACCGGAAAGCATGCCGTCCCGGCTGATGTCCGTATAAATCAGCGTATTCACGCCGTGGGTCAGGAGTGTTTCTGCAAAGGTCATGACCTTGCGGCTGCTGCCGTCCACCCAGCCGTGGGTAGCCACTTCGTCTCCCTTGGCATCTATAGATACGGCAATATGATCAGCGCCAAAAGTTTTGGCGGCCTGAATGGCAAAGTAAGGGGAAGCAGCGGCTTTGGAGCCGATAATGACCCGGTACACCCCCATGTCCAGGTAGTCTTTAATGGCCTTTTCATTGCGAATACCGCCGCCCACTTCCAGAGGGATGGTGAGGACTTCACACATTTTTCGGATGATTTCCTTATTGACGCCGTCCCCTTTGAAAGCACCGTCCAGATCCACCACATGAAGGGCTTTGGCCCCTTCTTCCTGCCATTTCAGCGCCATTTTCACCGGATCATCGCCGTAAACGGTAAGGTTTTCTTTTTTTCCCTGCTGCAGACGCACGCAGTGCCCATCTTCTATATCTATTGCTGGAAATATTTTCATTTCATCAACCACTTTGCTAAACGATCCCAGATGGCCATCCCTACAGAGCCCGATTTTTCAGGGTGGAACTGGAATCCCAATACATTGTCCTTCCCCACCACAGCCGGTACGGTGACACCATAATCGGCAGATGCAATGACGTCTTCCGTATCTCCCGGTGTCTTGTAGTAAGAATGGACGAAATATACATAGGAATGAAGGGGCAGGCCTTCCAGCACTTCGTGGGGCCGGTGAATGACCAGTTCATTCCATCCCATATGGGGCACTTTTAATTTCCCTTCCGGAAAATGGACAATCCGGCCGGGAAGAAGGCCCAGGGCAGGAATATGTCCATTCTCCTCAGAGACTTCATAGAGCGCCTGCATGCCCAGGCATATGCCGGCCAGCTTTTTTCCATTTTTCACTTCTTCCCGGATAAGGCCAGACAAACCGTAGCCATCCAGATGCTCCATAGCATCCTTCATGGCACCAACGCCAGGCAGGATGAGGGATTTGGCGCTTCGGATAACTTCCGGATTTCTTGTCACTTCCACAGAAAGGCCGGCCCTTTCCGCCGCCCGGACCACATTGGCCAGATTGCCTGCGTCATAATCGATAATGGCTGTTTTCATCAGAGCTCTCCTTTGGTCGATAATACCCTGCCGCCTTCCACGGTAACCGCTTCCTTCAGTGCATGGCCCAGCCCTTTGAAAAGAGATTCTACGATATGATGGCCGTTTTCGCCGTAAAGGCAGGCCATGTGCAGGTTCATCATACCGTGCATGGCAAAGGCCAGGAAGAATTCTCTGGTCATTTCCGTTTCAAAGGTGCCGATCCGCTCCACCGGGATTTTCACATCGTACACGAAATAGGGCCGTCCGGAAAGGTCCAGCACAATGCGGGACAGTGTCTCATCCATGGGGCAGAAGAAGGCGCCGTAGCGGCGGATGCCCTTCTTATCTCCCAGCGCTTTGAGGAACACGCTGCCCAGGGCAATGCCCAGGTCTTCAATGGTGTGATGGTTGTCCACTTCCAGGTCCCCCTGGCAGGTTATGGAAATATCCATGCCGCTGTGACAGGCAAGGAGGTTCATCATGTGGTCGAAGAAACCGATACCCGTGGTTCCCTCAAAGCGCCCTTCTCCATCGATGACAAGGGAAATGGCAATGTCTGTCTCCCCTGTTTTTCTATGAATCTCTGCCTGTCTCATGAAAGCTCCTTCCGAAATACTTCAAGGAGGGCATCATCCACATCCCTGGTGGTCACAGTAATGCGGTAGGCATTGGGTAGCTCTCCGCTATTCCGGTAAATCTTCACCAGAATGTCTTTGGCTTTCAGGGCTTTGAAAATTTCTTCATGTTTGCTTTCCACCTGGACCAGAAGGAAATTGGTGCAGGATGGATATACGGTGAGGCCGGGAATTTTCACCAGTTCATCAAAAAGACGGTTCCGTTCCTTCACAATGTCATCTCTCACCCTAAGAATTTCCTCCCTGTGTTTCAGTACGATGGGCGCAAAGAGCTGGGTAAAGGCATTGAGGTTGTAGGGCGCCTTGATTTTGCCGATGGCATCGATGATTTCCTTATCAGCTGCCAGATAGCCGCAGCGCATGCCTGCCAGACCGAAGGCTTTGGACAGGGTGCGGAGCACTACCAGGTTCGGATATTTTTTGATTAAAGGCAGCACGCTTTCCTTCTGGGCAAATTCCATGTATGCTTCGTCCACGAAAACAAGATTGTCAGCCGCCTTCAGCACTTCTTCGATAAAGGAGGCCGGCAGCAGGTCGCCGGTAGGGTTATTGGGGTTGCAGATGACTGTGATTTTCGGCTGGTATTTCTTAACCGCTTCCAGAATGCCTTCCTTGTCCCGGCGATAGCCTGCCAGGTCCCTCACTTTGATGGCGCGGGCCCCCAGGGTTTCTGCTCCCAGTTCGTACATGTCGAAGGTTGGCGTATGAACCAGGATCTGGTCTCCCGGGTTTAGAAATGTGCCCAGAAGGTAGGTAATCATTTCATCGCCGCCGTTGCCGCAGATGATGTTTTCCGGAGCCTGGCCGGTGTATTCCGCCAGAGCTTTTCGAAGGCCGTCAGCCATGGGTTTCGGGTAAATCTGGGGTTTAAAGGTATCCAGCGCTTCCATCAGTTCCTTTTTCAGGGATGGAATGGAAAGGACGTTGAAATAGTTTTCATTGGCATTAATCACGTATTTTTCTGCAATAGGAGCCACATAGTAGGGTTCAAAATCTTTAATTGTATTTCTAAGCCATTCAGTCTTCATCACGTACCTCCATCGCATGAGCATGAGCGGTGAGCCCTTCTGCTTTGGCAAAGAGCTGCACTTTCTTGGAAATGTTACGGAACGCTTCCTCACTGTAGCATTCCACACTGCTGTGTTTTACAAAATCATAAACCCCCAGGGGCGAGGAGAAAGCAGCGGTACCGGAGGTGGGCAGTGTATGGTTGGGGCCCGCCATGTAGTCCCCGATTGGTTCAGAAGTGTATTTGCCGAGGAAAATGGCACCGGCATTATAAATAAGGGGCAGGTATTTTTTCGGGTCCGGCAGCTCTACTTCCAGATGCTCCGGCGCAATCTTATTGACGATATCAAAGCACTGTTCTGCATCTTTGCAAAGGAAAGCCTTGGCGTACTGGTCCACGGAGCTCTTCATGATTTCATAGCGGGAAAGCTCTTTCATCTGTTTTTCCATTTCCTTCTGCACCGCCAGGCCGAAGTCTTTATCCGGTGTAATGAGGAATACGGCAGCCCGGGGATCATGTTCAGCCTGGGAGAGTAAATCGGCTGCAATCCACTTCGGATTGGCGCTGCCATCAGCCACGCAGCATACTTCTGAGGGGCCGGCAATCATATCAATGCCTACCGTACCGAAAACAAGGCGTTTGGCCATGGCTACGAAAGCGTTGCCGGGTCCTACGATTTTAAATACAGGCTCCACCGTTTCCGTGCCGTAAGCCAGCATGCCAATGCCCTGGGCACCGCCGACCTTGTAGATTTCCTTCACCCCGGCCACATAGGCAGCAGCCAGAATATTGGGGTTCACTTTTCCGTCTTTACCGGGCGGAGTAGCCATGGCCACGGATGGGCAGCCTGCCACCATGGCCGGCACCGTATCCATAAGCACCGTGGAAGGATAGGCAGCCCGGCCGCCGGGAACGTAAACGCCTACCCTCTGGATGGGAAGAAACCGTTCTCCCAGTTCCACGCCGTCCCGGAAGGTTTTGGACCAGGATTTCCTGACCTGCTCACGGTGGAATGCTTCAATATTTTCCTTTGCTTCCTTTAATATGGCGAGGAATTCAGGACCTACAGCCTTGACTGCCTCTTCGATTTCCGACTCACTCACCCGGAAGTCCGTAAGGTCTACACCGTCAAATTTCTTTGTGAGTGCCCGAATGGCTTCATCTCCCCCCTCCTTCACCTGAGCAAGGATGGCGGACACTGATTTTTCCAAATCATCAGAGAGATTCACATTTCTATTAGTCATGGTCCTCACTTCACGGAGGGTCAGCCCTTTTTCCGGTACTTCAATCCATTCCATTTCTATGCCTTCTTTCTGTGGTCAATCCTTTTTGACCACCTGTATGAACTGATTCAATTCATCCTGTTTCATCTTGAAGGAAACCTTGTTGCAGATGAGACGGGCGGAGAAATCCATAAAATAATCGTAGGCCTCCAGGCCATTTTCACGGAGGGTCGTGCCTGTTTCCACAATATCCACAATCACATCGGAGAGTCCCACCAGAGGAGCCAGCTCTACAGAGCCGTTCAGCTTGATGATATCAATGGGCTGGAAACGGCCGGCAAAGTACTTCCTTGCAATGGAGGGATATTTGGATGCCACCGTGAGGATGCGTTTATTCATCACATCCCTTTTCCCCTTGATACCGGACACCGCCATGCGGCATTTGCCGATACCCAGATCAAGGATTTCATAGACATCCTCTTCCCCGTCTTCCATGAGTACATCCTTGCCAACAATGCCGGCATCAGCGGCACCCCGCCGCACATAGACCGCCACATCCGGTGACTTCACCAGCGTCACCCGGATGCGGCCTTCCTTATCGGTAAAAATTAATTTTCTGCTGTCATCGGAATAATCGGGGAACTGATATCCTCCATCAGACAGGCTTTTCATCACTTTCCTGGCAATACGCCCTTTGGCGAGAGCTATATGAAGCATATCAAAGTCCTCCCAGTTTTCTTTCCATTTCCTCTTTAGACAGTGCCTCTTCCCCCATAAGGAAAGAGCCTTTCTCATAGGAAGCTATCATGCGGTAATCGCCGGGGATAATTCTGTTTTTCCGGCTCACTCCAAGGACGGAGTATCCTTTATGCCTCCAGTCCATCAGAGTCAGGATCAAATCTCTGTCCGCTTCCTCATACACCACAGCCAGATCACAGGAAGGAACCATTTCCTCCAGCAGATCCTCTTCTGCCATGACCTCGTAAAGAAGGTTCATGTTAAGGCCAAAGCCGCAGGCCGGGCGAGGCACCTGGAACTGGGCGGCCAGCGAATCATAACGGCCGCCGCTGATCAGGGAGTACAGGGCTCCGTCAGCATAAATTTTAAACACCATGTCCGTATAATAACCCATGTGGGAAGTAAAGGCAAAATCAAGCTGCACGGAATCACTGTAGCCTGCTACATCCAGGTATTCGTAGACCTTCTGAAGACGGCTGAGGGCCTCCATCATGCCGTGATTCAGGCACAGCCCCTCTGCCCGCTTCAAAGTAGATTCATAATCTCCAAAGAGCCGCGGCAGCTCCAGCAGCACATCCCGCTGGATTTTCGTAATGGGAAGCCTGTCTACCAAACCATCAAAGGCTACCAGATTTCTCTTCTCCATATATTCCCGCACCTGGGACAACTGCTCATTCGTCAGATGGAGCTCATCGAAAAGGGCGTCCATATAGGCCACCGTGCCCAGGTCGATGCGCATATCCCGGATGCCCACGGACTTTAAAAACTCCGCTGCCATGACCATGACCTCGCCGTCACACTCCGGCGTCTCATCGCCCAGCACTTCCACGCCGCTCTGGAGGAAATATTTCCCATGGGTGGACTTTCCATAATATTCACGGAACACCATGGACACATAACCAAACTTCAAAAGCTGGGACGGATCCGGATACTCCCGGGCCACCGTCTTCACCAGAGGCACCGTCACATCCGGCCGCATGACCAGCACCTCTCCGTCGGGCCCTATGGTCTTTATCATCTCCCGCTGGAGCTGGGGAAAATAGGTGCCGTAGGTATCATAATCCTCAAAGGTGGGAGTCTGGATAATCTTGCACCCGTGCCGCCGCATGACGGAAACCACAGCGCTCTCAATGCGGTCGTAATTCTTCATTTCTTCTTCATGGACCATTTTCAGGTCATCCATTGTACGAGCCATTTGCGCCCTCCTCTCTTTCTTATGGTTAATACATTACCACGCTAAAGTAAGAAAGTAAAGAGGGAAGGCAGTAAAAATTGTAAAAAAGTAGAAAAAGCGTCCTCTCCGGTGTGGGATACGGCGTCAGAGGACTGGCATTTGTACCTGCTGTGCTGTATATCGCAAAATAAAAGAAGCTGTGAAAAAATGATTTACATTTTTCACAGCTCCATGAGTCTATAGCCAGGGTTACGTAATTTCTTTCTTTATCATCAGTGCTGGCCGTCTGACGTCTACCTTCTCTCCAGTATCTTCTCCGCCCTCTGTATATCCTTCTGAATCTGCGCCGCCAGTGCTTCCGGCGAGGGAAAGCGGATTTCGCCGCGGATTCTTTCCACCCATTCCAGGGTGAAGGATTTTCCGTAGATATTGCTGTCGAAGTGGAATATGAAGGTTTCTATGGTCCTTTGTTTCCCTTCAAAGGTAGGATTTTTCCCTATGTTGGTAATAGAAGGATACTTTCTTCCACCAATCAGGGCAAAGGTGGCATAGACACCGTCTTTGGGAAGCACCCGGTCTTCCGCAAAAGACAGGTTAGCCGTAGGAAAGCCTAGAATGTCATGGCCCCGGTGAAAGCCGTGGACCACGTCGCCCTGAAGGGTATAGTTCCTTCCCAGAAGGCAGGCGGCTTCTTTCATCTGTCCCTGCTGGATGAGCTGCCTAATGGCAGTGCTGGAAACGGTTTTCCCCTCTTCCTCTGTAAGACCTGCCACAGAGACCGGTATCTTCTTTAAGCGGGACCACTCTTTTAACAGACGGCTGTTTCCTTTGGCCTGTCTGCCGAAGGTAAAATTTTCCCCTGCCGCAAGTCCGGACAGGCCGGGAAGGCTTTCCAGCTTTTCCAGAAATTCTTCGGGCTCCTCGTTGAGGAATTTCTCATCAGGTTTAAGAAAGAGGGCAAAAGCCATGCCCGCTTTTGCCATGGATTCCGCCTTTTCTTCCCTGCTCTGGAGAAGAGGCGCCTGCACCTTCGGTGCAAGGACGGCCATAGGATGGGGCCAGAAGGTGAGAACGCCGGGTATGGCGTCTACCTTTGCTGCCAGTTCCCGGGCCAGGCGCAGCACTTCCTCATGGCCCCTGTGGCAGCCGTCGAAGAAGCCCATGGCCAGCACGAATTTTTTATTTGTGGGAAGTTCTTCCCATGAATGATAGATTTCCATAAAAGCCTCAGGAAAACACTTTTTTCGGATGAATGATGCCTCTGGAAACAGAAGCGATACCAAGGAAACGGGATCCCTGAAAAACGGCTGCCGCTTCCCGGTCCTCTTCCCGGCAGCGAAGTCTTTTCCCCTGAAGGAAATCGGCTCCTTCCTTTTCAGAAAGCTCCAGTGCCGGAAGTTTGGAAAGAAGGGGATGGAGGTCTTTGATCACCGCTCCCTCCGGATCCTTTTCTATATCTTCCAGCGTCCAGGCATCCTGCAAGGTAAAAGGCCCCATTTCCGTTCTGGTAAGGCCGCTCATGGTCAAAAGGCAGCCTGCCTCCTTTCCCAAATCCCGCCCCAGTGCACGGATATAGGTACCGGCCGAGCAGGTGACGGTCATGGAAAGGAAGGGCGGCGCTATGTCTGTGATTTCCAGCTTGTAAATCGTCACGGGACGGGCAGGAAGGTCTACTTTCTTTCCTTCCCTGGCCAGTTTATAGGCCCGCTCTCCTTTGATTTTAAGGGCAGAATAGCTGGAAGGCACCTGCATGATGGGCCCCCGGAATTTTTCCGCTGCCCTTTCAAAGACAGAAAGGTCTTCCGGCAAGGGTCCTTCTTCCACCACCTGTCCGGTCATGTCTTCGGTGTCGGTGGCAAGCCCCATGCGGAAGCTGGCCTCATAGGTTTTGGTATGGATGGGAGCGTATTCGATGAGCCTGGCAGCCCTTCCGAGAAATACGGGAAGCACTCCTTCTGCCATGGGGTCCAGCGTGCCGCCGTGTCCTATTTTCTTCTGGTGATATATACGGCGCAGTTTGGCAATCACATCAAAGGAAGTCCAGTCCTTCGGCTTTACCACATTGATAACGCCGTCCATCAGAGATATTTCTCCGCTGCTTTCACAAAGAGGGGCTCTGCGTCAGAAAAACTTTCATGAATGGTGCAGCCCGAAGCCTTCCAGTGGCCGCCACCGCCAAATTCAGCTGCCAGATCTCCCACATTGGCATGTTCTGTAGAGCGAAGGGAAATCCTTGTTTCCTTTTCCCCTTTGTACTTGAAGAGTGCCGCAATCTGGCAGCCTTTGATGCAGCGGGGAATGGAGGCATAGTAATCCGAATTTTCGCCGTCCAGCTCCATGGCTTCCTTTCCCATATAGGCGATGACGATTTTTCCATCATCATAGGAATGCACCGTACCTGCCACCAGCTGATAGCATTTCATGGCTTCCTCGGTCTTTTCATCCAGCCTGTTGGCAATATAGTCCGGCTTGGCTCCCATGGCCACCAGTTTGCTGGCCATCAGGAGGGTATGGGCAGAGGTGCAGGAGAATTTGAAGAAGCCGCTGTCGGTACCGATAGCCATGTACAGGGCATTGCAGGTATCCTCGTCCATGGAAATACCGGCATCGAAGAACATTTCTGCCAGCATTTCTGCCGTAGCAGCGTATTTGTACTGAAGGTAGAGATAGTCGGTGTAATGCTCGTTGGACCGATGATGGTCGATGCAGAGGCTGTCCACATCAGGGAAATTGAAATGTCCGCCGCGTTCCAGATTTCCCAGATCCGTAAACACCAGGGCGTCATAGTCCTTTCCCTCCGGCATTTCCGTATGCACTAGGGCAGCCGTTTTGATAAGGCGGTACACATGGGGCACCGGGTCCGGCAGCAGCATATCCGCTTCCTTCCCCAGCTTAACCAGCACGTTGTGGAGAGCACAGATGGATCCTACATCATCTCCATCGGGATGCTCATGACCGACCAGAAGGAAACGGTGATGGGACATGAGAAAATCCCAGGCTTCCTTCTTGCCGATTTCCTTTGCATGATTCAGGGCAAGGCTCATTTTTCTTCCTCCTTGTGAATTTTCTTCAAAAGGCCGTCAATGTGCATGCCATAATCCAGGGATGTATCTTCGGCGAAGGAAATTTCCGGCGTGTAGTAAATCTTCAGCCGCTGTCCCAGTTCCCGGCGTACAAAGCCCTTTCCTTTGTTCAGCGCTTCCAGGGAAGCCGCCTTTTCCTCATCGCTTCCGAAGAGGGACACAAAGATCCTGGCTTCCCGAAGATCACCGGTCACTTCTACTCCCGTCACCGTCACAAAACCGATGCGGGGGTCCTTTAAATCATGAAGGAGCATATTGCTCACTTCCTGCTTGATAAATTCCTGGATTTTTCGTACTCGTAATTCAGACATGGGTCTCACCTCACGTTTTGATAAAAATATCCGCCTTCTATGCAGTTGGATAAAGGCGGATACGATGAAATCATTATATGTGTGGGGCCTTGCGGCCCCAGGTTCAGAAGGGTCAGTTGACGGGGCTTCGCCCCGAGGGTTCTTAAGGTTCTTAAGTTTGACGGGCCCTGTGGGCCCGAGGGTTGAGGTATCGCCGCCAGAGGCGGCGATGAACTTTTTATATACCGCTTCGCGGCTGGCCTGCTTTTCCCGGATGAAACCCGGTTGCAGTTATTTTATTAAAACCGGCGGCGAAGCCGCCCACCACAACTCTCGCCCCTAAAGGGGAAACGACTCACTATGATTTGTGCGTCGCTTTGCTCCTTCAAATCATGTTCGCTGTGCACGCCAGAGGCGCGTCAAACTTAAGCCCCTTCGCCTGCGCAGCAGGCGTCAACCCTCAGGCCGCAAGGCCTGTCAATCCTCACGCCCGAAGGGCGTGTCCTTACTTCAGTTCAGCAGCTTCTTCCTTCAGTTCGAAGGCTTCCAGCTGGTCCCCTTCCTTCACGTCGCGGTAGCTGTCGATGGAAATGCCGCATTCAAAGCCGGCAGCCACTTCCTTCACATCATCCTTGAAACGGCGGAGGGAATTAATCTTGCCTTCGTGGATGACAATGCCGTCACGAATCAGGCGGAGCTGGCAGTTGCTGGTAATCTTGCCGTCCTGTACGTAGGAACCGGCAACAATGACTTTCGGTGTATGAATGACCTGACGTACTTCCGCATGGCCCAGGAGCACTTCGCGAATGGTAGGCGAAAGCATGCCGGCCATAGCAGCTTTCACGTCATCGATGCAGTCATAAATGACGCGGTAAAGCCTGATATCTACGCCGTCTTTTTCGGCCATAGCCCGGGCATTGGCATCAGGGCGGACATTGAAGCCGATAATGAGGGCGTGGGAAGCAGAAGCCAGCATGACATCAGATTCATTGATGGCGCCTACGGCGGAATGAACGATGGAAATACGGACTTCTTCACTCTTAATGCCCTGGAGGGACTGTACCAGTGCTTCTACGGAGCCCTGGACATCAGCCTTAATGATGATATCCAGTTCCTTCATTTCCCCTTCCTTAATCTTTTCGAAGATATTGTCCAGGGTCACTTTCTGTACGTTCCGCTGTTCTTCTTCCTTGGCTCTGGAAGCCCGGAGTTCAGCAATGGCTCTGGCCTTCTTTTCATCCATTACATAGAAATGGTCCCCTGCTTCCGGCACGCTGTCCATACCCAGGATTTCAGCCGGTGCGGAAGGTTCTGCATTCTTCAACTTCCTGCCGTTTTCATTGGTCATGGCGCGGACACGGCCCCAGCTCTTGCCTGCCAGGATGCCGTCGCCTACATGAAGGGTGCCGTTCTGTACCAGCACGCTCATCACAGGGCCGCGGCCCTTATCCAGCTGGGCTTCTACAACTACGCCGTAGGCTTCGCGGTTCGGGTTGGCTTTCAGTTCCTGCATTTCAGCCACCAGGAGGATGTTTTCCAGAAGGTCATCCAGGCCGATTTTCTTCTTGGCAGAAATAGGGGTCATAATGACATCGCCGCCCCAGTCTTCAGCCAGCAGGCCTTCCTTGGACAGTTCTTCCTTGATACGGTCAGGGTTGGCACCGGGCTTATCGATCTTGTTGATTGCTACCATAATGGGCACGCCTGCATTCTTGGCGTGGTGGATAGCTTCAATGGTCTGAGGCATAACGCCGTCATCTGCTGCTACGATAAGCACTGCAATATCCGTAATCTGGGCACCTCTGGAACGCATGGCCGTGAAAGCTTCATGCCCCGGGGTATCGAGGAATGTAATCTTGTGTCCCTTGTAGCGAATCTGGTAAGCGCCGATACGCTGGGTAATGCCGCCGGCTTCGTGCATGGCCACATTGGTCTGGCGCAGAGCATCCAGCAGGGTGGTCTTGCCGTGGTCTACGTGGCCCATAATGGTAACCACTGCCGGTCTGGGCTTCAGGAAACGGGGATCATCAGGAGCCGGGGTGTATTCGGTGGGATCTGCTGCCGCTTCTGCTTCCTTCAGGGTGACGCCAAATTCTTCTGCCAGAATTTCGATGGTGTCCCGGTCCAGATTCTGGTTGATGGTTGCCATGACGCCGTCCATCATCAGATGTTTAATGATTTCACTGACTTCGCGGCCAAAGAGCTCTGCCAGTTCCTTCACTGTCACACTGGGCGGCAGTTCCACTTCTGTAGGATAGGAGGCAGCTTTCTTTTCAGCCATATGCTTTTTCTTTCTGGTCTGGTTCAGGGAACGGGCCATCAGAGAACCGCCTTCCTTTTCTCTGCGGCTTCTTTCCCAATCCTTCTTGGATTTCTTCTTGGCCGGTTTTTCTCTTCTCTGTACAGCAGCCGGTGCTTCTTCCACAGGAGCAGGGCGGCTGTTTCTTTCAGCCGGCTTCCTGTCCTGGCGGGAGCGGTCATTCCTGTCCCGTCTGTCATTTCTGTTCTCGCTGCGTTCCCCGTTTCTGGAAGATCTTCCGTTTTCGCTGCGGTTTCTGCCATCCCGTCCGCCATGGTCGTTTCTGTCATTTCTGCCCTGGCGGTCGTTTCTGCCGTCTCTCTGACGGTTCTGGCGGTCATCTCTCGGGCGGTTTTCCCGCTTTTCCGTCTTCGGTGCCTGTTTGGCTTCTTCCCGAGCCGGCGCTTTGACTTCTTTATTTTCTGCTTTGGGAGCAGCCTTTACGGGCGCTTCCGCCTTAGGAGCAGGTGCCGGTTTCGGTTCTTCCGGCACTTCAAAGGAAGAATAGGATTTCCGTCCTGTTTCCTGTTTCTTCCGGTCCGTAGGACGGCCCTCGTGGTCAAAGCGGACAGTGCGCATAGGCGGCCTTTTAGCCGGTCTCTTCTTTGCAGCAAAGGCCTTTTCCAAAATGGCGCAGCCATTGTCATCTACGCCGCTCAGTCTGCTGGTCACATCCACATTGTGACTTTTCAGTACATCCAGCACCTCTTTATCTGTTTTGCCATACTGTCTGGCTAATTCATAGACTCTCTTTTTCTTCTGCATAAGCAGCCTCCCAACCTTTATGATTTCCGGTGGTCAATTTTTTCTGCAATTGCCCTGCCGAATCCTTTATCTGTAATCAGTGCTGCCGTCCTGACCCCTTTGCCCAGGGCCTGTCCCAGTCTTTCCTTTTCTCCGAAGATTCTGGAGGAAATGTGGTATCTTTCAGCAGCTTTTATATATTCATCCTTTGTCCGCGGGGAGCTGTCTTCTGTAACAATCAGCAGGACACCCTGTCCTTTCTTAAGTCCTTCCGACACCTGTTCATTCCCGGAAAGCAGTCTGCCTGCTTTCATGCAAAGGCCAAGCATCCTGTAAATCGGCTCATCCATTTTCAATCTGTGCTTTCAGCGCTTCATACACATCCTTGGACACCGGACGCTTCAGGGATTTTTCCAGGCCGTGATTTTCATAGGCTTTGTTGAAACAGTCCATGCTGTCGCATACATACACGCCGCGGCCCGATTTTTTGCCTGTCCTGTCCACTTCGATTACCCCGGTAGGGAGCACTACGATGCGGAGGAGTTCTTTCTTCGGCTTTAATTCCTTGCAGCCCACGCACATGCGCATGGGAATCTTCTTTACCTTCATTCTTTGGGTTCCTCCTCAACCTCGCCGCCGGCTTCAATATCTCCCAGGATATCATCATCTTCTTCATCGGCATCCTGTCCGAATCCTTCTTCCTTCGCCTGGGTTTCGCTCTTAATATCGATCTTCCAGTTTGTCAGCTTCGCTGCCAGCCTTGCATTCTGGCCTGCCTTACCAATGGCCAGGGACAGCTGGTAATCAGGAACGATGACGTAGGAGGATTTTTCCTCTTCCCACACGGAAACGGAAATGACCTTGGCCGGGGAAAGGGCATTGGCAATATACACGGCAGGATCTTCATCCCAGCGGACGATATCGATCTTTTCATCATGAAGCTCGTTTACAATGTTCTGTACCCTCTGGCCCTTGGGTCCTACGCAGGCACCAACGGGATCCACCTTGGGGTCCATGGCATAAACGGCAATTTTAGAGCGGGAGCCTGCTTCACGCACCACGCTCTTGATTTCCACAGTGCCGCTGTAAATTTCAGGAACCTCCAGTTCAAAGAGCCGTTTCAGAAGTCCCGGATGGGTTCTGGAAAGGATGATTTCCGGTCCCTTGGTGGTCTTTCTGACTTCCAGTACGTAGCATTTGATTTTATCATTGGGATGGAATTCTTCCCCTTCAATCTGTTCCGCATAGGGAAGGATGCCTTCCACGCGGCCCAGATCTACGAAAATAGTGCGGGATTCGCTCCATTTCACGGTGCCGGTAATCACATCGCCCTCGCGGCCGGAGAATTCATCATAAATAGATCCTCTTTCTGCTTCACGAAGTTTCTGAATCATCACCTGCTTGGCGGTCTGGGCAGCCACGCGGCCGAAGTTCTTCGGTGTCACTTCGATGCGGAGCATGTCTCCTGCTTCATAGGACTTGTCAATCTTCTTGGCATCTTCCACGGAAATTTCATTCACTGCATTTTCAGAGTCGGGATCAATTTCTTCTACCACCATTTTTTCTTCATAAATATGGTAATCCCCGGTTTCCCTGTTCAGTGTAACAGAGGACTTGGCATTGCTGCCGGTTTCCTTCTTGTAGGCAGTGAGCAGCACCATTTCCAGTGCGTCAAAAACGATTTTCTCATCGACCTTCTTTGCCTTCACCAGGCCCTTGATTGCTTCGATTAAATCTAAATTCACGATGTCCATTTCCTCCCGGAATCAAAATGAAAAATGCAGTCTAACCTGCGAAATTTTATCTCTGCTTAAAGAAATCTCTCCCTCTTCCGTTTTCAGAAGAAGAGCGCCGTCCTCAGCAAGACCCAGCAGTTTGGCCGTAAATGATTTCACGCCCTTCTTCCCTTCCAGAGGAGCAAAGAGCTTCACATCCACGTCCTCACCGGTATAACGGATAAAATCTTTATCCTTCTTCAGCACACGGTCAAGGCCGGGCGAAGAAACCTCCAGCATGTAATTGTCAGGAATCAAATCCGCTTCATCCAGAAGCGTGCCTGCTTTCTCGCTCACAGTCTGGCAGTCATTCAAATCCACGCCGCCTTCCTTGTCAATGTAAATGCGGAGAATCCAATTTCTTTCCCGCACATATTCCACATCCACAAGTTCCAGGCCCTCTCTCTCCAGACCGGGCTCCAGCAGTTTTTCCACTGCTTCTTCCACATCCCTGCGCGCCATATGCCCTCCTTATCCTTAATATAAGAAAGAGTGAGCCGAAGCTCACTCTACAGGAAACTCTATACACACACTTACGGTTTGATTATACCACACTATGTAAAGGGTGGCAAATCATTGAGCTCTTCGCCTCTCCGAGTCGTGGCGACGGCTTCTCCGCCGTTTTTATCTCATTTCTCAAGCAAATACTGATTCCATCAAAGTCTGCCTTTATTCCTGAATTTTTAATGCCCTGCAGGAAGCGGGATAAACAGGGATGCAGGCTATACAGGTAGTCCCATGATGAAGCAGTGCATATAATTCTTATGAGAAAACTTTCTGAATGAATCAGTGCTTTCTGACGCCTGACCATCTCATAGAGCTTTCATCATTTTTCGCTGCTTCCACAGGAGAGGCGGACTGCCGCCTGGATAACCCGGGCAAAGGCAGGAGGAATCAGCTCTTTTCCCAGACTCTTTCCCAAAGTCCTTCCAATGATGACCCCTTTATTTCCGTAAAGCCAGGCGAAGTAGTAGAATTCCAGGGCCTCCCGATTTCTTGGATTGATATTTTTCAGTTTCACCGGAGGATAGTAACCCTTGGGCAGGCCCAGCTTGGCGCCTGCTTTTTTAATGAGGGACGTATTTACCGCATCGCCGGCGTCCTCCATATCACCGATAACCTGGTCCAGCGCCTTTCGTCCCCGATGGGCAAGACAGGACTTCACCACATCCATTTCATAGCAGATGAAATCAGTAAAAAACACATAGGGCGACTGCCGGGCCGTCCCCATGACATCCCTGTCGTAGAGACAGACTGCCGGTATATGGAAACGCCGTACCAGCTGGGCAATTTTGGAAATGGAACTCTCTCCCCGGGCATTGATGAGGCATATGCCGTGATAGTCGAAATTAACGCCCAGAGTCTTGGCGAAATAGCCAAAGGAGCCGTATTCCGTCTCCCCTTCCACCAGGATGGTGCACTTGGAATAAAGAGCTTCCTTCACTTCGGGAAAATGCATGATCAGGTGCTTCTCGATTTCCCTGTCAAAGTGGAAAGAAGCCCCGCAGGCAGCCTGCACTTTTTTCCTGTCGTCCCAGTAAATGCGGATAATCTGCCGATAATCGTTGACCAGGGAGTCCGTAGAATGGGTGACCACAAAAAGCTGCCCCCTCAGCCCATCCACGCCCAGTATGGTCTGCACCAGTTTCAGGAAAAAAGACTCTTCATTGTTCAGGATAGAGCGGCAGAAAGCCAGCATGGCCCGCTGCAGATAGGGATGGAGATGCAGCTCTGGTTCATCAATGCTCACAGTCACCGGGAGGAAACGGCGCCCTCTGCTGTCGGTTACAATCATGTTTTCAAAGGAAATAGCCCGGCTTTCCTTTTTCCGAATCATCTTGATGAGAAGCGATACCCCCACGGCAATCATGAGTTTCATGGTGGAATCATAGGACGTACCAATGGCAATGGAGCGGAAAATTTCATTGAACAGAACCAGGGTAGCCTTGCGGGCATCTTCCTTGGGCAGGGAAAGATGGAAGCCCTTCTGGTTCAGCAGATTTTCCACCTCTTCAATCACCTCGGGCCCGCCGGAAAGGTACCCTTCAAAAATGGAAATGGTTTTCGCAATGTCTTCCTCGGAAATCATTTTTCTGGGTACTTCATCCAGGGCGAAATCGATATAAAAGAGGCACCGCGTATACTCCAGAGGCAGCTCTTCTCCATTATCCAGATTATAAAGGCGGGGCACCACCTGCCGCACATGCTGTCGAAGCTCCAGATGGGCTGTATCCTTTAGCCCGTCATCCTCCGATGACAGGGTGATTTGTACTCTGATAGGCTTATCGGGCTCCAGAAAATCATTTTCTTTGAAACCGTACCCGTGGGTAATGAATTTCAGAAGTGTCAGGAAATTACTTTTCCCGATATTATTATCCCCCACAATATAATTTACCCGGCTGTCAAAGTGAAGCTCCACATGACGGAAGGTACGGTAATTTTCCACCAACATATGGGATATAAACATGGCCCTGCCTCCTTCGCATGAAATTTTTCCTTTTCTTTATTATATCATGGTCAAAAGGAGCAGAAAGGATTCAAACGGAAGAAAGGAGACTGCAGGCAGGGAATCCCAGGAGGCGGTACATAAAAGTCTTATCAAAACAGGCTCCAGCAGCCCATCAGTATACTGGTCCATTCGATACAAAAAGGGGCTCCTTTTAAGGAACACCCCTTTTTTATATGGACGCCTATCCAATGGAAGGCTGGGCTTTTTTATTTTTTCTCGAAAGGATCATCTTCCGGGTTCCGGTTATTCAGGATTTCATCCAGTGTCTTCATGGGGCACATGGAACCGCACATGGTACAGGTAAATTCATCTTCCGGTTTGCTGCTTTCCCGATACCTTCTGGCCTTGGCAGGATCGATGGCCAGCGGAATCATTTCTTTGAAGTCCACCTTTCTTCTGGCCCAGGACATTTTTTCATCCCACAGGGCAGCTCCCTTCACGCCCTTTGCCAGGTCAGCGGCATGGCAGGCGATTTTGGAAGCCACAATGCCTTCATGCACATCGTCCACATCGGGGAGACGGAGATGTTCTGCCGGAGTCACATAGCAGAGAAAATCGGCGCCGCAGGATGCAGAAAGAGCCCCGCCAATGGCGGCAGTAATGTGGTCATAGCCCGGTGCCACATCGGTAACAATCGGCCCCAGCACATAGAGCGGCGCCCCATGGGTCAGCTTCTTGGCCACTTCCACATTCATGCGCACATCAGAAATAGGCATATGGCCCGGGCCTTCCACCATGACCTGCACACCAGCCCTGCGGGCACGGAGCACCAGTTCGCCCAGATTAATCAGTTCGGAAATCTGGATGGCATCGGTAGAATCATGGCCGCTGCCGCTGCGGCAGCCGTCTCCTAAAGACAGGGTTACATCGTATTTCCGCAGAAGTTCCAGAAGCCGGTCAAATTGTTCATAGAAAGGATTTTCCTTCCCGTGCATGTACATCCAGGCAAAAAGGATGGAACCGCCCCGGGAAACCAGATTGGTAATCCGCTTGTTCCGCATAATGTGCTTTGCAGTCTCCCGATTCAGTCCTGCATGGATGGTCATGAAATCAACGCCATCTTTGGCATGCCGTTCCACAACGGAAAATAAATCATCAGCAGTCATGTCCTTCAGCCCCTTGTGGAGCACGCCCTTTACATCATACATGGGAACCGTGCCAATGGCAGCAGGGCTGTTCTTCACCAGCCATTCCCGGAAAGGTGCCGTTTCTCCGTAGCAAGACAGGTCCATAATGGCTTCCGCCTTCATTTCCCAGGCCAGCTTTGCCTTTGCCTGCTCCGTTTCATAATTGCACACATCTTCCGAAATGCCCAGATTCACATTCATCTTTGTGCGAAGTCCCTTACCGATGGCATAGGGGTGAAGAGATTTGTGGTATATATTGGCAGGAATGACAATAGTTCCTTCTGCCACTCCCTGCCGGATATATTCTGCCGGCACTCCTTCATCCCGAGCTGCCGTTTCCATTTCCTTCGTTACGATTCCCTGTCTTGCCGCTTCCAGCTGTGTCATGATTCCTCCCATGAAAAAAAGCCCGCCATAGCGGGCTTTGAACAAACAGATTGCCTGCTTCCTTACGTCGGTATAAACCGCATCAAGTTCAAAGGGTCGGATTTCATCCTCTCAGTCCACTGACTCCCCCAGCATGTATGTATTATACCATAGGAGGAAAAAAGTTCAAAAGATTCAGATTCAGGGAAGCGGCAGGCAAAGCATCCGGCTGTCTTTCCTACTTTTCTCCCATCTCCAGACACTAAAAAAGCCGGAACCTTTAGTTCCAGCTGAATCATCATGTGGTGCCGAGGACCGGAATCGAACCGGTACGAATCTCACGATTCGAGGGATTTTAAGTCCCTTGCGTCTGCCAGTTCCGCCACCCCGGCAGGTATATATGAAGATTATAATAGTTAAAATATGGAGGCGGCACCCAGAATCGAACTGGGGATAAAGGTTTTGCAGACCTCTGCCTTACCGCTTGGCTATGCCGCCATATGGAGCGGAAAACGGGACTCGAACCCGCGACCCCAACCTTGGCAAGGTTGTGCTCTACCACTGAGCTACTTCCGCACTGGCGACCCGGATCAGATTTGAACTGACGATCTCCGCCGTGACAGGGCGGCATGTTAGACCACTACACCACCGGGCCGCACGTAAGTTACTTAATTAGTATACCCACCATCCTCCTTTTTGTCAAGGGAATGATGACTTTTGTCATTTATGGGTAAAAACGGGAGAAAATGGAAGAGAATCATAGCATACAGGCCGATTTTCCCAAACCCTTTTTGAAACTTTTTCCCTTTTTATAAAAAAAGTTTTCTGCGTAAAAGAGCCAGGGAGTCCAGGTCCATAAAACTGTCTTATGCCATGGACATCCACCTTAATTAAAAGTTTGCAGGAAAAGAACCGGGCTTTACCTTTTCCCCCTTAGGAACCACAAAGAAATCGTCGTCAAAGGTTCCTTTAGCCATCTTCCGCAAAATACCGTAACCGCCATGAACCATATGAAGATCCGCCTGGAGCAGGTCTACCATAGGCTCGATGTACTTCTTCACCGGCTCCACATCATAGCAGCCGGTATCAATAATATAAAAATCGTGAATGGGCGCATAAAGCTTCTTCAGATAACCATGAGCTTCGTCTCGGCCCATCTTTTTCTCCAGCTTTTCCATATCAATGGAGGATTCCTTCATGAACTCCATCCAGCTTTCCGTAAGAAAAACGCCATGCATATCCCGCTTCAAATCGGCCAGGTTGTCTCCGGAAAGAAGGATATCGATGCAATCCCTGGTTTTCGGATATACCAGAGGCGCCGAAGAAGCGGCAATTCCAATATTTCCTCCGCCGCAGCCTGTGGTGCACACCACGATTTTTGATACATTGTAAAAATGATCGATCTTATCCTGCACATAATGATGAAGCACCTTGGGATCCCGGTGAAGACCGGGCGGCATGAAATAGACCACACTGTCTGATTGAGCCTCTTTCATCGCTTCTTTCAGTTCTCCTGCCAGTGTAGGGCAGGCAAGAATGACCGTCTGATTTCCCATTTCATATCACCTCAGCATATAAACAAAAGCTGCCCACATAAGAACCGTGACAGCTGCACCCAAAAACAGAATCATGCCCTTTCCATCCCCGCATCTGCCATCAGACACTACTCTGCCAAACCGGGACTTTGCACCATCCAGAAAAAGGAGAATGGCAAAAGCTGCCGCCTGGGCATAGAGAAAAAGAGAAAGGTTTTGATTATCTCCCTCAGAAACAGTAACCAAAATGCAGGGCGCCAGAATCACCGCCATGCAGAAGAGCTGCAGGCCCCGATACCACAGGGGATAGTGCCGCTCAGGCGCCTTCCTTTTGACTGCCATCCAGCTCCAGATAGTCATGAGGAAGCCCAGGGCAAGAAAGATAAAGTTAAATTCATCCATAAAAATCGCTCATTCCGATACCGCTTTCAGAAAAGGAATCAACATAGAATTTCCTGTCTTTATTGTGGCATGCACAAAAAGATTTGTAAATGACAATTCATCCATGCTTTTCTGAAATCAAAGAAGTCCTCTGTCTTCATCATCTGAGCAAGGTCTCAGATGTCCGAGAGCCAAAGTCTGCTTGTAGAAATTCTGCGTTCGCCCCGGGAAGACGGCTGATTTCGGCCCGGTAAAGCCCGGCCGGAAGAGGGTTTCTTACACCATAAGAAATGTCTGCTTTTGTTTCCTTCAAATTTCCAGCACAAAAAACTTCCTGTCATCCCGCGATTCACGCGCCAATCTTCAAGGGGCTTCATGAGCCTGCCCCTCAAGGGATGTCAGGAAGTTTTTCATTTGAAATTCGGCCGGCCTTTGAGGGAAGAATCATATTAGAATCCATAGGCCTCCTGTCTTCCATGGATACGCGCCGACAGGAGGAATCGCCCATGTTTTCCGGGCCTTTCGTTCCCTCTGCTCATATAGTCAGAGATAAAGGAAGAAATTTCATTTCTCATCTTCCTGCCGCCCGAAACTCTTCATTTGACACCTCCTGTCACCTATGCTATAGTTAGACTTAATTACAGACATGCGATGAAGAGAAGAGTAGGCAGATGACAAGGCCAAAGAGAGCTCCCGGTGGTGAGAAGGGAGTGCCAAAGAGCTGCTGAAGATGGACTCTGAGCAGGGAAGGCCGAATGATGAGGCATCCCGGGTGCGCCCGATACAGCGCTCAAGTATCAAGGCCTTATGGCTGGCGTACCTATAGAGGTTCATGCAGCAATGCATGGATAAAATTGGGTGGTAACACGAATCTTTCGTCCCTTTAGGGATGGAAGATTTTTTATTTTAAGGAGGTTTTATGCCTTTCTATAATGGAACTTTATTTGAAATAGACCGGAAGGAAATGCTCCGCTATGCAGGCATGAATCCCAAAGGTAAGAATTTTCCCGAAGAAGCCGTACAGAGTGCCATACAGGAGGCGCTGGCACTGGCGGAGCCTAAAGGCATCTGGCAGGTGATCCCCTATTCTCCTTCTGAAGGAAAGATTGAAGGAAATCCGCCTCTGGTGCTGTCCGGAAACAGCATCCGTCACCATCTGGCCAATTCCTGGTCCACTGCCGTGCTGGCGGTGACTGTGGGTGATGAAATCGAAAAAGCATCGGATGCTGCCTTCAAGTCGGGAGACTATGTACGGGGTCTTCTTCTGGATGCGGCAGCCACTACTGCCACCGAGCATCTGGCAGACCAGGTGGACCGGCTCATCCAAAAGGAAGCTACAAAGGACGGGCAGAAAACGGTATGGCGCTTTTCTCCGGGCTACGGAGACTGGCCGGTAACCCAGCAGAAAGACTTCTGCCGCCTCATCGAAGCAGATAAAATCGGCATCCAGGTGACAGACCATTCCATGCTGTTCCCAAGGAAATCCGTGTCCGCCATCATCGGCATTTCTCAATGCAGCCAGCGCCCTGCGCCGGCCAAATGCCGGACCTGCTCTCTTCTCACCTGTCCCTTCAGGCATTAAGTTAGAATAGAAAGTCCAGCGCCTGTCACAGCACCGGGATTTCGAAAATTATTTCTTGAAAATATAACTTTCATATTCCATCATATAATATAGAAAAATCATATGTCACAGAAAAGGAGTGCTTTATGATACTATTTGACGGCGGCATGGGTACCATGCTGCAGAAATTCGGCCTTGAGGCAGGAAGCTGCCCTGATTATTACAATATTTCCCACCCTGATGTGGTACAGCAGATTCACAGGGCCTATATGGAAGCAGGGAGTCAGTTTATCACCACCAATACCTTCGGTTCTTCTCCGCTGAAGCTGGCCGATTACGATCTGTCAGACAAGGTGGAAGAAATCGCTGCAGCTGCAGTGCGGAATGTGCGGACTGCCTGCGGAGATAAAGTGAAAGTGGCCGGCGACATGGGCCCCACGGGAAAATTCATCAAACCCATCGGCGATCTGTCCTTTGACGAAACCTGCGAAAACTATTACCGTCTGGCCAAAGCACTGGCCCGTGCAGGAGCAGACTGCCTCATCATTGAAACCATCATCGATATCCAGGAAATGAAAGCCGCCCTGATAGCAGCCAAAGAAGCGGCCAGCCTCCCTGTAATCTGCCAGATGACCTACTCCGAAGACGGCAGGACAATTCCCGGCACAGACCCCGTTACGGCCACCATCCTTCTGGATGCCATGGGTGCTGATGTCATCGGAGCCAACTGCTCTGTAGGTCCTGACAAGCTGCTGGAGGCCGCCCGCCAGATGGTTTCTGTCACCAATAAACCTGTGATTATCCAGCCCAATGCAGGCATGCCGGTACTGGAAAACGGAGAAACCCGTTTCCCCCTGGGGCCGGAAGAATTTGCATCCTATGCGCCGGAATTTGCTAAAATCGGCGTATCCTACCTGGGCGGCTGCTGCGGCACCACGCCGGACCATATCCGGAAAGTGGCAGAGGTGCTGAAAGATGTCCCCCTGACTCTGCCGCCGAAAGTGAAGCCCTTCACCGCCCTCACTTCCCGGACAAAAACCGTATTCATTGGTGACGACTATGCTCCCGTCAAAATCGGGGAACGAATCAACCCCACGGGAAGAAAGAAAATGAGAGAAGATATCCAGAAGGGCAGCTTCGTTTCCGTCAAGAAGGAAGGGCTGGCAGAAGTGGCTGCCGGTGCTGATGTACTGGATGTGAATATGGGTGTTCCCGGCATCGACCAGAGGGAAGCCATGGAAACAGTCATTTCCCAGCTCTCCATGCTCTGCCCGGTACCTCTGTCTATAGACAGCACGGACCCGGCGGTGCTGGAAAGAGCGCTGAAAGTATACCCCGGCCGCCCGCTCATCAATTCCGTCAACGGCGCCGATGATGAAATTCTTGAAAAGGTGCTGAAACTGGCCAAAACCTATGGTGCCGCCGTACTCTGCCTCCCTCTGGAAAAGGGAAATCTGCCGAAAACGGCGGATGAACGGATACGCATTGCCGCTGCCATCATTGACAAAGCCCTCAAGGCAGGCCTTCGGAAGGAAGACCTCCTGCTGGACCCCCTGGTGCTGACTATCGGCTCCTCCGACACCGGTGCCAGAGAAACACTGAAAACCATTTCTTTATATAAGAAGGAATTCGGTCTTCCCTGTGTTATGGGAACAAGCAACGTTTCCTTCGGCCTTCCTGCCCGGCCCCGGATCAATGCGGCCTTCCTCACCATGGCCTTTGCCTGCGGCATGAATGCCCCCATTATCAACCCCCTGGACAAGGATATCCAGGATGCTTTCATCAATGCCAGACTGCTTCTGGGCTTTGACCCCGGCGCCAGGGATTTCATCAGGGCCGCTGCCCTTTCTGAAGAGCCGAAAGCAAAGAGCGCCCCCTCTGAAGACCTGCCGCCGCTGGAAAGAATCAAAGCTGCAGTAAAGAACGGAGAAAAAGAAGAATCGGCCGCCCTCATCAAAACACTGCTGGACAGCGGAATTTCTTCGGAAACCATTATCAAAGAAGGCCTTACCGCTGCCATGACGGAAATCGGAGACGGCTACGGTGCCGGAAAAGTATACCTGCCCCAGGTCATGATGGCGGCAGAAGCCATGCAGGCCGCTTTCAAAGAATTGAAGAAAATTCTTCCTGAAATGAACAGCTCCGCCAAGGGCACCCTGGTCATCGGCACCGTCAAAGGCGATATCCACGACCTGGGCAAAAACATTGTAGCCGCCCTCATGGAAAACAGCGGATACCGGGTCATTGACCTGGGAAAAGACGTGGAACCAGAGGTCTTCGTTCAGGCAGTCAAAGACCATCATGCAGATCTGGCCGGCCTCTGCTCCCTCATGACCACCACCCTGCCGGAAATGGAACATACCGTGAAAGCATTAAAAGAAGAAACCCCCGGCGTTAAAATTCTCGTAGGCGGCGCCGTGGTTACCCAGGATTATGCCAGCCGCATCGGCGCGCCGAACTACTGCAGAGACGGCATTGCCGCCGTTAAAATAGCAGACCGGCTGACAGGAAAAGAGGAATGATTGATGAGTACATTAAAAGAAAAACATAATCAGCATATATTTACCATCACTACGGAACTGGACCCGCCCAAAAGTGCCTCTTCCTCGGTCACAGAAGCGCAGGTAGTCAAAGTCGCCCCCTATGTGGACGCCGTAAACATTGCGGACTGCCCTATGGCTAAAATGCGTATGAGCCCCATTGCCCTTTCCTCCATCATCCAGAGCCGCTATCAGGTGGAATCCATTTTCCACCTCACCTGCCGGGACCGAAATGTCATCGGCCTGCAGGCGGAACTGCTGGGCGCCTACGCCCTGGGAGTCCATAACATTCTCACCCTCACAGGAGATCCGCCTTCCATAGGCGACCACCCCGATGCCAAGGGAGTCTTTGAAGTAGACTCCACGGGCCTCATCGAAATCGCCAAAGCCCTGAACGAAGGCCATGACATGATGGGCCATGAGCTGGGAGAAGCGGCTGACTTCTACATCGGCACCACTGCCAACCCCGGCGCCGATGATTTGGACAAGGAAATCCGGCGGCTGGAAGGAAAGAAGAAGGCCGGCGCCCAGTTTATCCAGACCCAGCCAATTTACGACATCCGACAGGCAGAAAATTTCCTTGCTGCCGCCAAAGACCTTTCCCTTCCCATCCTCTTCGGCATTGTCCCCTTAAAGAGCTTCAAAATGGCCAATTACCTGAACAGCCATGTGCCCGGCATCTTCATTCCGCCGGCGGTGATGAAGGCCATGGAAACGGGAGGCCGCGAAACGGGCATCGCCCTTTCCAGAGAACTGGTACAGGCCTTAAGAGACATCCACGCCGACGGCGCCCATCTCATGCCGGTAAATGATGTGGATGCGGTGGCAGAAATCTGCCGAACCCATAAATAAAATATCCGTAAACCAGAAAAGCAGCATCTCCCAGGATGCTGCTTTTTCATATCCACCTCAAAGGTTCTTCTTTTTCTTCTTATTGTAATACCATATACCACCATAAATCAGCGTAATCATAATGATGAGAATCGTCAGGCGGAAAGCATGCTCCTCCATATTGACCACATCATGTCCCAGCACCACTTCCATAGCCGTGGATGGCAGCTTGCCGATGAGACAGCCCAGGGCGTAGGAGCGGAAATGCATGCTGGAAAGGGCCGCAATAGCCGTGACCAGACCATTGGGCATATAGGGAATGGCTCTGGCAGCCGCCATGGCCTGCCAGGAATCATAGGAATCCAGTTTTTTCAGCGTTTTACTCTTATTGATAATATTCATAGCCATGCCCCGGAAAAGAGTACGCATGACATAGAAGGAAATAAGGACTCCCACTGTTTCCGCCAGCCAGGAAATGATAACACCCCAGAAAAGGCCGAAAATCAGTCCATTCGCCGTGGAAATAAAAATGGATGGAAGAAATCCGACGATATTGATGACCACATCAATGAAAAAGCTCATGAAGGCAGCATAAATACCAAAGCTGTGCAGGTACGCAATGGTGCCTCTCAGATCTCCATCCTTTGACAAATGATAAATGGTAGGGTAAAAAGTAGGATCAAAGAAATGGATAGCCGCCAGCACCAGTATCAGCAGCGCGAGAACAGAGAGGCGGAATTTCCGCTCCCCCTTCTCATTCCAATTTCGATATCTCATAAAAGGCCTCTGTTATATACAGAATACGCAAAAAGCAAAGGGATAGCCAGCCTCTGAAGCAGAAGGAATACACCTTGACAAATCCTCCATAAAGGCAGAAAGCTCCTTCCCTGTTTTTATATTATATGCTACTTTATAAATATATCATACCATTGTTTTAAATAAAATTAAATCCCAGGCTTCCGGTAAGCCCCCTTCCATCATAGGGAAAAAGCTGCCTGCACAGGCTCCCTCAGGGTAAAAGAAAAAGCAGACCTTGTACGTCTGCTTTTTCGCTGCCCATGAAAGCTCAATCAATGACTGCTTCCACAGATTTCGTCCGCATAGCTGCGGATTGTATCAGCCATATCTTTCCGGTCCACTGTCTCCGTAAACCGTTTCGGACGATTTTCCAGCTCTCCCAGCTGTTTGGGAACGGGAATGCCCGTTTTATCTGCAATTTCACGGAGCGTATCGTAGGGACTTTCCATTTCTTTAAGACCCAGTGCTTTGGCTACTACGCCAGGGAACTTGTATGGATGGGCCGTACTGATAATGACAGTGTGGGAATGACGGGGAATCTCCCCTTCCCTTCTCAAATGGTCATAAACCGCATAGGCCACAGCGGTGTGAGGATCCATGAGATAATCATAGTTTTCGTACACCTCGCTCATGGCATGGGCCATATCTTCCGGAGAAGCCCAGCCGCCCATCATTTCCATGTCTGCCTTGGCAAAGGCCTCTTTGGAAACTTCATACTTTCCTTCCTTCTTCAATCTGTCCATACTTTCCCTCACCTGCTCTGCCGAGCCTGTAAGGTAGTAGAGGAACCGTTCAAAATTGGAGGAAATGAGAATATCCATGGACGGTGCTTCGGTCGTGTAGAAAGGACGGTTAATATCATATACACCAGTTTCAAAGAAGTCCGCCAGTACTTTGTTTTCATTGGAAGCGCAGATCAGCCGTCCAATGGGTGCTCCCACCTGCTTTGCCAGCCAGGCAGCCAGGATATTGCCGAAATTGCCGGTAGGCACTACCACGTTGAAAGATTCATGATCACCGATGGAGCCATTTTTCAAAAGCTTCAGCCAGATCCATACATAGTACACCACCTGAGGCAGAAGACGGCCTATATTAATGGAATTGGCGCTGGAGAAAAGAACACCCTTTTCTGCTTCCTCTTTACGAAGGCTGCTTCCGAAAACCTGCTTCAGCGTTCCCTGGGCATCATCAAAATTGCCTTCAATACCCACCACCTTCACATTGCTGCCCAGCTGCTTCTGCATCTGATCCTTCTGCAGCGGGCTGACACCATGGGAAGGATAGAAAACCATAATATGGACGCCCGGCACATCGCGGAATCCCTCCAGAGCTGCTTTTCCCGTATCACCGGAGGTGGCAGTCAGAATCAGGATTTCCTGGTCATCCTTTTCCTCTTTCTTTGCATATACAAGAAGATAGGGGAAAAGAGACAGCGCCAGATCTTTGAAAGCACAGGTCCTGCCATGGAACATTTCCGCCATGGAAAATGCCTGAGACAGGGGCTTGACCGGTACAATGTCTTTTGTTTCAAAAGTACCGGTATAAGCACTGTGAGTCAGCTTTTTCAGCTCTTCTTCCGGAATATCCGTGAGGAAATGGGACAGCACGAACGCTGCCAGCTCCTCATAGGTCATATCTTTCAGTTCATCTGCATGAAGAAAAGGGGCCGGGAGAAATTCCGGCACATACAGGCCGCCGTCATCAGCCAGTCCTTTCACCAGCGCCTCTTCTGCCGTTACTGTTTCATTACTTCTGGTACTTCTGTATTTCATAGGACACCTCCGAAGAATTTTTCCCGTTTGCATTTATTTTATCATAAATGGCAGGGGAGAGACAGGGCCTTCTGTGGGGCCCTGCCTTCCCCATGAGCGTTTTCAGGTGCAATGGCCCCTGGGCAGCCGATGGGGAAAATGGCTGTTTTACAGCAGCAGTTATAAAGCAGCCGCGCCGTCATTTTCATCTGTCCCCCCGCTGCAAGTCCAGTGGAGCCACGTATGACAGGCAATAAAAAATCCCACGAAAACTCGTGGGATGTAAGTTCTTGGTGGACCATCAGGGTTTCGAACCCCGGACACCCTGATTAAGAGTCAGGTGCTCTACCAGCTGAGCTAATGGTCCGTTCAACGAAAATGATTATATCATTTTCTTCATCATCTGTCAAATCTTTTTTTATTTGATTTGAAAGATTTTTCAGATGACTGCCTTCATCGGGTAACAAAGATACTATACCATAAGATGCCTGTTTTTTCAAATTAGATATTGATGAGAATTAATAATGAATGCCATATTTCTGTTTCAGTTCTTCAATATCCGCCCTCATATCCCGGTCGCAGGCTTCCAGCGCCTCTTTCGGATGGGGCATTTTCTGTCGGGCCATGAATGCTTTCTTAGCGCTGGCCATTTTGTAAATATGGGCCAGCTCCCTTTTATAGGATGCCATGAACTCCTGCAGTTCTTCTTCCGTCAGTTCTCTCTCTTCCGGAGAATCGATTTTTTCGTCCTTATCCATAGGTCCTCCTTATCAAAAAATCCTTATGCCGGATGAAAGGCATAAGGATTTCAAATTTCTGGTGCGTCTAGAGGGATTCGAACTCTCGACACCTGGTTCCGGAGACCAGTGCTCTATCCACTGAGCTATAGACGCCTAACAAGGAGTATTATAGCACAAAGGGTGGATAAAGGAAAGAGGTTTTTATTTTTCTACAAAAACCCGGGGAATTCTCTTGAGGTCACAGGTGATTTCATGAGGAATGGTACCGGCGGTCTTTGCCACTTCGTCCAGGGTGATTTCCCCTTCTCCCTGCCGGCCCATGAGGATGACTTCATCGCCCGGTTTCACGGAATCATCTACTGCTACCATGAACTGGTCCATGCAGATGCGTCCCACAATGGGGCAGCGTTTTCCTCCAATGAGGACTTCTCCCTTATTGGAGAGGCAGCGGGGATAGCCGTCAGCATAGCCGATGGGGACGGTGGCGGTCTTCATGTCTTTATCAGCCACATAGGTGCCGCCGTAGCCGATGGCTTCTCCTTTATGCAGAGTCTGTACATGGGTCACATGGCTCACGATGCGCATGACATACTGGAGATCCAGTTTATGTTCCATTTCATCGGAAGGCTGGGGTCCATAGATAATAATGCCCGGGCGGGCCAGGTTGTGCCAGCTTCTGGGAATGTCGATGACGCCGGCGCTGTTGGCAGAGGAAATGACAAAATCATCGGTGACCGGCATCTGGGCAATGGCTTCATCGAAGCGGTCCAGCTGCTTCAGGGCTGCCGACTTATCTTCGCAGTCTGCTGTAGCCATATGGGTCCAGGTGCCATGGAGATGAAGATGGGGATAACCGGCCAGTTTTTTCAGGAAAGGCTTCACATCTTCCGGATGGGTGCCGATGCGGTTCATGCCCGTATCAATCGGCATCATGACTTCCACTGTTTTACCGGCGCCTTTGGCAATATCTTCAAAAGCGTCAAGGTCTACTGTATCGTCCACCGGAAGGGTGAGGTCATATTTTACACCCATGAGCATGTCTTCCGGAAGGGGAAGGCCCAGTACATAAATGGGGCAGGTAAATCCGGCTTCCCGGAGCTTCGCGCCCTCTTCTACCCGGGCTACTGCAGCTGCCGTATATCCTTCTTCCATTGCAATGCGGAGTGTTTCCACAGCGCCATGACCATAGGCATTGGCTTTAACCACGGCCAGTACATTCACTTCCTTGGGCAGGTGCTGGCGAATGACTCTCAGATTGTGGCGAAGTGCATTCAGATTGATTTCCATGTAAGAAACAGGCATAACAAAATCTCCCTCCAATAAAAAAAGTCACCGCAGCTGAAATTCACGGGTTTTCCCCGTCAGAAAGCCGCGATGCTTCGTAGTCCTTATGAAATTGTATTCCAAAAGGTTACCCTTATCATAATCCAATGGCGCTAAAAAGAAAAGGGCCTGACGCAAAATTGTAAGTGAAGAGAAAAGGCAAGTCTCATCCCCTCACCTTTTCCCGTGGCTATTCATCTCTCAGAAACTGCTCAAACACATAATTTCCCAGGGCCGCTCCATGGTAGGTGAGGAAGAGATGACGGTCCTCCTCTGTAAGCAGTTTCTGTTTTTTCAGCATTGCCACCTGTCTGCCATACCAGAAGGAGAGAGGATGGCCGTAGCGGTGCTCGAAGTCATCCAGAGGAATGCCCTCTTTCATGCGCAGGTGAAGAAAACAGTATTCTTCCATTTCATCCTTTTCCGTCAGCTCTTCTATCTCTTCGGCCGGAGCACTGCCGGTCAAAAGATCTTTTTCATACATCCTCACACCGGGGCTGATGGTAAAGCGCATACGGCCGATGCGGGAAGACGCCGCCGGTCCCAGTCCCAGGTAGTCAGAAAGTTCCCAGTATTTCCGGTTGTGCCGGGAACGGTATCCCTTCCGGGCAAAGCTGGATATCTCATACCGTTCAAAACCGTAATGAGGAAGGATGCGGCACATATCCTGGTACATGGCCCAGCTTTCCTCTTCAGTAGGCCTTGGAAGCTTTCCTTTGTCTGCCAGCTGGGCAAAGCGGGTGCCTTCCTCAAGGATAAGGCTGTACACGGACACATGGGTAATGGGCAGGTGCACTGCCCAGAGAAGAGATTTTCTGAAATCCATGAAGCTCTGCCCCGGCAGTTCATACATGAGATCTACACTGATATTACGAAATCCCAAGTCCCAGGCCCTCTTCACCGCCTTTTCCGCTTCCGAGGCAGTGTGAAGACGGCCAATCGTTCTAAGGAGCCTGTCGTCATGACTCTCTACGCCTATGGAAATGCGGTTGATGCCAAGAGCCCTGGCATGGCGCAGGTAGGAATCCGTCATATCGCAGGGATTCATTTCCATGGTGATTTCCGGATGGTCCGATATATGGAACCGGCGCCGGATATTGTCCATCACTTCCGCAAGCTGATTTTCCGAAAGGGAAGAAGGTGTGCCGCCGCCAAGATAGATGGTATCACAGAGATAATCCTGAAAGGCGGGGCTTCTCATTTCCATTTCCTTTGCCAGGGCCTTCAGAAAAGGGGCATCCGGTTTCCTCCCAATGGAATAGAAGCCGCAGTAGGCACAGCGGCTTCTACAAAAGGGTATATGAATATAAAGTCCCAGGTCAGTCATCTTTCAGAACCGCCATGAATGCTTCCTGCGGAATTTCTACGCTGCCCACCTGTTTCATGCGCTTCTTTCCTTCCTTCTGCTTTTCCAGAAGCTTTTTCTTACGAGTCACGTCGCCGCCATAGCACTTGGCCAGTACGTCCTTCTTGTAAGCCTTAATAGTTTCCCTGGCAATAATTTTGCTTCCAATGGCAGCCTGGATGGGCACTTCAAACTGCTGACGAGGAATAATATCCTTCAGCTTCAGCGCCAGAGCCCGGCCCCGCGCAGGCGCATTGCTGCGGTGAACAATGATGGACAGGGCATCCACCAGATCCCCGTTCAGGAGGATATCCAGCTTCACGGCATCGGTCTTCTGGTATCCGTCCAGCTGATAGTCCAGGGACGCATAGCCTTTGGTGCAGGATTTCAGCTTGTCAAAGAAATCAAAAATAATTTCGGAAAGAGGAATCTTATAGGTCAGATCCACTCTGGTCTCATCCAGGTATTCCATGGTCTGGAATACGCCGCGGCGGTTCTGTACCAGTTCCATCACGTTGCCCACCATGTCGGACGGCACCAGGATATCCACCTTGGCCACCGGCTCTTCGATATGTTCGATTTTCGTCATAGGCGGCAGTTCTGCCGGATTATCCACCGGTACCATGGTGCCGTCGGTTTTGAAAACATGGTAAATAACGGAAGGCGCCGTGGTGATAAGTTTTAAGTGGTATTCCCTTTCCAGTCTTTCCTGCACCACATCCATATGAAGAAGTCCAAGGAAACCGCAGCGGAAGCCGAATCCCAGGGCCTGGGAGGTTTCCGGCACAAATTCCAGCGCCGCATCGTTGAGCTTAAGTTTTTCCAAAGCTTCCTTCAGATTATCATAGTCCTTACTGTCAATGGGATAGAGTCCGCAGAAAACCATGGGGAGAGCCTTCCGGTATCCCGGCAGGGCTTCGGAAGCCCCATTTTCCGCAGTGGTAATGGTATCCCCCACTTCGCAGTCCTGGACGTTCTTGATGCTGGCGGCCACATAACCTACGGAGCCGCAGGTAAGGATATCACAGGCCTTGGGGAAAGGGGAGAAATACCCCACTTCCGTTACCGTATACACCTTGCCGGAGGCCATCATGCGGATATTCATGCCCGGCTTGATTTCTCCATCCATAACACGGACATAGGCAATGGCTCCCTTATAAGAGTCGAAGATGGAATCAAAAATAAGGCAGCGCAGCGGTTTTTTCGTATTGTCCGGAGGCGGCGGCACCTGCTCCACAATCCGTTTCAACACCTCTTCCACATTTTCCCCGGTTTTAGCAGAAACAGGAATGGCATCAGACATATCCAACCCGATGATATTTTCTACTTCCTTCTTCACCCGGTCAATATCGGCACTGGGAAGATCGATTTTATTAATGACCGGAATAATTTCCAGGTTGTGGTCCAAAGCCAGATACACATTGGCCAGAGTCTGGGCCTGCACGCCCTGGGTGGCATCAATGATAAGGATAGCCCCTTCACAGGCAGAAAGGCTTCGGGATACTTCGTAATTGAAGTCCACATGGCCTGGGGTGTCGATGAGGTTCAGCTCGTAGGTATCGCCGTCTTCATACTTGTACATGAGGCGCACGGACTGCTCCTTGATAGTAATGCCCCTTTCCCTCTCCAGATCCATGGTATCCAGAATCTGGGCTTCCATGTCTCTCTTCTGTACCGTGCCGGTGAGCTCAATAAGCCGGTCCGCCAGGGTAGACTTGCCATGGTCGATATGGGCAATAATTGAAAAATTTCTGATATGTTCTGTATCCATAATGACTCCTGTAAAAAAGAATGGTCTGTCTTCTATCATCAATTTATATTTTACTATAAAAGAAATATTTCATCTACGAAAAGAGTTTCTTTACATCCTTTCCTGCCGTCAGGAACATTTTTCGCTCCATGCCGGGCAGGAACCCCTTCTCTCATATTTCACTTCTCCTGTCTGCTTCCCTGTTTTCCCACAAGACCCGGTGCGGCAATGGCAAGGATGACGAGCAGGATGCCCAGGGCCTGGAGAGAGTCAAAGCGGACGTCAAAGAGGAAAAGGGAGGCAATGACAGATACTGCCGGCTCCACCGTAGCAGTGACGGAGGCCTGGGCTTCACTGAGGTAATGGAGGCCCGCATTATAGCAGGTAAAAGCCACCACGGTGCCGCAGATAACGATCCAGAAAGAATCAAAGAGCACCGAACGCTGAAAAAAACCGGAGTAATCGGTAACCGGATCAATCAGCCAGGCGGATATGGCACCGGTAAACATGCCTATAGCCAGGATAAAGGAATTGTCCATGACTGTCATCAGGTGCTTGGGATACACAGCGCAGACTGCGAAGAAAAGTGCTGAGGCCAGTGCCAGGTAGACGCAGGCTGCCGGTACGGAAATGCGATGGATATCGCCGCCGGTAACAAGGAGGAATACGCCGGCTATGGCCAGCACCACTGCCAGCAGTTCACCCCGGGCCGGAATCTTTCTATTTTTCAGAGAAACCCACAGGATCACCATGGCCGGGCAGGTATACTGGATGACCGTGGCAGCAGCCGCATTTCCTGCCGCAATAGAGGCAAAATAGGTATAGTGCATAAGCATAAGCCCCACGATACCATAAAATACCAGCTCCAGAAAAAGAAGGGGCTTTCTCTTGACGGCTCTTACCCCTGCCTTCCACTGCCCTTTCATCAGGGATACAAGAAACATGATGATGCCCGCAGAAAACATGCGGAACACCGTGAGATCCATGGCATCAAGGCTGCTCTTCCTGAAAAAATCCTGAGCTGCCAGCCCTGTCCCTGCCCACATGGTGCCGGCAATCAAAACCATGATGACTGCAAAGAGCTTCATTCGGCTCCCCTCTTTTCATTTTCGAAATCTACAGGCTCCATGGAAATCCACGAGGAAGCTCGTATAAAAAAAGACTTCCTCAATGATTCAGTGCTTTCCCAGTACACAAAAACCCGCCATCACGGCGGGTCATACAATCTGGTGGGACTATTTGGATTCGAACCAAAGACCTCTTCGATGTCAACGAAGCGCTCTGACCAACTGAGCTATAACCCCGGATACTGAGGTCATTATATCATGGGATAAGAGAAAAAAGCAAATATTATAAAAGGTGACGCGTTGCGGCCCCTTTCCAGTCCAAAGGAGCTGCAGTGCGCTCAAAGTACAAAAGGACAGGGCTCTGGAAGGGGCTGTATTTCTTCCCTCAAGAAGAGAAGAAAAGTGTTAACCTCCCATTCTTTGAGTCGTCCCTGTCCTTCCTCTTAGAAGTCAAAGAGGGACATCTGCTCTTCGTCGGGCAGGTCCTTCAGTATGCCCATATCATCCATGGTATCAATAATGGTCTGGCTCACCTTTCCCCTCTTCCGGAGATCTTCCTTGGAGGTGAAGGGATGGTTATCCCTGGCTCTTACGATTTCCTTGGCTACGGAATCACCGAGGGCAGGAATACAGTTGAAAGGCGGCAGCAGTTTCCCATCCACCATTTTGAATTCGGAGGCCGCCGACTTGTCCAGGCTGATAGGCAGGAATTCCAGTCCCCGGAGATACATTTCCGCCGCCACTTCGATGACTGTGGCATTGCCTTTTTCCACGGCCGTAGGATGTTCCAGGGAAGCAATGCGGGCCAGTTCCTGTTTCTGGGATTCCAGTCCCTTCAAAATGACCGGCGCATTGAAAGATCCCTCGGCGCGGATGGTAAAGTAGGCAGCATAGTAGGCCAGAGGCTGGTACACCTTGAACCAGGCAATGCGAAAGGCCATCATAACGTAGGCCACCGCATGGGCCCTGGGGAAAAGATAGCCGATTTTCAGACAGGAGTCGATGAACCACTGGGGTACATGGGCCGCATCCAGCTCCGCTTTGTTGTTGGAACCGTTCTTTTCCAGACCTTTCCCTTTACGCACATTTTCCATGACTTTGAAGGAGGTAAGCGGTTTGACGCCATGCTTGATGAGATAGTTCATAACGTCGTCACGGGTGGAAATGGCATCTTCCAGTTTGACTGTGCCGTTCTTGATGAGATCCTGGGCATTGTTCAGCCACACGTCGGTGCCGTGGGAGAAACCGGAAATTCGCACCAGCTCGGAGAAATTTTTCGGCCTGGTGTCTTCCAGCATGCCCCGGACGAAGGGAGTGCCGTATTCCGGAAGTCCCAGAGCACCTACCGTCACCCCTTTATTTCCAATCACCGACGCCAGCTGCTGGGGCGTAATGCCCAGAGCTTCGGTGGAGCTGAAGAGAGAGAGGGTCTTCTTGTCATCAAAGGGGATGGACATGGGGTCGATTCCCGTAATATCCTGGAGCATACGGATAACTTTCGGATCATCGTGACCCAGAATATCCAGTTTCAGCATACGGCCGGAAATGGAATGGTAATCAAAATGGGTGGTAATGGTGCCTGGAATGATATGACCATCTTCATCTTTCAGGTATTTCTTATTGGCCGCATACTGAAGGGGCGTGAAATTGTGGATATCCATGTCGCGAGGACATACCATAATGCCCGCCGGATGCTGACCGGTGGTTCTCTTCACCCCGGCCACTCCTGCAGCCAGCTTTTCAATGAAAATATCATTAAAGGTGAGGCCCCGGTTTTCTGCATATTTCTTTACAAATCCATAGGCCGTCTTATCCTGGATGCCTGCAATGGTGCCGGCGCGGAATACATTGTCCCTTCCGAAAAGTTCTTCCGTGTATTTATGGGCCACACCCTGGTCATCGCCGGAAGAGAAATTGAGGTCGATATCAGGTACCTTGTCTCCATCGAACCCAAGGAATACGGCAAAGGGGATATCATGACCGTTCTTGCTCAGCGGCGTTCCGCACTTAGGGCATTTCTTGTCCGGCAGGTCGAATCCGCCGCCTACGGAGCCGTCCGTGAAGAACTGGCTCCAGTGGCATTTGGGGCAGACATAGTGAGGCGGCAGCGGATTGACTTCCGTAATGCCTGACATGGTGGCAACAAAGGAAGAACCTACGGAGCCTCGGGAGCCTACCAGGTATCCCCGGTCGTTGGAATGTTTAACCAGTTTGTGGGCAATGTAGTACAGTACGCCGTAGCCGTGCTTGATAATCGGCGTCAGTTCCAGAGTAAGCCGGTCTTCCACGATTTTGGGAAGGGGATCCCCATAAATGGCGTGAGCGTTGTCATAGCACATTTTCACCAGTTTGTCATCGGCGCCTGCAATCTTCGGGTTGTAAGATTTCCATTCTTCTGCCAGGGGCTTTAAAACTTCACACTGCTCTGCTATTTTCCTGGTATTGGTTACCACGATTTCAATGGCCTTGTCTCTGGGGAGGTAGGAAAATTCATCCAGCATTTCCTGGGTGGTGCGGATATAAACCGGCGGATGGGATTCGATTTTCCCCGGTTTTTCCCAGTTGGAGAGCAGGATATCCCTGTTCCGCTGGTCTTCGGCAAACATATAATGGGCATCGGAAGTGGCACATACCGGACGACCTGCCTTTTCCCCGATTTCGATGACTTTCCTGTTCAGGTCCTGCAGGTCCTTTTTCGAATTCACATTGCCGAATTTATCTTCATTGATAAGGAATTCATTATTGCCCAGCGGCTGTACTTCCAGGTAGTCATAAAATTTGGCTTTTTCAATAAGCTCTTCATCGCTTTCCCCCGCCAGGACGGCGCGGAAAAATTCACCCATCACACAGGCGGAACCGTAAATCAGTCCCTCATGGTATTCTTCCAGAATGGGTTTGGGAATGAGCGGCCGTTTCCGATAAAATTTCAGATGGGACAGGGTGACCATGCGGTACAGATTCCTAAGTCCTGTAATGTTTTTGGCCAGGATAATGATATGGTTGTACTGCTGGCGGTCCGTATCCGGATCTTCCGGGATTTCATCAATCATGTACCCTTCCATGCCGTAAATCACCTTCTGGTGATATTTCTCCGCCAGGTCCTGAATCTTGGGAAATGCCTGAATCACGCCGTGGTCCGTAATAGCTACGGCAGGATGATGCCATTTGGCAGCGGTCTTGATGATTTCTTCATTATCAATGAGGCCATCCAGACTCATTTTGGTATGAAGATGGAGTTCCACCCGGGGCGTGGGATAAGTATCCTCATGGTCAATGACCTGGGCTTCCCCTTTTTCCATCTGCTGCAGTTCCAGAGTCAGACCGCCGGAATACTTGTCAAAGCGTACGTTGCCTCGCACCTTCACCACAGTGCCTGGTTTCAGTGACTCCACCCCCTCCGCATCTTCCGGGTGGTCAAAAAATTTCTTGCAGGGAATGCCGTTGCTGTCATCGGCCAGCCGCATGAGGAGAAGCTTCTTTTTGCTTCGAAGTTCCCTCACTTCAGAGCTGATGACGGTGCCCGTGAAGATGACACCATCTGCTTCGTCCGTAATGGTTCTGATTTCCACAGGATCTCCGGTAATGTGCTTTCTGCCCAGATAGATGCCATTGGAAGCCCCCTTCTTTCCCCCATCTTTAGGGGAAGGAACGAAGGCGCTCTTTGGGAGCACGCTGGTCAGGTCTGGAAGTATGTCAGGCATATCCATTTCCGGCACACTTTCTGCTTCTGGCGGCAGCGGCGCTGCTTCCGGAGGAATATCATCCAGGGAAGGCAGGGGCACATCATCAGGAGGGAGCGCATAATTTTCCAGGGGCTCTTCATCGGGAAGGGGAATACCGTCCATGCCGTCCTCGCCGGAAGGCATAGGATCTGCCGGTCCCTGATCCACAGGGGCGCCCATATGAATGGCGATAGATGAAAATACTTCATCCGATACGTCTTCTCCATTGATATAAATAGACTCCACCGGCAGGATTTCCTTTCCCATATCCCTGAGAGCCCGGATAGCCGCATTCCTGTCATCGGCCTTGATGTACCAGGCCCTGCATTCTGTATCTACCTCCATCAGTGTAATCATGGAATTCTTATTCCGTGACTGCAGACGGTATTTTCCCATGTATGTACTCCTTTCGTGATAAAACCGGCCCAGGCGGAAAGGTGCTTTCCCGCGATGATTCAGGCGGAAAGACTTTTCCTTATTCTTTCGGCAGGTCCTCCTTGTTCTTATAGGTAATCACCGTATCCACGGCTTCGTAGTCCGATTCAAAAAGGTCATGATAGACTCTGCCATCGGCCCATTTCACGCTCTGCTTAACGGTCACGTTTTTCCCTTCATGACCTTCTTCTGTTTTTTGTTCTTCCTTCTGGGAAGGATCCACGCGGTTTACGGTTTTAAAAGGCACCGTTTCTTCCTTTGTTTTGGAAATATCTACATAGGAAGGCTTGTCTTCCTTATTTCCCAAAATCCAGACAGATATGGAGCCCGGCGCATATTCCGCATAAATATAAACGCCGTGTTTCAGATGGTTCCTAAAACAGAAATCAATGACTCCCTCTGCCACCGTGGCATCCCGCCCCAAGGGGACATAGGATACGGGGGAAAAGTGGCAGGTACGCTGCGTCACTTCCAGCCCCGCCAGGAGTACGGCATTGAAAAGGGTGGAACTTACCTGGCATACGCCGCCGCCGGAGCCCGGTTCCAGTTTGCCGTTAATAATGACCGGCGCCTCTTTATACCCATTGGCTGCAGAGCGGGAACCGGTGGTGCGGTTGTAGGAAAAATCGGCACCGGGTTTCAGATAGGTGCCGCTGATTTTTTCTGCTGCCAGGGAAATATTACTGCTCCTGTTGGCATCTCCTCCGAAAGAGGTGCTGTATCGAGCCAGCACTGTATTGATTTCCTCTGCTTCCTTATCGGACATGTTCGGCTTCACTTCTTGGGTCACGGGGATCTCCATTTCTCCCCCTCTGCCTGTTTCCAGCCTGTCCTTCACCCCCTGCATCAGGTCTTCTTCCTGAATAGCCAGATGGGGCCGTCCTTTGGAAAAGGTAATGGAGCCGTCACTATGGAAACGGGGCATGGCGTTCTGCGGCGGTTTGCTGTATGTCTTGATCAGCTGGTGGGCCTTCTTTTTCACCGCTTCCTCATCAAAGGAAGCATCTATATGGGCTGCTTTCCCCGAAAGAAGGGCTGCCCAGCGGTCTTTCCACTGCTGGAAAAGGCTTCCCTGTCTACCGATGGCCAGGGCTTCGTCCAAGCTGTGTTCATCATAGGAGACGTGCAGGTCCTTATAATTCCAGGTCTCCTTCACCGAATCCTTCACCAGATTCAGATTCTCCTTCTCCATGGCTTTATTTTCTTCCTGCAGGAAATCCATCATCTGCGCTTTGGAAAAACCGCCTGCCGCAACACCGTTAATTCTCACGCCCGGAATCACCGAATCACCTTTCACCCAAAGAAAGGGGGCGGCAGCTCCCGTGAGGAGCGCCACCAGTGAAATCATGCCAGCTATCCGTTTAATTCGTAATTTCAATGACCGGTTACCTTCATTTCATACAATATGTCAGAAGCAGGTCTTTCAATTCCATTTCAGAAGAACCCTGCCTTGTTTTCATCTGATAATTAAAAATCTGGAGCAGAAACCATTCTGCTTTCTTTTCTCCCACTTTGGCTGCTTCATTCTGCATATTCCGCCACATCCAGGAGCTGCGGATGCCCAGGGCCTGCCTGATTTCCCCCTCTGGGCGGCGGTTCCTTTTCATTTCGTGAAAAATCTTGATTTTCCTGAATTTGGAGGAAAGGAAACCCAGGTTCTTAATGGTAGTGGAAATATCTGTGAAAACGCGGTCCGTGCTTTCCAGCACCACACTGGCCTTCCTATCCAGAAGGGCGTCGGTAAAGCGGAAAATCCCCTGGTTCATATAATCCGGAAGGGCCGCTTCCAGCAGTTTTCGACTCACTATGTCCCGATTTCCGCACATCAGCACAATTTTATCACATTCCGTCTGGAGAAGGGGAGCAGAAATCTGCTCCCAGGAAGACAGAACGGTCTCCAGATACCCCCGGGCCTCGTAATCCACCCGTTTCCCTGCATCCGCCAGCATTCGAATCATAGTGCCTGCCGCATCTCTGGGATTCATCAGACTGTATTCCTCGCTTATGCAGATGGAAAGGAGGGTTTTAATGATTTTCGTCCTTTTATCGGGCTTCCCATCCAACAGGATGATGAAGAGGATATCTGGAGAAAGGTCTTTCACCGTTTCAAGAAAACTTTCCTCCCTGTGATCCTCCTTTTCGGACCGCCTTTTCAGAAAGGGCGGATTATGGAGGACTACTGCCGTTTCTGCAGTGAAAAGGGACTGCCCTTCCAGCGCATTCTGATAGGCTTCAAAGGTGCCGCTCCCGTCAAACAGGGTCACCTCCGGCGCCTTTTTGTGGAAATAGGAATCAATGATCCTGTTCTTCCGTATATTGGCAGATACGGGATCATCGCCGTATAAAAAGAAGCAGTTGCTTTTATTTAATTTCTTCATAACCATGATGTATTTTCCAGCTCCCACTTATGCCGGAAGGATGCGGTCTGCATGCCTTCCCTGTACACATTGGCTGCCTGATAATTTTTGAATTCAAATAAATCCACATCCTCAAAGGACGAGGAAAGACGGCTTCCGCCATAAACCACGGCCTCCGCCTTGACCCGGTCCATTTCCTCCTCCCTGATGCCCGCTCCATTCTTCCGTCCGGACGCGATCCAGAGGGTGTGGGCAGGAAAGGACGTTTTCTCCATTCCCCTTCTTCCCGAAAGATAGACGCCCCTATCCCCCTCGGACAGAAGCCAGCTGCTCCCATTGGTGACAAAGGACAGGCGCCCCAGGCGGAGACGGGATTTGGAAAGCACCCGAATGTTTCCCTCAAACCCCTGCAGAAGGCGGGGCGTCTTTTCCTTTGCCCTGCCGCCGGTCACCCAGATTTCTCTCACCGGCACCGGCAGCGTCAGAGGAAGCGGTTCCTTCACGTCTTCCAGATTTAAAATGAGGATATCCGCATCAAAAATCCCTTCATAGCCAAGAATCGACTTCCATTCCCAGTCCGACGTATGGGAGGGAATGCTGCCGCCTTTATAGTATAAGATTTTATGCTCTCCTGTGACAAGTACCGCTCCCTGATCCGGGCCAAGGTCAGGGCAGTATACCACCCACTCCGGTCTGGTTATATAAAAGAAAAAGGTCAGACCCAGAAGAGAACACCACAGGAGAAGCGCTCCATACATCCTTTTGGGAACGGAAAAAATCGCTTTTTTGAAATAGCAGATTCCTACTGTAACATAGTACAGAAGAATCTGTACCATGGTCAGCCCGCCGGTTTGAACCTGGGCCCCCGGCCAGAAAGACAGATGAAGATTCAGATGAAGACCTGCCCAGAGAAGGTAATCAGCCCCGTGGAGTATGCCTCCGGAAAGAGGCAGACACACCGGTGCCGCAGCAGCCGCCACCAGACCTGCTATGATCACCCATTCCAGAAAAGGGGTAACAAAAAGATTGGCCGGAATGAAATAGAGAGGCAAGGTATGAAAATCATATAGCATCACCGGAATGGTGAGCACCTGGGCTGCTGTGGACAGAGCCACCCCTTCCTTCACCCATCGGGGCAGGAAAGAAATCCTTGAAAGCTCTCCCATAAGGGGTCTGTAAAAAAGGAGAATGCCTGCTGACGCCCCGACGGACAGCTGGAAACTCACATCATACAGGTAAAAGGGATCCCACAGCAGCATGCCTGCCACCGCCGCCCCCAGGAGGTTGAGAGAAGTCTTCTCCCGCTCCAGGAATACACCGCCTACGGAAAGAATACCCATCACCGCTGCACGGATGACCGGAGGCACCAGACCGGACAGGAGGGCATAAAAAAGAACCAGCACAATGGACCCGCCTACCACCAGCTTTTTAGGCAGGTGAAGCCATTTGCCAAGAAAATAGAGGAATCCGAAAAGAAGGGCCACATGGGATCCGGAAACGGAAAGAATATGGATAATGCCGGTGGCGGAAAAGGAAGTCATGATATATTCCGGTATTTCATTATAATTTCCGCCAAAGAGCAGGGTCATAAGGATATGGAGCCTGAGGGAATCCATGTAGGGCTTAAACCAGGACTCCACCTTTCCTTTGATTTCGTCGGCCAGCCGGCCGGCCCTGTACTCACCGCTTTCTCCCAGAAAATGGATTTTTTCCGGTTCCTGCGGATAAATCCTGCCCATGAGCCGGCGGCTCCGGTAACGCCCTTCCAGATCAATTTTACCGGGATTTTTATAAATCCTCACAGCCGTCATCTTTCCGGTGACGGAAATGGAATCTCCCGTGCCATAAAGCTTTTCCGGATGGGTATCATAAACAAAGGCCGTACCGGAAAGTGATTTTTCCACGCCGTCGCTGTAGGTGATAGATTCCAGTTCCGTGTAGTAGCGGGCATAGGCATCACCATCCCGGTTGACCGATGGCGCCTCCTTCACAATGCCGGTCCAGCGCCCTTCGCTCCCTGCTGCCCAGGATGACTGCTGCTCGTAGTACCGGTCAGCCAGAAACATACGACCCATACCGGCTGTGAGGATACACAGGAAAATCACCATCAAAAGGAGTCCCCTTTCCCTGCGAAAAAGGAAAGATAAAAGAAGAAAGCATCCCGCTGCCAGAGGAAAGACCCAGGGCCAGCGCATGAAAAAAGAAGGGAAGGTGTCATAAAGCACCACTCCCAGCGCCAGAGAAAGGGCACTCCAAAGCAGGGGATACTTGGTATTCATAATGTAATTTTATCCGCCAGTTTTTTAAACTTCCCATCGCCGATAGATGGTACATGCTTCAGATCCTCTTTTGTTCTGAAGCTCCCATGTTCTTCCCGGTAGGCCATGATTTTTTCGGCTGTTACCTTACCGATGCCGGGCAGTGTTTCCAGCTCTTTCGCACCGGCCGTATTAATATTCACCAGTCCCAGGGCACCGGGGTCTTTCATATAGGGATCCAGGGGAATCCATATTTTCATGCTTTCCGTCACCGGTTCCGCCATGTTCACGGCAGTCATATCAGCATAGGGCAGCACATCTCCTGCTGCCTTCACAGCATCATAGTAATGACTGCCCTCCGGTATTTCATAGACTCCCGGATTCTTCACAGCCCCTACCACATAAACAAGGATTTTTCCTGTTTTTTCCTCTTCTGCCTGGCTTACTGGAAGAGAGGGCTTTTCTTTTTCCTGCCTGAGGGACAGGGGATCCAGCACAAAAAAGGACAGTCCTATGAGAATACAGGCAATGCATACGCAAAGAAGAATGGCTCTTCTTTTGTCTCCCTCGGTTCCCATAGGCCTGTCCCCCTGTTTCAAAAAGATTCAGAAAGTAAGGTAAAGAATCAACGATTGATTATACGAGCAGCGGCCAAGGCCTTTCTGCCTTTATTATTTTTTCTGTTCGTCCTGAGGCTGCTGTTCCTGCTGCTGACGGGCTGCAGCGGAATTGGAATCGATCAGGCTCTGCCGGTTTTTCTTCAGGCTGTCCAGCACGTTTTCCATGTTTGTTTCCACGTACTTCAGTACATCCGTGGCATAGGTCACAGAGCTGGTGCGCAGTTCGTCGGCCGATTTATTGGCAGAGGAAATCACTTCATTAGCTCTTTCCTGAGCCTGTTTGACCAGTTCGCTTTCTTCCGTAATGCGGGCAATATAGTCCTTTGCCTGCGCTACCGTGTCTTCCGCCTTCTTTTCGGCATCCAGCATAATCCGTTCCTTATCGGCAACAATTCTTCTTGCACTTTCCAGTTCATTAGGCAGGGACTGGTTGATGGCATCAATCAGCCGTTCCACCTCATCCTTATCCACCATTTTCTTATTGGTGAACGGCACCTCGCTGGCATTGTTAATGACATTTTCAAGTTCTTCAAGAAGTTTTCTTGTATCCATAATCGGCAGCCTCATTTCTTAATAGAATTTACTTTCCTTTTTATCATTTCCTGGACAAAGGGCGGCACCATGGAGGTCACATCTCCATTAAAATGAGCCAGCTCCCGGACGCCGGTAGAAGAAAGATAGGAATAACGGCCGTCCGTCATAAAGAATGCTGTTTCCAGGGTGGGATCAATCTTTTTTATCATCAGGGCTCTCTGGAATTCATATTCAAAATCGCTGAATGCCCGGAGTCCCCGGATCAGGAGATGGCAGTTCTTTTTTGCCGCATATTCATTGAGAAGCCCATCAAAAGCATCCACTTCCACATTGGGGATATCCTTAGTGGTTTCCTTCAGCATGGCAATGCGTTCTTCCGTAGTAAACATGTAGTGCTTTGTGGGGTTTAAAAAAGCCGCCACAATCAGCTTGTCTACAAGGCTGGCGCTTCTTCTGATAATGTCAAGATGACCATAGGTGACCGGATCAAAACTTCCGGGGCATATAGCTAATTTCATTCAAACCTTCTCCTCATTATCTGCACTGCAGATAACTTACAACAATGGCCCCCACTTTTTTCTCTTTCCACAACTGGCATTTTCCCTGGAAAAGAGACAAATCAGGCGGTTCGGATACAGAGTGTTCTGCAATAATGATGGCTTCTTCTGCCGGAAGGTCACAATCGAATACCTCCTGCAGAACCTCATTGATATATCCCTTCCTGTAAGGCGGATCCATGAAAATATAGTCAAATTTCTGTCCCCGGAGCGTTTTCAGGGAGGAAGAAACATCTCCCTTCAGAATACGGCTCCGGTCTGCCACATGGCAGCGAAGCGCATTTTCCCTGATGATGGCACCGGTAGCTTTATCCAGGAATACCGCTTCTCCGGCGCCCCGGCTCAAGGCTTCCAGTCCCATGGCTCCGGTACCTGCAAAAATATCAAGTACCTTTGTCTCCAGGATGCCTACATTGGCAAGTACGTTGAAAACGCTTTCCCTCACCCTTCCCAGGGTGGGTCTGGTATTCCGCCCCGCAGGAGACGACAGCAGAGTGCCCTTGGCGCTTCCTCCGATAATTTTCATGTGTTCTACCTCATTTTCATCATGCAGAAAAGAATTCCTTCTTTCCACACTTATGTTCATTATAGCATAAACGGCTATGTAAATCGCCGGTGAGTTCAAATTTTTTATAGCTGAAATAGTTCTCTGTCCGACTTGATGCCGCTGTGTATCATGGCGGCAGGAAATTTTTCGCTAATAGTTTCCTGCCGGCCTGGCACCGCTGTTTTTCATCTTAATAGGTTTCGGACTCCGCCTTTTTGGCCCGGGTCATAAGGATTTCCAGAGCTTCCCTGGCGTTATGGTCGCCTTTAATCAGATGGCACACTTCTTCCGTAATAGGCATGTCGATATGCTCCCGCAGGGCGATTTCATGAACCAGCCGGGCCGTACGAATTCCTTCCACCACCATGTTGGTGCTTTTGCTGATTTCATCAGCAGTCATTCCTTTGGCCATCATCATACCGGCCCGGTGGTTGCGGCTGTGGATGCTGGTGCAGGTGCATACCAGATCCCCCATGCCGGAGAGGCCGAAGAAAGTGGTCATCTGGGCGCCGAAATGGACGCCGAACCTGGTCATTTCCACCAGTCCTCTGGTCATCAGGGCAGCCCGGCAGTTGTCACCAAGACCGATGCCATCAAGAACACCGCAGGCCAGCGCCATAATATTCTTCAATGCACCGCCATATTCCACGCCCCGTATATCATCGCTGCGATATACCCGGAAAACAGGGCTCATATACAGGTCCTGCACAATCTGCACCGCTTCCGGCACAGCGGAGGCAGCCACCGTGGCGCAGGGAAGCCCGATGCCCACTTCTTCCGCATGATTAGGGCCGGAAAGGGCCACAATCTTATCGGTAATACCAGCCACTTCTTTCGTAATTCCTTCTGAAAGGCGATGGCCTTCATTGTCTGCCAGTCCCTTGGACGCGCATACCACCACCGCATCTTTCATGAGCCAGGGCTTCAGACGGGCTGCCATGTCCTCTACCACATGAGAAGGAGTGCAGATAATCACACAGCCTGCTCCTTCCACCGCTTCCTCCAGGTCGCTTGTAATGCGGATTTTTTCAGGAATGTGAGCGCCCGGCAGGTATTCTCCATTTTCCCGGGTCTTCCTCATTTCGTCTGCTCTAGCAGGGTTTCTGCAGTACATAATCAGATCATTATTCCGTCCGGCCAGTTCGATCATCATGGCAGTACCCCATCCGCCGGCTCCAATCATTGCAATTTTCAAAGGTATTACCTCTTTTCCCTGGTAATAGGCTTCTCTTCACCTCTCAGAAGCCTTCCAATATTATCTTTATGTTTTCCAATGACAATCACAGCTGCCAGGGCACCGAAAGCCACATATTCCAATGGTTCTCCTTCAATCAGCATGACAAGAGGTACCACCGGTGCGGCCAGAATAGATCCCAGCGAAACAATATGTTTCCATTTGAAAATAGCAAGCCACACCAGAAAGGCTGCCAGCACGGCAGGAGCGCAGATATAGGTAAAAGCCCCTACGCCGCAGGCCACGCCTTTGCCGCTTTTAAAATGAAGAAATACAGACCAGTCATTGCCGATAATAGCAAATACGGCGCAGAGAAGCACAATCACCGGATCAGGCATTCCCAGATGCACCGCAATGAAGCCCTTCATGAAATCACAGATAAAGACAGCCAGTCCTGCCTTCACCCCTAATTCCCTGTAAGCATTGGTGGCACCGATATTTCCGCTCCCCACTTTTTTTAGATTCACACCATAAAATACACGGCCAATGATATAGCCGCTGGGGATGGCCCCTATGAAATAAGCCAGCACAATCCACAGGATGGATTCTATCAATCGTCGCCACCGTCCTTTTTGCTCCGTACCACAATACGAATGGGCGTCCCCTCGAAGCTGAAGGCCTCCCGAAGCTTGTTTTCAATAAAACGGACATAGGAAAAATGAATCAGGTTGGCATCATTCACAAACATCACAAACGTAGGCGGCCGCACGCCCACCTCTGTCATGTAATAAATCTTCGCTACCCTGCCGGAATGGGCGGGCGGCGGATTGATCATTTTCGCATCTTCCAGAAGGTCATTCAGTACCGAAGTGGATACACGAAGATTCTGCTGCTCTGCTACGTTGTAAATCAGATCACCAAGACGATGGATTCTCTGTTTGGTCTTAGCCGATCCGAAAAGCATGGGCGCATAGGGAGCAAAAGGAAGACCATTTCTGATTTCCTTTTCAAACTCATTGATTGTATGTTCATCCTTTGCAATGGAATCCCATTTATTGACGAAAAGAATTAGTCCCTTGCCGGCTTCATGGATGTAGCCGATAATTTTCTTGTCCTGCTCCGTCAGCTTGTCTTCCGCATCAATCACAAAAATAGCCACATCGCAGTTATCAATGGCACGAATAGAACGGATGACGCTGTATTTTTCCAGAGGTTCGTCTATTTTGCTCTTCTTCCTCATACCTGCCGTATCCACCAGGATAAAGGTCTTTCCCTTATAGGTCCAAAGAGAGTCCACCGCATCTCTGGTAGTTCCCATTTCATCAGCCACCAGGGACCGTTCATAGCCCAGAAGGGAATTGATGAGAGTGGATTTGCCCACGTTCGGACGGCCTACAATGGCCGTGCGGATAATATCTTCCGATTCCTCTTCCTTCAGGTTGGGGAATCCTTCTGTAATCCGGTCCAGCAGGTCACCGAAATTCAGCCGGTTCACTGCAGAAATACCGATGGGATCCCCCAGCCCCAGCGAATAGAATTCGTACACATCCATTTCCTGGTTATCGCTGTCCACCTTATTCACTGCCAGCACCACAGGCTTGCCGGTCTTTCTGAGAAGTCCCGCAATGGTCTCATCATCGCTGGTCATCCCGGTTCTGGCATCCACCACGAACAGAATGACATCAGCCTCCTCCATGGCCAGCTCCGCCTGCTGGCGAATGCCGCTGGAAATCTGGTCCTTCTCATTCCGGAATTCAATGCCGCCGGTATCAATCAGGGTAAATTCCTTATCAAGCCATTTCACATCACAGTAAATCCTGTCTCGAGTTACACCGGGGATATCCTCCACAATCGATACACGCCGCTGGGCCAGTCCATTAATCAGCGTAGATTTGCCTACATTCGGCCTGCCTACAATGGCAACGAGAGGTTTGCTCATAAGTCCCCATCCTTTCTATATGTAAAATCAAATGTATTATCATAACTGCCTTGGAGCAACACTTCTCCATTTTTGTTATACTGTATTGAAATTGTATGACGGATGGCGGTTTATGTCAAGGAAAATGGTTTCCTGCCCGCCATGACGCTTCTGTAATTCATTGTGTCAGGAGGATGCTGGCAAAGGGGGTTCCTGTGAGGCTGGCATTATGGCTGCCAGCCTCACAGGAAAATTGTTTACTGCACTAAAAAAGCCGCCCCGAAGGGCAGCTTCTTTATTATTCTTATTCTTCAGCCGGAGCTTCTTCATGGGAAGGAGCTTCTTCCAGTGCGAAGGAGATTCTTCTGCGGCCTTCATCAATGTTGATGATGCGGACTTTGAGTTCGTCTCCTACCTGGCAGATATCGCCCGGTTTCTTGTTGTGGTCATCGGTCATTTCGTTGATGTGGAGAAGACCGGTAAGGCCGTCATCCAGTTCTACAATAACGCCGAATTCAAGGATCTTAACGACCTTGGCATCCACAATGTCATCTACTTCATGATCATGGATAGCTGTTTCCCAAGGATTGGGGAGGCAGTCCTTGTGGCTGAAGGAGATTCTCTGTTTTTCACGATCGAAGGATTTGATTTTGACATCAATTTCCTGTTCCGGTTTGAGAACATCTTCGACCTTGGCAATCTTTTTCCAGGAAATATCGGAAATATGGAGAAGGCCTTCTACGCCGTTGATACCAACGAATGCGCCGTAAGGCATAATCTTCTTTACAGTGCCTTTGAGAACGTCGCCGTTTTCATAGGCTTTTTCGATAACATCCATTTCTGCATTTCTTTCATCTTCCAGAACGGCTTTGCGGGAAAGAACCAGTCTGTTCTTAGCGCGGTCCACTTCCAGAATCTTAGCCTGGAAAGTCTTGCCTACCAGGTTCTGCAGGGAATGAACGAAGCGGAGATCGCCCTGAGACAGGGGAATGAATCCGCGGAGAGATTTAATCTGAACAAGCAGACCAACCTTAATGGCTTCAATGCCTTCGCATTCAACGGGTTCACCTTTTTCGAATGCTTCTTCGACTACATCCCAGTCAGCGAGACGGTCTACTTTAATCTTAGATACGTAAATTGTGCTATCTTCTTTAACGCCGCTGACGATCTGAACACGGAGAGTGTCACCAATTTTCAGCACATCTTTCAGGGATGCCGGTGCCGGGTAGGAATATTCATGTGCAAGAAGAACAGCTTCTGTCTTATATCCGAAAGAGATATAAGCCTTGTCGTCGGTGAGATCTACGACCTTACCTTCAACGACGCTGCCTTTGTGTACATCCAGGTTCATTTCCTCCTGATCCAGCATTTCCTTCATGTTTTCCATAATACAAACTACCTCCTCTATGATCCAGTCCGGTGTGGATGCACCGGCGGTGATGCCAATCTTGTCCCGACTGTGGAACCAGCTCGGTTTTAGTTCCCCAGCCGTTTCGATATGATAAGTCCGGGCTCCCTCTTCCCCGCAGATTTCCGCAAGTCTTGAGGTGTTGGCGCTGTTGCGCCCGCCTATGACAATCATCACATCTACTCTATCCGCCAGCTCACGAGCCGCCTGCTGCCGCTGCATGGTTGCGTCACAAATGGATTTGTTGACGTGAAGGTTTTTCACCTTTTTCCCCAGCGCTTCGACAAGCCGGTCGGCCAAGACAGCTGAAAATGTGGTCTGAGTGACTATATAGGCTTCATCCAGTGGCGGGAGTGCATCTACATCTTCCATGGTTTCTACCTGGTAAGAATGTCCCACCGCCCATTCAGCCACACTCTTCATTTCAGGGTGCCTTTTTTCACCGATGAGTATAACCTGCTTTCCGTCTTCCACCAGTCGATGAGCCATCTCCTGGTTCCTTCTAACGAAAGGACAGGTTGCGTCCATTAGGGCCAGATTTTTGCACTTAAGCATATTATAACACGAAGGCCCCACTCCGTGCGAGCGAATTATTACAGTTTCGTCAGTGAGACCGTCGAAATTGTCCACTGCCGGTATGCCCCGCTGAGCCAGCTTTTCCACTACCTGGGGATTATGAATGATGGGTCCGAAGGTAACGGCTTTGATGCCGGAATCTGCGGCTTTTTCGGCAATTTTCAGCGCTCTTCTCACGCCGTAGCAAAATCCCATCACCTTTGACTTGTAAATTTCCATAGGTTATGTACCTTTTCTTTCGTCTGCTATAATCAGACTTATTGTATTGCTATAAAAAAAATCAATATCTATGAAATTAGCTTTTAAAAGGAATCCTATCCTTTTTTCCTTCCATAGTCCTCTATCATAGCCTGAATCCTCTGCTTCACCAGTTCATCCAAAGCTGCTGTATTTCTATCATCAGGCCTGGCTTTTCTGACCGGTATGGGTTTCCCTATAACTACGGCCAGAGGACCTTTTTTTACAGGCAGAGGCTCGGCACCGATAATGGCTACCGGAAGGATGGGTGTGCCGGTGAGGATGGCCAGAAACGCCATGCCCGGATGAAAGCGGCCCAGTGCCTTTCCATGGACAAAACCGCCTTCCGGAAATATGCAGAGCACCTGTCCCTTCTTCAATTCCGCAAGGCTTCTCCGAATGGCCGTCATGTCAGCGCTGTTTCTTTTCACAGGAAAAGCGCCCAGATATCGAATCAACCGGCCAAAAAGAGGATTTCGGAAGAGCTCCGATTTAGCCATGAAACTGATTCTTCTCTTCTCCATGGCTATTCCCACAAGGGGCGGATCGAAATAGCTCTTGTGATTAGCTGCTGCAATCACCGCCCCTTTGTCCGGTATATTTTCCCTGCCTTCCACATGAAGGCCATACAGGCTGAAGAAGAAATAGAGCAGGGCCCTGATAATCTGATATCCCATAGTACCTCTTGCCGCCATGACTTTCGTGTTCAGGAAACTTTCTTCATATAGTCATCCATAAGTTTCTGGATACGTCCTTTGATTTCATCATTTATCTCTGCCACCAGCTCATCATCGGGCCGCTGCTTCCTGACGGGCACCGGTTTTCCGATAAGCACGGCCAGAGGCCCTTTTCTGTGAGGCAGAAACCGGGAACCCACCACTGCCACCGGTATGATCGGAGTGCCCGTCATCAGTGCCAGAGAGGCCATGCCCGAGTGGAACCGTCCCAAACCATCCTTTTTAATCCGGGTGCCTTCCGGAAATATGCCCAGCGGATTGCCGGCCTTGATTTCCCGGATGGCCTGCCTTATAGCCGTGCGGTCCACAGTCCCCCTTTTCACGGGGAACGTACCGAACTGACGAATGAGCCAGCCGAAAATGGGGTTCTTAAAGAGTTCTTCCTTAGCCATATAATGGATGATTCTTGTGTTAAAGGCCACGCCGATCAGAGGCGGGTCCCAGTCGCTTTTGTGATTAGGTGCCACAATGATAGCACCGGTAGAGGGTACGTTTTCCCTGCCTTCCACATGAAGCCCGAAGAGACCGAAGAAAATAAAATTAAGAAGGGCCCTTACAATTTTATATCCCATAGGACCTCCTAAGCATCAAAGCCAGGGAATCTGCTGCGGCAGATATGAATGATGGCTTCTGCCGTACCTTCCAGGGTAAGATCGCCATTATCCAGAAGCACCGCATCTTCTGCCTGTTTCAGCGGAGAAATATCCCGATGGCTGTCCAAGTAATCCCGGCGGCTGATTTCCTTTTCCACATCTTCCATGGTCATTTCCGGATGACCTTCAGTGAGTTCCTTGAACCGGCGCACCGCCCTGGTATGGACAGAGGCGGTGAGGAAAACCTTCACATCTGCCTTTGGCAGAACTGTCGTACCGATATCTCTGCCGTCCAGCACGATGCCGCCTTTTTCCGCCTGTTTCCGCTGGATAGCCACCATGGCTGTCCTCACGCCGCCAATGGCGGATACTTCTGATACATGACTCGAAACTTCCGGCGTGCGGATATAGGGAGTTACATCCTTTCCATCCACAATGACATGCATCACATCCTTATCGGGCTTGACTTCCATATCCAGCTTTTCTGTCATGGATACGATATCTTCCGGTTTGTCCAGTTTCCTTTCCAGGGCCTCATAGGTCACGGCCCGGTACATGGCACCGGTATCCAGATAGGCATATCCCAGCCTTGCAGCCAGAATTTTGGAAACGCTGCTCTTCCCTGCACCGGCAGGGCCGTCAATAGCAATAGATAATTTTTTCATGATAACTCCTTTACCGCAGACAGAGCGGCCAGATGGCCCGTGGAAAAGGCAGCCTGCAGATTATATCCGCCGGTGAAAGCATGGATATCAAGCACCTCTCCTGCCATATATACATGTTTACAGATTTTGGATTCCATGGTGGATGGATTGATTTCTTTCACTGATACGCCGCCGGCAGTGACAATGGCTTCTGAAAGGGGCCTTGTGCCTGTAATCGTTAAGGGCAGATGCTTCAATATCCCTGCCAGTTTCAGCCGGTCCCCTTTTTTCAGATCGCTTACCGGAAGATCCCGGGGAATGCCGGAAAGTCTGAGTACCACATCAATCATCCTGTGGGGCATGAGATCCACCAGGGCAGAGGCCATCTGCTTCAAATGATATTTTTCAAAATCCCGGAGAAGCCTTTTGTCCAGAACCTCCAGGGACAATGCCGGTTTCATGTCTATGGCTCCCTTTAGGCCATGACCCTGGGAAAGCCACAGGGACACTTTGTCTGAAAGGGAGAGCACAATGGGGCCGGAAACGCCGAAATGGGTAAAAAGCATTTCACCGAATTCTTCCGCTTTGCGCCTTCCTCCGCCATCTACGGAAAAAGTCACATTCTTTAAGGAAATCCCCTGCAGCTCCTTCGGCCACGCCTCACTGCATACAAGGGGGATCAGTGCCGGCCGGATGGCAGTCACCTTATGGCCGATTTCCCGGGCCATGGCATAGCCGTCGCCGGTAGAGCCGGTGCGGGGATAGGAAGCGCCGCCGGTGGTTAAAATCACGGCATCCGCCTCATAGGTTCCCTTATCAGTGGAAAGGCCTGTGACCTTTCCTTCTTTCTGCAGGATATGGCGCACCGGTTCCTCCAGATGGAGATCCACCTTTTCCTGATGGAGAAGCTTCATAAATAAATGGCGCACTTCCTGGGCATCATCACTCTTTGGAAATACGCGGCCTCCCCTTTCCACCTTGGTGGCAAGGCCCCATGAATGAAAGAGGGAAAGCAGGTCTTCGTTATTGAATTTTTCATAGGCACTGTAAAGGAATTTGCCATTTCCCGGGGTTTTGGCAATGAAATCCATAATGGGCGCACTATTGGTCAAATTGCAGCGCCCCTTTCCCGTAATGCCCATCTTCAGTCCCACCTTGGGCATTTTTTCAAACAGGGATACCGACGCCCCCTCATGGGCCGCGGTAACCGCCGCCATGAGGCCTGCCACGCCGCCGCCTATGACAGCCACTTTTCTACCGGTAGAGCTCATATAATTTTCTGACCTCCTCACTGGTAAGCCTGCGGCTCATGCCTCTGGAAAGGCCCTCCGGCGTCAGGAAGGCATAGCCTGTCCTCACCAGACCGAAAACAGGGTAATGGTAAGCCGCCATCATTTTTCTGATTTCCCGGTTTTTCCCTTCATGAAGCACCATTTTAACTTTTGTTTTATTCTTTTCTTTATCATACCCCAGCACTTCGATTTCACAGGGAGCCGTAATCCCGGTGTCAATGCGTACGCCCCGGGACATCTTATCCGCCAGCTTCGGGGAATACCGGCCCCGTACAGTTACTTCATAGGTTTTTGTCACTTCGTGGCTCGGATGGGTAAGGATATAGTCCAGATCTCCGTCATTGGTCATAATGAGAAGACCTTCAGAATGATAATCCAGCCGTCCCACCGGGAAAATCCGCTCCCGCACAGTACGGAAATAGTCCATCACCGTCCGCCGTCCCTGGGGATCGGAAACAGAGGTAATCACATTGTCCGGTTTATAAAAGAGGAAATATTTCTTCTTCTCCGGTTTGACCAGGGTGCCCATAGCTTCAATCCGATCTTTGACCGGATCCGCTTCACTGCCCAGTTCCTTCACTACCTGGCCATTCACCTTCACCTGCCCTGCCAGAATCAGCTCTTCCGCTTTCCTTCTTGAACAGACGCCGGCATGGCTCAATATTTTCTGCAAACGTTCTTTCAAAATAATTCTCCTTCATCCGGTTTTCCGGACCATCGAGTTTTCAGCTCACTTACATCATTCAGGCCTGTAGCCTGCAGGAAACGGCGGGTGGTGCCATACAGAATGGGCCGCCCCGGCACATCCAGCCTGCCCCTTTCCTCCACCAGATCCTTCTCCATGAGGAGGGAAATCACCCGGCCTGCTGATACGCCTCGTATTTTTTCTATTTCCACCCGGGTCACAGGCTCCCTTAAAGCTATGACCGCCAGCGTTTCCAGTGCCGCCGCCGAAAGGGGCGTCTGTTTTCCCAGAAGAGAAGAAAGCCATGAGTCATATTCTTTCTTTGTGGCCAGCCCGTATCCTGCCCCTGTGTGGTGCAGGGTAATGCCTGAATCTGCCCGGTCATAGCGGGCTTTCAGATATTCCAGCCCCTTTTCCACGCTCACCGTATCTTCTCCCAGGGCCCGGGCCAGCTCCTTCAGCGTTGCCGGTGTGCCCCGGGCAAAGAGAAAGGCTTCTATCAGGGGCGAGAGCGCCGCCGCACCTTTCATAAACTGCCTCCTTTAATCACAAGTCCCTCCGCTGCCTCTTCCACCCTGGCCTTTCCCAGCCGGATCAGCTCAAGAAGGGCCAGAAAAGCCACTGCCAGATGGAGTCTTGTCTTCATTTTCTTCAGATAACCGGTCATCATGACCCATGGTTTCATCGCAAGCGTCCTTTCCCATCCTTCTATTTCCCTGTCCAGGGAAACTTCCTCTGACGGAAGAATCCGTTCCTCCTCTTCCTCCAGAGAATCATAGAGGGAAAGAAATGCCGCCTGCAGCCGTGAAAGGGAAATTTTCCCTTGAAAGACAGAAGTCCTGAATACTTCCGGTTCCCTTCCCCGATAGGGGCTCTCCTCTTCCATGAGCGCCTCGATGCGGGCTTTCACTTCCTTCATCCGCTTAAACTCTTCCAGGGACCGGGAAAGTTCCTGCCGGGGATCCTCGGATTCATCCATTTCCTCCCGCCTTTTTTCGGGAAGGAGCATGCGGGATTTGATGAGAATGAGGGTGGACGCCATGGCAAAGAAGCTGCTTCCCAGATCCAGGTTGAACTGCCGTGCCGATTCCAGATACGCCAGGTACTGATCCGTAATCAGATGGATAGGAATATCGTGGATATCGATTCTGTTCTTTGTCACCAGATGCAGAAGCAGGTCCAGGGGCCCTTCAAAAAGAGGAATATTCACTTGATAATTGTCTGCTGCAGCTTCTCCCATATCTTTTCCTTCACAAATATTTGATGAAAGGGCACACTCACCCATCATGCTTTATACATAGTACCACAGATGGGGAGGGAGTCAACCACCCACTTAGAAAAGTGAAGCCCTTCATGGGCACGCCTGGGGCGTGAGGGTGCAGAGGGGAAGGTGGACGGGGCTTTGCCCCGTGGGTTATGGCCGCCTGCGGCGGCGGGTTATGTAGAAAGGGGCGACGGCCCTTTGGGCCGAGGGTTGTGGATTGCCCTGCGGTGCACAGCGAACACATTTTGGAGAAGCGCTAGCGACGCGCAAAATGTAGTGAGTCGTTTCCCCTTTAGGGGGCAATGCTTATAAAGTCAGCGTTACGGGATTCACCTTCCCGCCCTCATTGTCATTCTGAGCCGCAGGCGAAGAATCTCGGTACATGCAGCATTTGAGTCATTCGGTATTAAATACCAGTCAGCGGGAAGGAGGCGCTAAGCAGTCACCCCAGAATCTTTCGGTGTTCCTCAGGGCTTCGCCCAGCTCCTTCCTGAGGAAGGAGCCAACGTTACGTGCTTCTCTTCCCGCTCTCACTATCATTCCGAACGAAGTGAAGAATCTCGGTACAAGCCGCGTATGAGACATATGCTATTAAATATCGATCGGCGGGAAGTGGTGGGCGCCATTTAATTCGTGTAAGGCGACTCTTATGATAAAACCATACAACCGCGCCCTTGGCGCGAGGAGAAAACAAGCAAACCTCGCTTCGCTCGTGGAAATGCACCCCTATTCCCGCTTCGCGGGACTTCTCCACGGGAAAGCGTCTCACGTGATTTTCAAGTCGCTGCGCTCCCTTACAAATCACGTTCGCTTGCCACCCCATTAATTAAGAAAGGGGAGATTGTTAGAGGTAAAACTTATTTACGCCTACCAAAAGCCTCAGTGGCGAAGCCGCTGTCAAACTTCAGCACCTTCAGACCCCTCGGCCCGAAGGGCCATCAACCCTCACGGCAACAGGCCGTGTCCATAATCCCTTATTTTATTATGCTTATGATAAAGTAATGATACAATGCTGATATAAGGAGGTGCTTTCTATGATGATTATCCGCCCTGTTTCTGACCTTAGAAACAAATTTCCCGAAATCGAAGAAGCTGTCCTGCAGGACAATAAGCCTGTCTTTCTCACGAAAAACGGCTATGGCACCATGGTTCTCATGAGTATTGAACAATACTCCGCCCTCACCGACGCCGTAGAGAAAAAACTGGACGAAGCTGATGCAGCGGCAGCGCAATCGACTGTCCGCTATTCCACATCTGAAGTCTTCGGCCGTGCAAGGAGAAGGATTCATGCAGACAAAAACCTATAAGCTGCCTTACGCCCCCTGAGCGATGCAAACACAACCCTGGTACCGGGGGGCAAAGCCCCGACGATACCATAAGCCCCTCTGCGCCGAAGGTGCAGGCTCCTACGGGAATACAGCCGCCTGCTGTACACTAAAAGGAACCTTCACCGGTTTCTGATGTAATTGACTGATGACCTTCCTGTTCACCTTTATAAAGCCGCATAAAAAAGCCCCTCGCAAGAGAGGCTTTTTGTAATCAACAAGATAAAACATTCCTACCCTTATTCATGCATCCCAGCCAAGATTCATGGATGCCACCCTGCCGTTTCTCATATGGAATACAAGGTTTACGCCGCTATCCGTTTTATAGTAAAGTGCATCGCCGTAATGAATATCCGGTTTCCCATAGGTACCAATCACTTCGCTTCTGGTGGAGCCTACATGAATGCCGCTGGGTGTAGAGAATCCATTGTTTGCCGTAATATGGATCATAGTTATACTGAATGGACGGCCGGAATCTCTGACACAGTTCATGGTTACCGAGTCCCCATAGCCGATTATCTGCGCTTCTGCATGCGGTCCCCAAGCAGCTGCCCAGGTCACCTTGCCTTCTTTCGGTGCACCATAGATGGCAATCACCTCTTCTTTGGTCATTCCCGGCACAATGCCTCCCAGGGCCCCTTCATCATTAGGCACACGGGCCATGGCAATGGTTCCGGCGCATAAAGCAGCAGCGGTCAGCAATAAAATTTTCTTCATCTTCATAAGTACCCTCCCTGAAATAAGCTCCCCAAAAATCAGGAAACCGGCTATTCATATCGAACGGCATTGTCCCTGATCGTATTGATGATATGTATGAGATCACGCATATCTTCCGTGCTGAAAATAGACATGGCATCATAGGGCTTGTCAAAGGGCGCATTAAAGATCGTCATGGGGCTGTCCATATAGCCATTGACCGATATGTAATTGATTACATTCCGAATAAACGCAATCTGTTTATCATTCAGGGCATTGTCATTGATAAACTGTGAAAACGCCTTTTCCGCCGCCTTTTTATCCATCTTGGCAATGCGGCGGACCGTAAGTCCAAAGGGCTGATTTTGGAAATAATACTGATAATCCTCTTTTGACCCCAATTCACTGGTAAAGATTTTCTCCAGATCCTTGTAATCCTTAGCTGTTAATGGCTCATTATGAACCAGTTTCCTGACCGCCGGAACATCATCCACGTGCTGCAGGAAATAATGATTCACCTTTTCCTTATAGTTTTCAAAGGTTTCCGGCTCCAGCGTATCTCCTTCTTTTTCAGAAATGACAGAATCCTTCAGCCCCGTTTCTACGATGGGTTCATGTTTGAACTGGATAAACTGGATGAGGCTCCTGAGCTCCGCCCGCACCTTTTCAAAGTCAAGTACATCTGCATCGGTCCAGAAAGAAGCCGACTCCACTTCTTGAATCAAGGGGAGCTTTTTTCTCACTGCGTCAATGCTGATTTTCTTCTCCAGCTGCCTTGCCGTTTCAATCAGCTGTTTCTTGGACTTTCTGAAAGACCCCAGACCTTCCATATGGGCCAGCATGAGGCCATACATGAGATTATCGAAGCGTTTCGCCGACTCATCCTTTTCCATGTCAGACACCAAAGGTGCTATTTCCTTATTCAGTTCACCGCAGTCCCCTTCACTGAGAGCGCGGAACGCCGCCTTGTTCTTATATTTTTCCACATATCGGAGGTGTAGCTTCACGGAGAAAAGAGATGAATTCAGCTCGACTACCTGCTTATAGCAAGTTTCCACAAGAGAGCGGCGCCAATCCTGGTACTTCTCGTCCGCATAGGCTGCCTGCTGCAGATCCTTGACCAGACGGATTCTCTTGATGAAAATATTTTCTGAAAGCGTCCTGGTCTCCCCATCGCCTATGAAATTCATATGCTGGCGGAAATACTCAAAGTTGCCGCAGTAATCAAAAATCAGGAAATACTTCTTGCCCCTGTACTCCCCATTTCTCATATCCACGCATTCCAAATCAGGACAGAGTCTTGTTCCCCGACCGATCATCTGCCAGAACTTTGTCTTTGAACGCACCTTTTTGAAGAAAACCAGATTTAAACACTCCGGCACATCTATGCCTGTATCCAGCATATCCACCGAAACAGCAATGACCGGATCCTTTTCCGGATTTTTGAAATCGTCAATCACCGTTTCCACATAGCTGTCTCCACAGACTACCCGCTGTGCAAAAGTACCCTTATATTTAGGATAAAGTGCATTAAAACGCTGGATAATAAATTCTGCATGTTTTTTATTTTCAGCAAAAATAATGGTTTTCCCCAGACGTTCGCCGCCCTTTGTCTTAATGCCCCTTTCCATCAGGTCCTGAAGCACATGATCCACCGTATTGGCGTTAAACACAAATTTATCCATTTTCGGCGAAGGGATATAATCGGGCATAGACCCGTCATCCTCAGTGAAATCATCCTCATACCGTTTCTTATCCTCTTCTGAAAGGTCATCATAGGTAATGCCCTCTTCCAGAAACTTCGTTTTCACCTCATAGTTATAATAGGGTACCAGATATTTTTCGCTGATTGCCTGGTTGTAGTCATAGGCATAAGTAGGGATGCCCTGCTGCATATCAAAGAAATCATAGGTATTCCGATCCACATCGGTTTTCGGCGTAGCAGTTAATCCTACAAGTATGGCGTCAAAATAGTCAAAAATAGCCTTATACTTCTTAAAAATGCTCCGATGGCTTTCATCAATGATAATCAGGTCAAAATGGGCAGGCGTAAAAAGCCGGTTCCCATCGTCCCGCTTCGTATCATCAATAGAATTCAGAATCGTCGGATAGGTGGAGAAAACAATCCGTGCATTCTTATCGTCCTTATTGCTGCACAGATTGCAGAGAGACATCCGGGGCAGATACTCCCTGAAAGAATCCTTTGCCTGCTTCACCAGCGCCGTACGGTCTGCCAGGAAAAGTACATTGGTAATATATCCTCCCTTGGACAGCACATCCACCAGACTGGCCGCCGTACGGGTCTTTCCGGTTCCCGTAGCCATGACCAGGAGATTCTTCCGTCCCCCTTCCTCTATATGGGCGCACACAGCCCGGATAGCTTCCTTCTGATACACACGGTTCGTGATTTCATCGGAAATAGGAATGGACGTCAAGGCAGGATGGCTTTCCATCCTCCTATCCATCAGTCTTTCCAGATCCTCCCTGCTGAAAATACCGCTTACCTGCCGCTGCGGACCTGTCTTGTCATCCCAGAAATAGGTTTCAAAGCCATTGGTATTGAAAATCATGGGGCGACGGCCAAACCGTCTTTCCAGACAGTCCGCATACAGCACCGCCTGCTTCCTGCCCACGTTGGGATCCCGGCTTGTCTTTTTAGCTTCCACCACCGCCAGCGGGAGGCCATTCCTGCCGAAGAGTACATAATCCACATACCCCTTCTGCCCGGGCACACCGGCCATTCCGTCCACTTCATATTCTTCCACCACATTCTGGGAAGGGCCGTCAAAAATCCACCCTTCCATCTTCATATCCACATCAATATAAATTTTGCGGGTCTTAAATTCAGAAATGGCTTCCGGATTGAAATGACGCTCTTCCTTATTCTTCTCCTTCTCGGCGGTCAGCTTTTCCGACAGCGCCCGCACCTGATCATAGAGCTTCTTGTTTTCCTCTTCCTTTTCCTTGAGAAGGCCAGCCTGTTCCTTAATTCGCTTTTCATCCAGCGAAACCCTGCTCTGGGGGATGAGAGATTCCTTAAAGAAATGCTCCTTATAATTACTGCCATAGCAGTAATCAATCCATTCAATGAATTCAAAAAGCCCACGGAGAGACACCACTGCATCAGCAGCAGTGATATTTCTTGCCGTATGCACCGCCAGATTCCCCAGCTTCACAATCAGCGGCAGCTTCTTCCACGTATCATATTCCATGGCATAGCGGAAATCGGGCTCATGAATCAGGGACTGCAGATTATCCTTGAAAGGAAGTGTCATGGTCCTGTCTGCCGCATAGACCCACTTCACCGCCAGCTCCAGCGCCTTGCGGCAGCCGATGGCACACATGGCCGGAGAAGTGGCATAGACCCTTTCCGCCTCCATGGCCGCCGAAGCAAACGCTTCATATTCCTTTTTCCCGCGTAAGAAATCAAAGTTTCCCATGAGCAATCACCCGCAAAGATAGTAAATTACCATAGAATCATTCGTTACTTATATATTACAACATATGCGAATATCTTCCAATAAATAAAGAAAAATAGCCTCGCGATATTTCGATTTGTCTATCTGAGCCGAAAATTCAGTAAATCGTTTTTGCAATTCCATTGGAGGCAATAGGATGTTGACTGATGCTATATCTTTTTGCCCAATGGTAGTCATAGTTGCAGTTTTCGACTGCCTTATTACTTGTATTCGAAAGAAGTCTGTAATAGATAAGGCCTGCAAATATTCTGGTATAACCCTACTCATATCCAAAGTTATTTTAATAACATGACATTCAAATAATATATCGTTTTCTGTGTGCGGTGGTATGATAGAAGCTTTTCCTATTCCTTCCTTTACAAGAGACGAACGACAAAAAAGCATATCACCATATTTCACACAATATTTTTGTAAATCTTTCTCTGAAGCAAATGCCCGTCGTAAAGCATTAACATTCGTATACTTTCTATTTACCACATCACTCACACATATAACACCCACATTACCTTCTATATCATAATTTTGAGGCTTTGTGAAATAGCCATTTAAAGCACCTCCAACCATCACATCTTTTAAAGGTACTATCTTCCAATTGTAGCAATTACTCTGTGGATCTCCGAACATCTCTATAAACCGGGATTTGAAATTTTCAGGCTATATATTTCTGGTGGGACACCTTCACATTCTTCTGATTAATCATGGCATACTGCATGGTGGTGTCTATCTGCGTATGACCCAGCAGCCGCTGCACCTGTTCGATGGGCATTCCCTTATCAATGGCTCTGGTAGCCAGGGTTCGTCTGAATTTATGGGGATGGACCTTGGGAATCCCCAGTTCCCGCCCCAGGCTCCGCAGCCGGATTTCCACGCCGCTGATCTGCAGGCGGTTATAGGGTTTCAGCAGGGATACGAAAAGAGCGGGATTATCATCTATTCGGGAATCCAGATAGTTCTTTAGATGGATTTTTGTGCGGGCATCGAAATAGACCGGCCTTTCCTTGCTTCCCTTACCGAATACGATACATTCCCTGTTATCGAAATCGATATCCTCCCGATTGAGCCGCACCAGTTCTCCCACGCGCATACCCGATGAAGCAAGGAGGTCAATAATGGCAAGGTCCCGCAGGCAGTGGCATTCATCCCTCATACGCTCCATGGATTCATCAGAGTATGTTTCTTTCACCGTCTTATCCACCTTGATTTTATGAATCCGCCGCACCGGATTTTTCAAAATATAGCTTTCCTCTTCCAGCCACGTAAAAAAGCTGGACAATATACGTCTGATATTATCCAGATTCGATTTGCTGCACTTTGTCCTGTCTGCATAGGCAGATAGATAAGACCGAATATTTTCTGTCTTCATATGAAGCACCGATACCGGAACCATGCTGAAAAGTTTAAGAAGAACCGACTGATAATAGTTAAGAGTCTTCACGCTGCACCCTTCCACCCGTTTCGCCGCCAAGAATTTAGAAAGGAGTCCCTCATTCGTCTCCACCGGCTGGGGCAGGTGAGACGTATCCATCTGGATCTGCACCTCATGGAGCGAATAATGGAGCACATCCCGGAGCTTCTCCATCTGCGCATTATCCAGGTACGGCAGCATCTGCTGCATAATCGACTCAATCAGTTCATCTTTCATAGGTATCCCGCCTTTTTTAGGCTAAGCATAGCAAAAAAATCCACGACCCGCCATGAACACCATAGCGAACCGTGGATTTTTATCAGCCAAAGTACTGCTGCATGAGAGACTTTTTAAGAATTTCCAGTTCATCCAGACTCTTCTGTACTGCCAATTTCGATTTGTCGACTTGGTGTACAAAGTCTGAATATTGAATTTGAACTTTTATAGGTGGAATTTTGACAGGTAGCGCTCTTAATTGTTTCATATTAATGCTTGCTATTCCTGTGGTCTGCTTTGCTGCCTTAAGGAAATATCGTCTTGCACTGTTCCCCTGAAGGTATTCTTCAAAAAATTCAGGTAGTAACACGTCTTTATGTAACCGAACTCTGAATATATGATTTTGATGAATACAGTCTTTAGGAGGATTCCTTATGATAGCTCCTCGTCCCACTTTATCCGGATCCCCGCCTTCAGTCATTAATATGTCATTGGGAAAAAGCCTGTACTGTTTAATTTCATTTTCAGTTGCCATTATTGTCTTAACGGTAGACAAATCAATGTACCCCATTTTCACATTTGAAACAGCCATATAAGGAACTTCTCGTAGCTCCAAACCCAAAACCTTTCGCCCTTTAGTTATACCAGAGCATATATCTGCTACATCTTCCAAATGTTTATCTATACCCTCACTCATCCCAAACATCTCTAAAAACCGGGACTGTATCAATAAATCGAATAATTTAAGTTGCTCATTTCTTTGATGAATCAGCTTATCTACTGACCATAATTTACCGGAAATCTTCCTTTGAAAAGCTATGCAATAATCTGGAACATTAAACGAAAGAAGGCTACTCCGCGTAATTGCTTTAAAAGTACTTCCCGTACCAAGCCAATTTAATTTGTTCTTACCTGCCTTTATTAAATAGTACAAGTACATCGCATCGCATTTATCTCTATAAGGGCGTAATGCCGCTAATCCTCTGCCAATGCAGCATTTCTGATTAGCCAAATTCACTGCTCCAATAGGTGCCCTAACTGAAACCAATAAATCTCCAGCCTCTGCTTTTTTTATCGGACAATTGCACCAAAGTCTAACAGAAGGATACAATTTACCAAAATCAGCATTCCCTTGAAAAAAAGGTAATCCCTGTCCTTTCACATTATAGCTATCGGAAGAAGGCGACTGTCCCATAATTATTTCGCAAATATCACTTAAAAGCATTAAGCTACCTCCACCTGGATAACCGCGCTAAACAACCGGGATTTGACGAGTTCATCCAATCCTTTCAGTTGTTGTTTTTGTAACGATATTAAATGATCTACTTTATCTAAATTCCTAACAATTTCATTTTGTTTTTGGAGATTTGGCACTTCAACCTTGAGTTCAGAAAACTGTGACTTATTTATAATAGGCACAACAGCCGCATTAGCTTTTTCTTGTAAGTAACTTTTTTGCGATAATATCGCATAAGCCAAGTACCGAGGGATAACAGAGTTAATATCAGGAACAATTCCATTTATCTGCTGATTAAAAGCTGCTTCTCTAGTTAGAATCCCCACTTTACCTATTATTCCGATGCAGGTCACTAAAATAGAATCAGAAGGTAAAATCCTAGCTTTGTCTCTTGCATTCTCAGATATAAAAAATTGACCTTTATTTATGACCGTAATAGAATCATCACTAATATCACCAGGTTTAATGAATGGTATATCGGCTGAGTCAAAATTTTCTCTTTCCGACATCTTAGGAGTATTACCCGTTACTATTTTTCCTAAGTCTTTTAGCGTTCTCATACTCATAACATTTTCTCCAGTTCATCCAGTCCCTGGTCAATTTCTTTTTCCAGGTTCCTCAGTTCCGCCAGAATCTCCTTCGTCGGCGGATACTGTACCGGCACGTACTCGATTTCCTTATATTTATTGATGGACAGGTCGTAGTCGTTATCCACGATATCCTGCTTCGGTACGAAGAAGCTCTGCTCCGTCCGTTTCCGTTCTTCTTCCTTATCCAGATGGTGGAACCGCTCAATGATGTCAGGAATATCGTTCTCCTTGACCGGATTTCTCTTGTCATCCAGGGAGAAGCCATCAGCCTTCATGTCGTAGAACCACACCTTTTCCGTGCCGCCGGCACCGGTCTTCGTGAAGACGAGGATTGCCGTGGAGACGCCGGCATAGGGCTTGAACACGCCGGAGGGCATGGAAATCACCGCCCGGAGCTGGTGATTTTCTACCAGTTCCTTCCGGATGGCCTTATGGGCCTTGCTGCTTCCGAAGAGGACTCCGTCCGGCACAATGCAGGCGCAGCGTCCCCCTTTTTTCAGCATGCGAAGGAAAAGAGCCAGGAAAAGAAGCTCCGTTTTCTTTGTATTGGTAACCGCCTTTAAATCATCGTTGATACTTTCCGCATTGATGGATCCTTTAAATGGGGGATTGGCCAAGCACACCGTGAAAGCATCCTTGATTTCATTCTGCTTGGACAGACTGTCCTTATACTCAATATCCGGATGGGTGATGGAATGGAGCATAAGGTTCATGGCAGAAATACGGAGCATGGTATGGTCCATATCAAATCCCGTAAACATGGGCCCCTCAAAATGGTCCCACTCCTCCCGCGTCATCTGCTCTCCATAATGGCTTCTCACATATTCGGCGGCGGAAATGAGAAAACCCGCTGTGCCGCAGGCAGGGTCACAGACGGTGTCTTCCGGCGCAGGCTGAATCAATGCCACCATCATGTCGCGGATATGCTTAGGCGTCCGGAACTGCCCGTTTCGTCCGGAAGTCTGAAGCTTGCCCAGCATATATTCATACAGGTCCCCCTGCATATCCTTATTTTCCAAATCATTGGTATACAAATCTTCCATACCCGTAATAATCTGCTCCAACATCTGCGCCGTAGGAATGAGAAAGGCCGCATCTGCCATAAACTTGGAAAAGGCAGTATCCGGAGAATCCTCATCGCCCTTCCTGTCTGCAATGGGTATCATTTTGCCGCTGCTGTCGAAATCGGGAAGCTGCCCATACTTCATGCTTTTAATGGCAGGAAATACGAAAGTGCTGACGATATGGAAAATTTCATCGGCATCCTTATTCTTAAAATAGCTCCAGCGCATAGCCTGTCCCACCGGAGAGGAAGGAAATATATGAGGCACCTTCATTCCTGTCAGAACCTCCATCTTCTCATTTCTGATTTCCTTCACATCCAGAGAACGGATAAACATCAGATAAGTAAGCTGTTCGATAACTGTCAGGGGATTCGTAATCCCGCCGGCCGAAATGTTGGTCCAAATCTGGTCTACCTTATTTTTGACTGCGCCTGTAATCATATAAACCTCCATGAATCGATACTATTTCTTCTATTGTACAAGTTTCATAAAAAAATAGCTATCAAATATGCCAAATCAGCATATCGACAGCTCAAGTCTTTCCCACCACGCAAAAAACAGAAAAGCCTATCAGGGGGAGTATCCAGGTAAGTTCAACCAATGAATCAGGCGTCTGCGCCTTGGCCCTCCCATTCGCATGGGTGCTGCTCAGATCTTGTCGTCAGAGAGAGGAAAGTCCTGCGATCGCTCTTCCTTATTGCTTTTCTGTCTTTTGTATTGCATTGTCTTCTGCCTATCATCGGCCGATTGTAGAAGAAGGGAGGATTAAAAAGTGGAATTCCCTGATGATTCTTCATTCCCCTGCCCTTCTCCTTACCGCGGATGTGGAGTATGGCCGTTTGAAAATCGGATTCATCGTCTCATGAGGTCTTTTCATTCCTCTATTATTAATATCGCAAAGGGTTCGATTTCTAGACCCCTTGAAAGAAAAAAATTTTGAAAATTTATTTCAGTGTTCCTCAGTGCTTCCCTAGAAATGACAGAATCCTGATGGTGCTATCTGCACATCAAAGTGAAATTTTTAAGGAAGGTTGTGAAAAAGGGGTGCTTATGCAATATAAATGTATGGAGAAGGAAATCCGGAAACTCCATGGAAGGATTCTCTGTCCCATCTGTCATGTATATCGCGAATATTCCGGCCGGAATACAGCTTTGGCAGAAAGGACGCCATGAATCCCTGTACAGGCTCCTGATTTTCCTCCCCGATTTTCCCGGGAAAATCGGAACGAATTCTGCAGATTCGTAAAAAGCAAGACAATCAAATAAAAACACGGATACCATCCCTTGCAGCATGAGCCCGCATTCCCGGACGACAAGTTCAAGGCGGCTGCAGGACTTTCCTGTATGCTCAGCGTTGACGCCTGATTCTGAGAGGCCCGCAATACTGTCTGGCAGGGATTTGTATCCGTGTTTTTGTGCTGTCATCTTTCCATACGCAAAAAGGTATGAAGAAATGATTGATATTTCTTCATGCCTTTTTTCACTGTAAAAACTCCTGATTCGTCCCATGCTGATGCGCGGTAGGGCTCAGGCGTTCTGTTTCGATGAATCGGCCAGGAGCAGCCGCCGAAGCGGAATATCTGTGTCGTCAGGGAAAAGCAGGTATAGCCATAGTTGCCACCAGGATTTCTAGCAGGTTTTTCCTCAGGAGTTTTTATGAAGTTTTCGGCGCGCCGGAGAGGTGAAATTCATGAAGGCGTCAGGTCCTTCCTCCCTGCTTCCATGGATTGTGCACCGCGGGGATTGGGAGGGCCTTTGCCAGGCCTTTTCGCCTCTCTGGTCATATAGTCCGGCAGAGAGGACATATGTATCAGGTATAAAAAAGGCGCGGCTTCGCCGCAGGTTATGGCCGCCTGTCGGCGGCAGGTTGTGTAGAAGGGTTATGAAGGAAAAGGCACAGAGAGTTGTGGTATCGCCGCCTTTGGCGGCGATGAGTATATAGCCTGCGTTACGGGATTTCCTTCCCGCCTCCCACTCGTCATTCTGAGCCTCCGGCGAAGAATCTTGGTACGTGCCGCTTATGAGACAAATGCTATTAAATACCAGTCGGCGAGAAGGCTGCCGATTGACAGTCAGCCCAAAATCTTTCGATGTTCCTCAGCCCTATCGCCCAGCTCCATTCCGGTAGGGCAAACAAAAAGAAGGTCCTTTTATGGGCAGGCTAAGGGAGGGCTTTGCCCGATTTGACAATCCTATGCAGGATTACCAGCTGGGGAAGGAGCCTGACAGTTCGACAGGTGCCGTAGTGCCTCCTTCATAAAAACAGACTCCGCGAATAAATTAGTGCTTCCTTAGCAGCCGGCAAAATTGATATAATATTTCCTGATAAGGAGACTTCATATGAAAAAAGATAAGAATAAAATAAAATCTCTTCCCCCCTTTACTGCCGCCCTCCTGGCAGAGGCAGGAAAAAAGCGCTGTGATTTTGACACCCCCGGCCACCACAGCGGAAGCTTTTTTAACCTTACCGACGCAGGAAAAATCTTCACCACTGCCCTTGGCGAAGGCATGTTCAAAGCGGATATTTCCGATTCCTCTTCTGCCATCGGTGACCCCTCTTCCCACGAAGGGGTATCGGGAGAAGCGGAGCGCCTCGCCGCTTCAGTATGGGGAAGTGACGACTGCTTCTTTGTACTGGGCGGCACGTCCACATCCAACCGCATCTGCGCCAATGCCCTCCTCTCACCGGGGGACCTGGTCCTTTTTGACCGGAACAACCATAAATCCACTTGGCAGGGAGCACTGCTTGAAGCAGGGGCGCTGCCGATATACCTTTCCTCCTGCCGCAATGACTGCGGCGTCATCGGTCCCATCCTTGCCGCCTCTCTGGAAGAGGCACACCTTCGGGAAGAAATCCGGAAAATCAGTCCCCGGCTCGCTGAAAAAAAGCGTCCCTTCCGTCTGGCCTCGCTGCAGATATGCACCTATGACGGCCTTTTTTACAACATCCGGAAAATTCTGGAAAAAATCGGCCCTCTTTGTGAATACATTCTTTTCGACGATGCCTGGGGCGGCTACGAAAATTTCATTCCCCTCCTGAAAGACGCCGCCGTCCTCCGTTTTCCCCTTTCTGAAGAATCACCGGGCATCCTCATCACCCAGTCCGTGCATAAACAGCTCTCCGGTTTCTCCATGACCTCCCAGATTCACAAAAAGGACAGCCACATCAGGGAAAAATCCTATTACCTTCCCCATGATGTGATGCAGGACACCTTTCTCATGCATATTTCCACATCTCCCTACTACCCCCTTCTGGCAGGACTGGAAATGAATGCATTTATGCATAAAGAAAAGGGCGCCATCCTTTGGAAGAAAGCCTTCCTATCTGCCACCCGCTTCAAAAAAGCTCTTTTAAAGGAGACCACCCTCTTCAGTCCTTTTCTTCCGCCGCTAGTCCATGGCCGGAAGTGGGAGGAAGAAAAAACATCGGTCCTCATGGAAGATGCTGCCTTCTTCACCCCTGGGCCTGATGAAACCTGGCATGGCTTTGACCGTTCCGCAGCCGACTTATGCCTCCTGGATCCCTGCAAAATCCTGCTCACCACCGGCACCTTTTCTGAAAGCAGGAAGCACTCCATCCCGGCCCCCCTTCTTTCCACCTACCTGGAAAGTAAAGGCATCACCCCGGAAAAGTCCGATTTCTATACCCTTCTCTTTCTGGCAGAACCGGGAGATACCAAAAAGAAATACAAGTACCTCATGCACTGGCTCAAGCAGTTTGAAAAAGCCTATTTCCAGAACTGCCCCATGGATCGATTCATGCCCTCCATCAAAGCCCTGCCCGGCGAAGGACTTCAGGATTACTGCCGCCGGTTCCACGATTTTCTTCTCTCTCACCATGCCGGAGAGCTGCAGCAGTGTCTCTTCCGGGAGGAGGATTTCGCGTCCCGTCCCCTTTCCCCAAAAAGAGCCCACGATCATTTCATCAGGGGAAACAGGAAAAAAATTCCCTTGAAAGAAGCCAAAGGCCATATTTCACTGGAAAATATCCTCCCCTACCCGCCGGGCATCTGTGCCCTTGCCGCCGGTGAAGAGTGGACGGAAAAGGTACTGTCCTACTTCCTTTTCCTGGAAGAATACGGAAAGGAATTTCCCGATTTCACGCCGGAAATCCCGGGCATCCATCATGATGAAAAGGGCGATCCCTCTGTCTGGGTTTCTTATCCTGAGTAAAAATATATTCTTCCCCTTGACAAACAGCATCAAAGGATATAATCTTCTAATCAAGAAACCGTTGATGCGGAGATCAAAGCAGGAAATGCGCCCAAAGAGAGTCCTACCTGGTGAGAATGGATGGAAAGGCAGCCTGCCAAATGGACCGCTGAGGGTGCGGCGAAATGGCTCACAGAGTATACCGCAACGCAGGGCAGGCGTTAGCATGCCGGAGATATGATAGTATCTTGCAAAGAGCACGACATCGTGAAACAAGGTGGCACCGCGGAATGTATTCCGTCCTTGGCAGAGTTTTTTCTGCCGGGGACGGATTTTTTGTATCCCGGCAGGTACGGGAAGATCCCTTCGAGGGATTCCTGCTTCCATAAGGAGGTCATTATGTATCCAACATTAGAGGAAGTCAAAGCAATCCATGCATCCGGTGATTACCGAAGGATTCCAGTCTGCCGGGAAATCATGGCAGACCGCTTCACCACCATTGAAGTCATGCGAACACTCCGCGCCGCCAGCCATCACTGCTTTATGCTGGAAAGTGCGGAAAATAACCAGCCCTGGAGCCGCTACTCCTTTCTGGGCTATGATCCTACCCTGGAAATCACCTGCCTGAACGGCCATCTCACCATCACTAAAGGAGTAGATGGGGAACAGCCGGAAATCATCAAAAAGGAAGTCACCCATCCCGGTGAGGAAATCCGCCGGATCCTTGATCAGTATAAAAGCCCGAAGCTTCCTGACCTTCCCCCCTTTACAGGAGGACTGGTAGGCTATTTTTCCTACGACTATATCAAGTACGCTGAGCCCACGCTCCATCTGTCCCATGAAGACAATGGGGATTTCAATGATGCCGACCTCATGCTCTTCGACAAACTCATTATCTTTGATACTTACAAACAGAAAATCATTCTGGTCACCGGCGTTGCCACGGACGACATTTCCTCTTCCTACAGGGAGGCGGAAAAAGTACTGGATGATATGGAAAACCTTTTGAAAAGCGGTGCCAGAGCTGCCACAAAGCCCCTCCAGCTGGAAGAGGACCTCACTCCCGCCCATTCCCTGGAAGAATACAGCGCCATGGTGGAAAATGCCAAACACCATATTTACGAAGGCGACATTTTCCAGGTAGTTCTTTCCAATCCTTTGACCGCCAGAGCCAGTGGATCCCTGTTTGACGTATACCGCCTGCTCCGCATGGAAAACCCCTCTCCCTATATGTTCTATTTCACCAGTGACCAGGTAGAAATCGCCGGTTCCTCACCGGAAACCCTGGGTAAACTGGAAAACGGCATCCTCCACACTTACCCCCTGGCAGGCACAAGGCCGAGAGGCAGAACCGAAGCAGAAGACCAGGCCCTGGAGAAAGAACTGCTTTCCAATGACAAAGAACTGGCCGAGCATAATATGCTGGTCGACCTGGGGCGGAACGACCTGGGGAAAGTCAGCCGCATCGGCTCCGTGAAAGTGGAGAAATACCTGAACATCCTCCGCTTCTCCCACGTCATGCACATCGGCTCCACCGTAGAAGGTACCATTGCTCCCGGCAAGGATGCCGTAGATGTCATCGACGCCGTCCTGCCTGCGGGCACCCTCTCCGGCGCCCCCAAACTCCGGGCCTGTGAAATCATTGAGGAAGAAGAATCAAGAAAACGGGGAATCTACGGCGGCGCCATAGGATACCTTGATTTTTCCGGAAATATGGACACCTGTATCGGCATCCGGCTGGCCTATAAGAAAAAAGGCGTCCTCTGTGTCCAGTCCGGCGCCGGTATTGTAGCCGACAGCGTACCGGAAAAGGAATATCAGGAATGTCTCAATAAAGCCAAAGCCGTAGTCAATGCCATTCACCTGGCAGAAGGAGGACTGGACAAATGATTATTCTGATTGATAACTATGACAGCTTTTCCTATAACCTCTATCAGCTGGCAGGAAGCCTCTATCCGGACATCAAAGTCATCCGGAACGATGCATTGAGCCTTTCGGAACTTGAGGAAATGAACCCTAAGGCCCTCCTTATCTCCCCCGGTCCCGGCCGTCCGGAAGACGCGGGCATCTGCGTGGATGCCATCCGTTTCTTTGGCCCCCGCATTCCCATTCTGGGCGTATGCCTGGGCCACCAGGCCATCTGCCAGTGCTACGGCGCCACCGTATCCTACGCCAAAGAACTGGTCCATGGAAAAGCCTATGACGTGGAAGTCGATACCGAGAGTCCCCTCTTTAGAGGCATGAAATCGCCTATCAAAGCAGCCCGCTACCACTCCCTTGCCGCCGTGGAATCCACCATGCCTTCCTGCCTCAAAATCACCGCCCGCACCAGAGACGGGGAAATCATGGCCGTGGAACACAGGGACTATCCCACCTACGGCCTCCAGTTTCATCCCGAATCCATTATGACCCCGGAAGGCGGGAAAATTCTGGAAAACTTCTTCATCATGGCGGAAAAGGGAAGAAAATAGGTTCCTGCTCTTATGAATTAACCCTGTGCCATGCCGGGCAGGAAACCTTTCCTGCAAAAAAAACAAAGCACGCTTTCGATTTACCATGCTTTGTTTTCTCTTGCCTTCCTATGTTATAATAATGGCAGTGAGACAGCCGTTTATATGATTCCTTGGTAGGGGAAACGGCTCCCTCAATAAGTTTATATTTGAAGAAAGCCTCCTCAAGCCTTGGGTAGGCTTTTTTCATGTGCTAATTACTTAGACATGATTGTGGCAATCAAAATGCCGAATCCGATCATTAATGATAATGCTTCGTATACGTTCATCCTGCCACCCCCTCTCAAAACATAGTAAGAGGGGAAAAAGCCGTTACATATAAATCACCTGTCTCACCATTGTTATTATACAGTGTAAAAGAAATTCTTTCCACGATAAAAGATTTCCTTTAAAGTATCCACCCATGGAAGCGCTGATTAAAGCAGGACAAGAGTCTAACTTAGTATCATTCAGCACCTAACCCCAAAGATGACTCGGATAATCTGTCTATAAAACAAAGGGCCTTCTCTTAATAAAATCGCGAAATACAAAGTTACAAAGTAATATCTTCGCCTAGAAGCACCGTAAGGTCTTCGTCTGTCATTTCCGACTCATCTATCTTCAAAATACGCATATTCTGTTTGGAAATAGACTTTTCAATGCAGTTCCTTACAACGCGCCCATTACCAAAGTTGGGTAATTTCTTTTGTTCTTTCATTAGTTCCAAAACCCTACTTTCTGCCGCAGTGCTAAGTACATACCCCTTCTTTTTAGCAATTTTCTTTCCTATCTTAAGCAAATCTTCTTCACCATAATCAGGAAATTCTATCCAGTCGGGAAAACGCGAAGCCAGCCCAGAATTAGAGTTCAGAAAGTTTCTCATCTCATTGGTATATCCTGCCAAAATAACAACTGTATTTTTATTGTCTTCCATAAGTTTGACCAAAGTATCTACCGCTTCATGCCCAAAATCCTGCGAATTCATGGAAGTCAAGGAATAAGCCTCATCGATAAATAAGACTCCTCCTGCAGCACTACTGAAAACAGCCGCAGTTTTTGAAGCAGTCTGTCCAACATATCCTGCTACAAGATCTTTTCTAGATGTCTCTACCAGCAGATTGGAAGGAATAATATTCAATTTATGTAGCATTTGCGCCAGGATACGAGCCATCGTAGTTTTACCGGTTCCCGGATTTCCTGAAAAAATGAAATGCAGCGTATTCTGACTGTCAACTGGCAGTCCTTTCTTTTCCCTTATTTTCTTAATTCGTATTTCTGCCTCAAGCTGTTTGATGCGATTCTTGACTTCATCCAGACCAATAATAGAATTCAGAGTGGAATCCAAATCAAATTCATCATTATTTTGTTTATCAGAAATCCCTGGTATGTCTTCCATCCTAATGGTAACCAAGTCTTCTTTACTGCAGTCAAGAGAGGACAGCCGGAGTGCCTGGTGATTTATAATTTTTTCTACGAAATTCCGTACTAATCGCGCATTTCCGGCGTCGGGACCCACATTCAGTCTTCCTAATTCTCTCTCTATTTGATCAAGAACCTCCTCTGAGACTTGAAACTTTTTACTTTTAAGCATACTCTTGGCAATTAAACGAAGTTCACGTGGATTATAATCGGGGAAATCAATATGTATAGGAATTCGGGATTTCAGTCCTGGATTCATGGAAAGTAATTTATTCATTTCATTTGTGTAGCCAGCTAATATGACGATCGTATCATTTTTATAATCTTCCATCAGCTTAACCAGCTCGTCTATGGCTTCTCTTCCAAAGTCATTGCTTCCTGCATTTGAATACAATGAATAGGCCTCGTCTATAAACAATGCACCTCCACGGGCTGCCTCAAAAACCTTTTTCATTTTGGGCGCAGTCTGACCAATGTATTCTCCTACAAGATCCCCTCTATCTGCCTCAATAAATGGCCCATCCTTATTGATAATCCCCATATCCTTAAACATATCTACCATAACTCTGGCAATCATGGTCTTTCCTGTACCCGGATTCCCTGTGAAAAGCATATGTCTCGTTGTAGGGCCTAAATCAGAAATTCCCATGTCTCTTCGTTTCTTTTCTACCTGCAGAAGTTTAAACTGCTGCATAATAACTTCTTTAGCAGACTTTAGCCCTACAATGGAATTTAATCTTCTTTGGAGAACTGTTCCTAAATCCGCATTATTACTTTCTTTGCCCTGATTATTATTTATTCCATTCTGTATTTCATTATGACCTGCAGTCTTAGGGACAAGCCCCAGATAATGCATCATTGCATCACGCATGGCAACAATCTCGCCAGATTCATTTGTTGGAAATAATGAGCATCGACCAAGTTCCACATCCTGATTGGTAACCATATAAATAAAATCGCCATTGTAAGATACTGCCACTGCTAAAATATCCAGCTGCATAGTTCCCTCTACCATATGCAGACAGCAATAATAGGTAAACTTGTATTCCCTTGAGTATATGACTCGATTAGAAACAAGTAAAAATGTATAATCTGTGTTGTTATAATGATTCAGAGTTTCTCTTATAACGTAATATCTGAAAACCGGATTGTCAAAAAAAATGTAAAGGTCTGAATATCTTTGGGCAGAAATATGGGAAAAGAGATTTGTTTCAACCAAGAAATCTAAGTGAGTTTCTATTTTAGTATTATAAAAAGAAATCGGGTAATCTTCATTCAGCAAATGCTCCATCATATTCCCCAACAGTTTCTTGCTCCACTTATGAATGTCTCCCGGCTCAATCATTCCACCACAATATATATCAGTACCGTGTCTCTTCTGAAAAGTCACCGCATGCCCAATTTTAGAATATGCTACCTCTGAAAAGAAAGCCCAATCCTTAAAATATTGACCGCACGGAAAGAAGTAACGTACTTTATCAATGAATTTTTCATCTGGGAGCACTCGCATATCGTCATAATAAAAATAACCGTAATCATAAGTAACTTCCCTTCCATCCTTAGTATTTAAAAATTCTATACCTAAAGGGAACCATCCCCCTTCAATCGGATAAATTATATTTTTGCCATCCTTTTTGAATTCAGCCGTAAAAATTAAATAGTTTTTTAAATCAATTGGAGCAACTGCCATAATTACACCTCTCTATAGCATGATTAAAATTTCATTTATGAGTTCTTGTTAAAAATATGAACACAACTATTTTTGTACTTGAATCTATAGAAAGAAAATACTCCTTTTCACTCAGTAAGTACATATCAAGTGAAAAGAAGTATTTATATCCCAACCTTATTCTATTAAACTCCCATTTTTGCTTTAGCCTGATCCAGAATTACAAGATCTTCTTCGTATTGCTTTTTCGTTTTCAAATAACCAATTACAAGCATTACAAAAAGTATAGGAGCAAATAGTGTATACCCAATTATACTTCCAATCATAGAACTAATCGGGTATTTTGCATCTGTATAAGCATCATACACCTGAGATTTAATAGACTGTGGCTGCTTCTTAAGTCCAATATTGCCAATGACTCCTGCAATAAAGAATGGCAGGAACATACTAATGAGGGCATCACTGGTTAAATATGAAATAATACCAAAAAGTGTTAATCCCCCGCAGATGATCAACTTTAGCAACCGCTTTTTTAACCAATCACTTTCATAATCCACTGCACTCTGTGCTGCATTCAAACCGCATCTTGGGCAAAGAGCGCGCCCTGTTCCATTAGCATCACGCAGTAGTGCATTAGATTCGCAATTTCTGCAAAGTCCAACACCACATTTTGCACACGTTGACACTGCCTCTTCGTTAGGATGATAATAGCATTTCATAAAGATACCCTCTCTCCACCGTTTAGTTTCATTTTAGAAACCATGCAACAGTTAATTTATATAAGTATTATAACTCAATCCCCCCCCCCCCGAAAAAATCCCCAATCTCGATATTTAATTATTTTCTAATGGTCACTGACTTCAGTAGATCATTTCTCCCATGCAAAAACTCCTGAATCGTCCCATACTGATGCACGGTAGGGCTCAGGGTCACCTTCTTCAATGAATCGGTCAGAAGGAAACCGCCTAAGCGGAATATCTATCTCGTCAGGGAAAGCAGTTGAAGCATAATTGCCACCAGGATTTCTAGCAAGTACTCATCAGGAGTTTTTTTATGAAGTTTCAGCGCGTCGGAGAGGTGAATTTCATGAAGGTTTCCGTCCTTTCTCCCCCCCATTTCCATGGATTACGCGCTGCGGGTTTGAAAAGGATGTCTACCAGGCCTTTTCACCTCTCTGCTGATACAGTACGGTGAAGGGACGGGAATATTTCAGGCTTCTTGCGATAGCCCCTGATGCCGGGCCAAACGTAAAATTCATATTGACATCGCTCCATGAATCCCTTATAATATAAAAGCTGTTCATATTCGATCAGCATAATTTTTAGAGAGGTGATTTACACAATGGCAACAAACAGAAATCTCCGTTTTAAGACAAGCAGACGTTTCGGCGTAAATATTTACGGCCATCCGAAAGCGTTAAAACGGCAGGTCGCTGACGCTCGTCAGAAGAAACAGTCTGAATACGGCGTACAGCTGTCCGAAAAACAGAAGGTTAAAGCGATGTACAACCTGCTTGAAAAGCAGTTCTACCGCTATTATGATAAAGCAAGGAGAATGTCCGGCGTCGTAGGCGAAAACCTGCTGTTCCTGCTGGAAACCAGACTGGACAACCTTGTATACCGTGCAGGCTTTGCACGTTCCATCCGTCAGGCTCGTCAGATGGTTACCCACGGACTCATCGTGGTTGACGGCAAGAGAGTAGACATTCCTTCCTACCCCGTTCGTCCGGGACAGGTTATTTCCCTGAAGGAATCCTACAGAACCAATGAAATGTTCAAACAGTCCTTCCAGGAACTGAAGACCTTCGATCTTCCTTACATCGAAAAGTCTTTCGACAACTGGACTGCAACCCTCACCCGTTTTCCCCAGAGAGACGAACTCCCCTACAAGGACGAAGTCAACGAAACCAACATCGTCGAACTGTACTCCAAGTAATTCGTTTTTCAGCGGATTATGGACATACAAAAGAGGAAATGCTTTTCGCGAAGCATTTCCTCTTTTTTCATGCCTTTTTCCCAAAGGCCCCTCCCCCAACGCAAAAATCCCACCGGATAACCGATGGGATTTTTAAATTACTGTTTGAACTTGTCTATGATTTTATCAAGGAAGGAGCTCTTTCCTTTATACTGGGAGCAGTCTTCTCCCATTTCATTGGCAAAGTGAAGGAGTGCGTTCTTCTGGTCTTCGTTCAGCCGCTTAGGCACCGTTACATGGACTTCCACATAGAGGTTTCCTTTACGGGAGGACTGCAGATGAGGCATGCCTTCGCCGGAGATGCGGAACCGGGTGCCTGTCTGGGTACCGGCTGGAACTTTGAGTTCCACTTCCTTGTCCAGGGTCTTCACTTTGATGGTGGAGCCCAAGGCTGCTACGGGATAGGAAATATTGACGGTCTTGTAAAGGTCGTCGCCTTCCCTTTCAAAGTCCGGATCGTCTTCCACATAAATGTAGACATAGAGGTCTCCTTTCGGACCGCCTCTCCTGCCGGGCTCTCCTTCGCCGGCCACCCTCATGCGGACGCCGCTGTCGGCACCGGCAGGGATATTGACTTCAATGGTCTTGGACGCTCTGACAGTACCACTGCCATGGCATTCCTTGCACTTGTTTTTGATAATCTTCCCTGTGCCGCCGCACTGCTGACAGGTGACGATATTTACCATCTGTCCGAAGGGGCCGTTTCTTACGATACGCTGCTGACCTGTGCCGTGGCAGGCAGGGCAGGTATCTACGGTGGATCCCGGTTCTGCGCCGCTGCCGTGGCAGTGGCTGCAGGTATCGTTCTTGGTGACGGAGAATTTCTTCTTCACACCGGTAAAGGCTTCCCGAAGGGTAATGGTCATATCGTAGCGGAGGTCTGCCCCCTGCTCGGGGCCATTGTTCCTTCTGCGGCTGCCGCCGGTGAACATGTCGAAAATGTCACCCATATCGAAGCCGCCGAAGTCGAAGCCCTGACCGTTGAATCCGCCCTGGCCGAATCCGCCGAAGCCCCCGGCGCCGGCGCCGCCGCGGGAGGCCTGCTGGAAGGCATCATGGCCGAGCTGGTCATACTGGGCTCTCTTGTCGGCATCGGAAAGTACATGGTAGGCTTCATTGACCTCCTTGAATTTTTCCTCTGCCGCTTTGGGATTGTCCTTGTTCAGATCCGGATGGTATTTGCGGGCAAGTCTTCTGTATGCTTTTTTGATTTCATCATCGGTGGCGTTTTTACTTACGCCAAGGATGTCATAATAATCCTTGCTGTCTGCCATAAAGAAATCACACTATTCCTTATTTCTTATCGTCGTCATTGACAACTTTATAGTCTGCGTCTACTACATTGTCCTTGTCTTTTTTGGCTCCGGCCTGTGGTCCCTGCTGGGCTCCGGCATTCTGGGCCTGCTGCTGTGCCTGCTGAGCCTGCTGTGCCTGCTGGTACAGTTTTTCAGTCAGTTCATGGAGCGGTTTGGTGAGCGCTTCTGCATCGGCTTTGATCTTTTCGGTGTCGTCGCCTTTCAGGGTTTCTTTCAGTTTGGCAATGGCATCATTGACTTCTTTCACTTTGCCCTGGTCTGCTTTGTCTCCCAGTTCCTTCACGGTCTTTTCAGCCTGGTAAATAAGGGCTTCTGCATTGTTCTTGGCAGTAATGGCTTCTTTCCGTTTCTTGTCTTCTGCTTCATGGGCTTTGGCATCATCCTGCATTCTCTTGATTTCTTCATCAGAGAGGCCGGAGGAAGAGGTAATATCAATCTTCTGTTCCTTGCCGGTGCCCAGATCTTTGGCGGAAACATGAACAATGCCGTTGGCATCGATATCGAAGGTGACCTGAATCTGAGGAACTCCCCGCGGAGCCGGCGGAATATCGCTCAGTTCGAAGCGGCCCAGTGTCTTGTTATCAGCAGCCATGGGACGTTCACCCTGGAGGACATGGATATCAACGGAAGGCTGGTTATCGACAGCGGTGGAGAATACCTGGGTCTTGGATGTAGGAATGGTGGTATTTCTCTTAATCATAGTGGTGAATACACCGCCCAGGGTTTCAATGCCCAGGGACAGCGGAGTTACATCGAGAAGCAGTACGTCTTTGACTTCGCCTTTGAGAACGCCGGCCTGAATAGCAGCACCGACTGCTACGGATTCATCAGGGTTTACACCCTTGGATGGTTCTTTATGGAATTTGTTGCGAATCAGGGTCTGTACGGCCGGAATACGGGAAGAACCGCCTACCAGAAGGATCTTATCGATGTCGTCAATGGTGAGGTTAGCGTCCTTCATGGCTCTTTCCATAGGTTCTACCGTAGCCTGTACCAGATCTTCCGTAATCTGGTCGAATACGGCACGGGTCAGAGTAGCATCGAAGTGGACCGGCTGGCCATTAGAATCAATGGTAATGAAAGGCAGGTTAATGTCGGTGGACATGACAGAGGACAGTTCGATCTTTGCCTTTTCAGCAGCTTCCTTCAGTCTCTGATTGGTCATGGGATCCCGTTTCAGTTCAAAGCCATTCTGGTTCTTGAAGGTATCTGCAATCCAGTCCATCACGCGGGCATCGAAATCATCGCCGCCCAGATGGCCGTTGCCGCTGGAAGCTTCTACTTCAAATACGCCGTCTGCCAGATCAAGGATGGACACATCGAAGGTGCCGCCGCCCAGGTCGTAAACCAGGAAGCGATGTTCCTTGCCGTCTTTAATCTTATCAAGGCCGTAAGCCAGGGCAGATGCGGTCGGTTCGTTGATGATACGCAGAACCTTGAGGCCTGCAATGGCGCCGGCATCCTTGGTAGCCTGGCGCTGGCTGTCGGTGAAGTATGCCGGGCAGGTAATAACAGCTTCTGTGACTTTTTCGCCCAGATATGCTTCTGCATCCACTTTCAGCTTCTGCAGAATCATAGCGGAAATTTCCTGCGGTGTATAGGATTTGCCGTCAATGGTGACTTTGTAATCGCTGCCCATATGACGTTTAATGGAAACTACGGTGCGGTCCGGGTTGGACACAGCCTGTCTTTTAGCCAGCTGGCCTACCAGGCGTTCCCCGTTCTTGGAGAAACCTACCACAGAAGGAGTCAGACGAGAACCTTCAGCGTTAGGAATAACGACAGGCTCGCCGCCTTCCATCACTGCAACAACGGAGTTTGTCGTACCTAAATCAATACCAATTACTTTTGACATTTAAAATGTCTCCTTTCATGCGTATATTTCTAATGGAAAACAGAAAATTCTATGTAACTGCCAATGTCAGCTGTTTTTCACAACCTGTACCTTGGCAGGCCTTAAAACGGTATCTTTATAGAGATAGCCCTTCTGGAAAACCAGGGCAATGGTTTCATCATCCATTTCATCGGATGCAACCATCATGACGGCCTCATGGAAATGGGGATCAAAAGGTTTTCCTTTGGCTTCTATTTCCTTGACGCCAAAGTCATTCATAATTTTGACCATCTGTTTCTGGAGAAGTTCAAATCCCTTCAGATAGGCCTCTCCGGAACCATCTTTTTTCATATGGGAAAGGGCCAGTTCAAAGTTGTCCAGTACCGGAAGGAAGGATTTCAGCGTTTCCGCCTTGTAGGTATCTGCCGCTTTGGCTTCGTTGTCTTTCGTGCGGCGGCGGAAATTGTCGAAATCCGCCTGCAGCCGTACGTACTGGGACAGAGCGGTCTGCAGTTTTACCTCCTCCGATTTGGCTTTATCTTCGGCCTCTTTGACTTTCTTCTGGGCATCTGCCGCCTGTTTGGTCAGGAAAATCACCTGCTGCTGCAGTTCCTTCACCGTAGGCTTTGGCAGCTTTTCCGCTGTTTCTTCTTTCTTGTCCTTTGGTTCCTCCACATCCACTTTGACTTTCATTTCTTCCTTTTTCTTCATTGGGGAGCCTCCTTCATCTATTCTTTATTCTTCAAAAGCTGATCCAGTCTATCCTGCATAAACCGCATCATACCGATAATCTTGCTGTACTGCATCCGGGTAGGTCCCAGCACTGCCACCGATCCGATGACCCTGCCGCCCGAGAAAAACTGGGCTCTCACAATGGACAGGTCCGAAAGGGATTTCATGGGGTTCTCCGTGCCGATATGGACTGCAATGGGCTGATCCGAACTGGACAGAAGCATGCTTTCCAGCATGTCCCGCTGTTCCAAAAGGTTCAGGATATCCTGCATTTTCTCCACATTCTTGAATTCCGGCTGCTCAATCAGCTGGGATGCACCGCCGGAATAGACTTCCTGCTGCGGGGTCAATACCCGCTGCAGGGTTTTGAACACATTCACATAGGGGCTGAGATTCTTTTCTATATCTTTCTGGAAGGTAAGGATCTCTTTCTCATCCATGCTGTCAATGTCACGGCCATGGAGGAAATGGTTCATCCTGTCCGCCAGCAGCTGCATTTCATCAAAGGTACTTCCCTTTGGGATTTCCACCACTGCATTGGACACATCCCCCCGGTCTGTAACAACCAGCAGAATGGCTCTTTCTCCATCCAGGGGAAGGAATCGGATATAGTTGAATTTCTTCTTGATTCCCGCTGACGTTGCCACAGACAGGTTATGGGTGAGCGATGATACCGCCTTTGCCATATTGCGGAAAATCTCATCCACCTTGGTCACATGATCCAGGAGCATGCTGTCAATCATGGATTTTTCTTCGCTGGAAACGGGAGCCGGCTGCATGAGCCAGTCCACGTAAAAACGATATCCCTTGATGGAAGGGATACGTCCTGCCGAAGTATGGGGCTGTTCCAGATATCCTTCATCCTCCAGGTCCTGCATTTCATTGCGGATGGTGGCGCTGCTGACGCCCAGGTTGTACTTCTTCGCAATGGTCCTGGAGCCTACCGGTTCAGCGGTATCCGCATAATCCTGTACAACGGCCCACAGTACTTTTCTTTTTCTTTCATTCAGTTCATTGGACCCAACGCGGGGTTCATTCTTGTTTGTTCTGCGTGCTGCCATCATTATCACCTTGTTATTAGCACTCATTGGTCTCGAGTGCTAACTTACGTTATTAGAATATCATTCATGCCCCTCCCTGTCAAGACTTTCTCCCCTTCTTTTCCATTTTCCATGCAAAAAAAGCACCTCCCGAAGGAAGTGCTTTTTAGTGAGCTGGTGGACTAGTGAGCTAGTAGACTAGTGGACTAGTGGACTAGTGGACTAGTGGACTAGTGAACCAGTCGAAGTCAATGTTAGCGGGAACCAAGATTCTTCGCTTCGCTCAGAATGACGATGGGGCGGTAAAGTTAGCACATAACACAGTCTGATGTCTGACCTCTACCATCTATCGTCTCCCTCACCCCACGTAACCCAGCCAGTGCCAATAAGTGGCAGAGAATACAAGAATCATGGCATAAGCCAGCACGGTGAAAGGAATGCCGGTAATGAGGAAATCCTTGGATGTAATGTATCCAGTGCTGTAGGCAATCATATTCTGCGGGGCATTCACCGGCAGGATGTAGCCAAAGCAGATGGTATACTGAAGAATCATGGTCATGCCCAGTACATCAATGCCCGGCGTCTTCACGCTCTGAAGAACTGCAATGACAATCGGGATCATGGCAGATGCCAGCCCTGTGGCACTGGCAAAGCCCAGATGGATAATGGTGAGGAAGAAGGCCAGCACCGCAATGACTACAAGAGGAGACATGGTTTCCATGCCGAAGAGGGCCACGAAATGATTGGCCAGCCAGATGGCAGCCCCCGATTTCAGAAGAGCCGTGCCCAGACTGATGCCTACGCCGAAAAGGGTGACGGTGCCCCAGTTGATATGGGGGACTGCCTGTTTCCAGGTCATAAACCCCACTTTCGGAAGCATCATGAGCATAATACCGGTAATGGTGACGGTGGTAGTATCAAAGGGATGAAGTTTCTTCTCCGTTACCCAGAAGAAAAGGAGCAGCACCGAAATCAGAAGCAGTTTCTTTTCATCCCGGGAAACAGGCCCCAGATCCTTCAGCATTTTTTCCAATGCTTCCCTGCCGCCGGGCATTTCCTTCACTTCAGGAGGCATGACATGGATGAGAAGGAAATAAAGCACCACCGACATAATGGCTGCATAGGGAGCAGCGGCGATAAACCATTCCAGCCAGCTGATATCCTTGCCCAGTACCTGCTGGATAAATCCGATGGCCACCATGTTCTGGGCGGCTGCGGTCTTGATACCGATATTCCAGAGGGAATCGGCCTGGGCCACCGCCATCATGAGCACAGCAGCAAAGGTGGAGCCCTTCTGGAGCCCGAAGGCTCGGATAATGCCCACCACGATAGGCACCATACAGGATACGCGGGCCGTAGTGGAGGGAACGAAGAAGGAAAGCAGGAATCCCACGAAAATGACGCCAATTACCAGATGGCTGGATTTCACGCCGATATGGGACATGACCACCAGGGCGATACGCTTATCCAGACCCGTAATCATCATGCCTGCCGACAGGAACATGGCACCTGCCACCAAAGCCCAGGCTGAAGTGGAGAATCCGGAAAGCCCCATCTGCAGGGCTTTCCCGGTGCCAAGAAGAGTCTCCGGTTTGGCGGGATTAGGCGCCATGCCCAGAGAAAATGCCATAAACACCACAATAACAAACGCACTGACCGGATAGGAAACTCCTTCGGTCATCCAGATAATGACTGCAAACACAAGGATACCGATGAGCCGGTGTCCCTGGGTAGGCAGATCTACAGGAGTCGGGAAGAGGTACACCAGTGCCATGGCAGCCAATGCCAGGAACAGGCCATATTTCTTTCCAAATCCTTCTGACTGATTCATAAGCCACCCCCAAATATAAAAAAATGAAGCACCATTATGCGGAAACAACGGGCATCGTCTCCATTCATGAAAGAGGCACTTCCCCTAAGCAAAAAAGCTCCTGTTATCCCCTGGGGGAAACAAGAGCTTCGTTGCACTTTATGAATATATTTCAGTATATCCATGAAAGGTTGACTTGTCAATGGGAAACAAAAAAGCCCCCGCCTGAGCGGGGACCTTTGACGGTCATCAGTCAGCGCTGAAAGGAAGCAGAGCGATAGCTCTTGCTCTCTTAATAGCGAGATTGATTTTGCGCTGATGCTTTGCGCATGTTCCGGTTACACGACGGGGCAGAATCTTGCCTCTTTCGGAAACGAAACGACGCAGTGCAGCAACGTTCTTATAATCAATGGTGTCTACGTGATCTACGCAGCACTGGCAGACCTTTCTTCTCGGTCTTCTTACTCTATCTCTTCTAATCATGCTTTTCTATATCCTCCAAAATCAATGCATATCAGAACGGAATATCTTCATCTTTGGACGTCGTACCGAACTGTCCAAAATTTCCTCCCGGCTGGCCTCCCTGTCCGGATGGATTATTGTTATAACCGCCATTTCCGCCGTTATAACCGTTTCCACCGAAACCGCCATTATTTCCACCGAAGCCGCCGCCAAAGGAACCTCCCTGCTGCGGACCGTAGGAAGAATTGCGCGGAGTGCCGATTGGAATGGCAATGGTATTGGCCACAACTTCTGTTACATATCTCTTTGTGCCATCCTGAGCATCATAGGAACGACTGGAAATCCGTCCTTCCACAAATACACGGGTGCCTTTTTTCAGCTGATTTCCAACAGCTTCTGCCAGGGGACCCCAGGCAACAACATTAATCCAGTCTGTAAGCTCCCGCTGTTCACCCTGGGGGGTTGTATAGGTACGGCTTACTGCTACAGAAAACGATGCTACGGAACGGCCGGTCTTCGTTGCGCGAATCACCGGATCCCGTCCAAGATTTCCCAAGATTTGAACTGAATTCATTGTGCTACCTCTTAGTCATCCTGTTTTACAATGATATGACGGATAATTTCTTCATGAATCTTGATAACGCGGTCAAGTTCTTTAATCTGCGCCGGGTCAGCCTGGAAATCAACTACTACGTAGTATCCTTCACTCTGATGCTTGACTTCGTACGCAAGATGACGTTTGCCCCATTCATCAGTATTGTCAATGGTACCACCGATTCTGGTAATGGTGTCCTGTACCAGTTTGACAGCAGCCTTGATAACTTCATCATTAGCTGCATTCACAATGAACATAACTTCATACTTTTTCACGAAATTCGCCTCCTTTTCGGACCTATGTCCCGCACTCGCTGCGGGCCAGGAAGTTACTTGTAAAATAACAAGCTTATTTATTATACAAGAGCGGAAATGAAAAAGCAAATGTTTTTTGAAAGTTTCCTGTCCGGCTTGACACGGCTTGACGCTTTGGTGTTTCTTACCGACAGGAAACTATTGGCGAAAAGTTTCCTATTCGGCGTGACACCAAGGCTATCCTTACCGACAGGAAACTGCTTGCGAAAGGTTTCCCATCCGGCATGACACGAATGCAACTCATACCGACAGGATACTATTTCTTCTTCTTGCTTACCATGAAGCCCGTAGCCTGCTGGTTGGCCATGATCACCACATCACTGATCTGCACCCGTTTGGGCTGATCTGCTACGAAGGCAATGATATTGGCAATATCTTCTGCCTGCAGTGCATCTACGCCTTCATATACCCGGGCTGCCCTTTCCTTATCGCCATGGAAACGGACTTCGCTGAAAGGAGTCTCCACAATGCCCGGCTGGATGGTGGTCACCTTGATATCACTGTCTATGACATCGATGCGGACACCGTCGCTGAACGTTTTCACCGCTGCCTTAGTGGCGCAGTACACCGCTGCCCCTGCATAGGCATAGAGGCCGGCGGTGGAGCCCAGGTTGATGATATGGCCCTCATTCTTTTCCAGCATGGCTGGAAGGAAGGCGCGGGTCATCAGAAAGAGACCTTTGATATTGGTATCAATCATCTGAAGAATATCTTCTTCCTTTGTCTCCCCGTAAGGTTCCAGTCCCCTGGCCAGACCGGCATCATTCAGAAGAATGCGGGGCGCTCCCAGTTCGCTAAGGCAGCGGGAAGACACCTTACGGATGGCATCGGCATCCCTCACATCCAGCTCAAAGCAGGCAACCGGCACAGCCATGGCCCCTTCGATTTCTTTTTTTACCTCTTCCAGCTTTTCTTTATTTCTGGCAGCGAGAGCCAGTCCATACCCCTTGGCGGCCAGCGCTTTGGCACTGGCGAGGCCGATACCACTGGTGGCCCCTGTAATGAATGCGTAGGAACTCATGATAATCCTCCTTCTTTTTCTGCTATAATAGTAGGAACCGGCAGAAAATTCCCCGGTCTTATACATTCATTATACTGGTTTCATTTCCATTTTCATAATAAATAAAGGAGTTTCTATGAAATCCATTATTCTGGCCGCCCTTATGGTGACAGCTGCCCTTTCCGCCGGCGGATGCGGCACGCCAAAGGCTTCCGCCCCCTCTCCAGCTGCTTCTTCTGCTGCTGTTCCTACGGTCCACCGGATTAACGAAGAATCGGAACAGATTTACCGGAAAGCAGTTACTGCCTACGGAAAAGGAGATCATCTCCATGCCCTGGAACTTGCCAATCAGGCTCTGGAGAAAGACGGCGAAAATTACAAAGCCCTTTCTCTGAAAGGCATTATCCAGGCCTTTGATATATCACCGGAAGAAGGCATTGGGACCATCCAAAAATCCCTCTCCATCAACCCGGACTACGTACAGGCTTATTTCGATATGGCCATGGCCCAGAAACTGGGGAAACACTACGATGAATCCATCCGCTTCTTCCAGAAGGTGCTGGATAAGGATCCCCATAACACCTGGTCCTACTACGGTATTGCCACCAACTACGCTGATAAAAGGGACAAGGCAAAGGCTTTGGAATATCTGAAAAAAGCAGTTGATCTGGACCCGAAAAACGTAAAGCCCCAGGCTGCCGCCCAGGACCACTTCCAGTGGCTCCATGGCGATGCCGATTTTCAGAAACTTGTAAAATAAAGGAGTTCCTATGAAATACGCTTTTATCCTGTCCATCGTATCCCTGGTCCTCTACCATGACAATGTCCTGTCTGCCGCCGGAGCTGCCGGATACCTTTCAGCCATTTTCTTTCTGGTCACGTACCGAGAAAAGCCCGCCATGCTGGCCATTGCCTGCATAGCGGCTGCCATCATTACCATCATGTACTTTTCCTGGGACTTCTCCCTTGCAGGCTACATGCACATAGGCATTGCCTGGTCCATGACCATTACCGCCTTTACCGCCATCCTTACCCTGGTAAGCCTTGTATACAAGATAAAGAATCGCTGATTCATGATACAAAAAAGCATCATTGATGAGAACATCAACGATGCTTTTTATATTGCCTGTCAGTCCGCGTTTTTAGAAGATTTAAATTTCAGGAAAAATCCCATAATAATGAGCATGCATACCAGACCTGTCAGGTCTCCGAGAATGCCGTTTCCTGTGATGCCATCCACCAGGTAGCCGGCCACGCAGCTCACAGCCACCACGAGAACATAGGGAATCTGGGTAGACACATGGTCTATGTGATGGCACTGGGCCCCAGCCGAGGCCAAAATGGTGGTATCGGAAATAGGCGATACATGGTCGCCGCCTACAGAACCGGCCAGCACAGCAGCCACCGTCATAATCATAAGATGGGTATCATTGGACACGATAGCCAGTACGATAGGAATGAGGATACCGAAGGTGCCCCAGGAAGTACCGGTAGCAAAAGCAAGGCCAATGGCCACCAGGAAAAACAGGGCCGGCAGCAGAATGGCAATGGTGGCGTTATCAGCAACCACGCTTCCTACATAGCCGCCGATGTTCAGGTAATCCTTACCTACAATGCCGGACAAGGTCCAGGCCAGGGACAGGATCATAATGGCAGAAGTCATCTGTTTGAAACCTTCTACAAAGCAGCTGCAGAAAGTGCTGAAGTCTAAAACCTTTCTGGGAATGTACAATACAAAGGTAAATACCAGAGCAATGAAAGAACCGATAACGAGACCTCTGGCAGATTCGCAGTTCGCAAAGGCTTCTGCCACGCCCTTTCCTTCCAGAATGCCGCCGGTATAAAGCATGCCGAACACGCAGCCGCCGATAAGGACCACCAGCGGAAGGATGAGATCGATGATTTTCCCATTTCCCACAGGCGCACTGCCTTCATCATCGGCATATTCCGCAGGAATCACCAGGGTGCCGCCGCTCTGCTTTTCATACCTGGCCATACGGGAAAAATCACGGCCTGAAGCGATGAGGATAATCATAAAAATCAGGGTGAGCCAGGCGTAAAGGTTCAAAGGAATGGTTTCCAGGAAAAGAGCAAAACCATCAATGGAACTGCCCTCCGGAAGAGAGGAGGTAACAGCAGCAGCCCAGCTGGAAACCGGAGCAATGATACATACCGGTGCTGCGGTGGCATCAATAATATAGGCCAGTTTCGCACGGGTAATCTTAAACCGGTCTGTCACAGGGCGCATCACGGTACCCACGGTGAGACAGTTGAAGTAATCATCAATGAAAATCAGGATACCAAGAGCCATGGTTACGAAAAGAGCGCTCTTCTTTCCTTTAATGGTGCGGGCTGCATAATCACCGTAGGCCTGAGAAGCACCGGACTTCTGGATGGCCGCCACCATAATCCCCAGAAGGACAAGGAATACAAGGATATACACATTGCTTCCCACCTTGTCCGACATAATGTGGAACATGGTGTCGATAGCACCCAGTATACTGAATCCTGCAAACATGAAGGCACCGATAAAGATACCTATGGCAAGAGACATGTACACTTCCTTGGTGGCCAGTGCCAGAATAATGGTAACTACAGGAGGCACCAGGGACCATACTGTTTGAGACATATAAATCATCCTCTCTCTTTTGACAATTTCCCATATCGTCAAATTGCAATAATTTTTATTATTATACAATACTTTCCCCGTTTGTAAAATGTTCGTAGTGATAAATTAGTGAACTAGTGGACTAGTGGACTAGTGGACTAGTGAACTAGTGGGCTAGGGAGCTGGTGAGCTGGTGAGGATTGGGGCTGGGGACCACTAGTCCACTAACTCACCAGCCCACTATTTCACATATTGCATTTTCTCCATAATGCTGTATAATATAGTACGTGGCTCTGCAGTACTGATTTATGGCAGTCTCCGGGCCCCGTGCAATGAAATCCCATGAACCCGGTCAGGTCCGAGAGGAAGCAGCCGTAAGTGGCCCTTTTCATGTGACACGGTGCATCCTGGAGGCTGTCATAAATGAGGACTGCAAGGCTTTTTTTATGTCTGGTTTTCTCTGCTGTATTGTATAATAGTAATAATAATTAATAAGGTAAGGATTCAGTTCCGGAATCCTTACAAATCCTTTTTCATCTTTCCTGCCGGGAGGTTATTTATGGCTTATTTAGCATTATATCGAAAATGGAGGCCCCGCACGTTTACGGAAGTGGTGGGGCAGAAGCATATTTCCATACCGCTCCAGCGGGCCATCGAGCAGGACCGGCTGGCTCATGCTTATCTTTTTTCCGGTCCCCGGGGTACAGGAAAGACCAGTATGGCCAAAATCCTGGCCAAAGCGGTGAACTGCCTTCATCCAAACGGCGTGAATCCCTGCAATGAATGCCAGAGCTGCCGGGAAATCAATGCAGGCTCCAGTCTGGATGTCTATGAAATCGATGCCGCTTCCAACCGCGGCATTGAGGAAATCCGGGCCCTTCGGGAATCGGTGCGCACCCTGCCGGCGGTGAGCCGGAAGAAGGTATACATTATCGATGAAGTACACATGCTCACCAAGGAAGCCTTCAATGCCCTCCTGAAAACGCTGGAGGAACCGCCGTCCCATGTGCTCTTTATTCTGGCCACCACGGAACCGGAAAAAATTCCCCTCACCATTCTTTCCAGATGCCAGCGGTATGAATTCCACCGGATTTCCGTGGAGGATATCAAAAACCATCTTCTCTATATTGCCAAAGAAAGTCATCTTCCCCTGACGGAAGAGGCAGCAGACCTCATTGCAGTCCGGGCAGACGGCGGCCTTCGCGACGCCCTGTCCCTGCTGGACCAGTGCTCCTCGGCCTCGGAATCCAAAGTTCTTGACGCTCCGGCGGTGTATGACCTTCTGGGCCTCACAGGAAAGGATATGATTCTGGATCTTTCCCATCATATCTTCAACGGTGACAGTTCTTCCGCCCTGTCCCTCTTTTACCGGATCCTGCAGGGCGGAAAAGAGCCGGCCTCCATTCTTCGTGACCTTCTGGAACATTTCAGAAACCTGATGATCTGCAAGGTCAATCCAAAGGCACCGGAATTTTCCCAGTACGGCAGCCAGGTGGAAACGCTTCGTTCCGATGCATCCCGCCTTCCCGCGCCTTACCTGGACGCCCTCTTTGACTATCTCCACGAAGCCCTCCATGAAACGAAACGGAGTTCTTCACCAAGGCTCAGCGCCGAAATGGGTCTTCTCCATCTCTGCCGCATGAAAGGGTCTAAATCCCTGGATTCCCTGGCCCAGCGGGTAGCCCAGCTGGAAGAAGAGGTGTCGCGCCTGAAGCGTGGCGCCCTGTCCATCCCGCAATCTCCATCACCGTCCCCGGTTCCTGGGCCCGCTCCTTCCTACCCTGCCGCACCTTCTTCTCCTGCCCCGGTTCCCGCATCGCCCATACCTGCCGGGTCGGCTGCTTTTTCTGCTCCGGAGCCCCCCGCTCCCTCAGATATGCCCCCAAGGCCGGCAGTGCAGAGAAAGGATAGGCCGCCGGTCAGGGAAACGCCCCGGGCCCCTGCCCCCATGCCGGCAGCCGGACCGGCTGGAAACATGTCAGGGCAGCCGGCAGCAGATTCATCGTCCCAACCTGATGCTTCTCTCATAGACCCCAAGACCTACCCCGCCATCTGGCAGAAGGTACTGTCCTATTTCATGTCCATCCGCCGTATCGATGTCTTCACCTGCCTTCGGAAGAGCACCCTCATTTACTGCACCCATACCAGGGCCATCGTGTCTGCGCCGCAGCAGTTTCTGGTGGCTGCAGGAAATAATAAGTCCTACCAGAAGGTGGCCGCCGAAGCCTTTGCTAAAGTCACCGGTTCTCCCATCCAGATGCATACGGTGCTGAAGGGAGGCGAGGAAGAAGCAGCGGCTTTTGCCCTGCTTCAGTCTGCCCCAAAGGCAGCCCCTTCCTCTCCTTCCGCTGAGATGGCAGGAAAAACACCTATGCCCGACTACCGCCCCGTTTCCAGAGACCGTATTCCGGAGAAGGACCTGAAAGACCCGTCTTTAAATGAAGCCTTGAAAATCATGGCAGACTGTGATATATATGAAAAGACTGAATCATGAAACAGAAAATTGATTCAATATTACCTTAAGGAGGATTCATTATGTTTGGAAATAAAGCACAGATGCAGAACATGCTGAAAAAAGCGAAGAAAATGCAGGAAGAACTGCAGAAGAAGCAGGAAGAACTGAAGAAACAGACCGTTGACGTATCCGTAGGCGGCGGCGCCGTTTCCCTCACCATGAACGGTGAAAAGCAGATTACCGCACTGAAAATCGCTAAAGATGCCATCGATCCGGAAGATCCGGAAATGCTGGAAGACCTCATCACCACCGCTGTCAACGAAGCCGGCAAGAAAGCCGATGAAATGGTACAGAAGAGCATGAGCCAGGTCACCGGAGGCCTGGGCCTTCCCGGCGGCATGTTCTGATGAATAAAGATCTGGAAGAAGTAGCCCTGCAGTTCAGAAAGCTTCCCGGCATCGGCGTAAAAAGCGCCCGCCGTCTGGCTTACTTCATGCTGGAACGTCCCCAGGAGGAAGTGGATTTATTTCTGGATACCATCCGCCATGCCAGGAGCAGGGTATGCTACTGCTCTACCTGCTGCAATCTGGCCACCTCGGACCCCTGCGACATCTGCAGTGATGACCGCCGTGACCATTCCATCATCTGCGTGGTAGAACAGCCCCAGGATGTGACCGCCATGGAGCAGAGTCAGGAATACCACGGCCTGTACCACGTTCTTCACGGCGTTCTCTCTCCTCTGGACGGCATAGGTCCTGAGCAGCTGAAAATCAAGGAACTCCTGAAACGGCTGGAGAAGAACGATGTGAAAGAAGTCATCATTGCCACGGATCCGGATACGGAAGGTGAAGCCACGGCCTACTATCTTTCCCGGCTCATCAAACCGTCGGGCATCAAAGTCACCCGCATCGGCAGGGGCATTCCTGCCGGCGGCGCCGTAGGCTATACTGACGGCATCACCCTGGCGGGAGCCGTGGAAAACAGAAAGGAAATCTGATACCATGATTGAATCTTTAGGCGCCCTGGGCGGATATGGCATTACCAGTGTCATCGTCATCATTGTGGCGTTCTTCCTCTTTGCCCGGTTTGTGAAAAAAATCATCGGCAATATCATTATGGGCGGTCTTCTCTTCTGGCTGCTGAATACCATCGGAATCACCCATATGACCCTTACCACCATGCATGGCATTGTGGTAGCCCTCTTCGGAGTCCCCGGCACCATTGTGCTGGCCCTTCTGAATCTGGTGGGATAAAAGGGCAATCAAAAATCCTGAAAAGCTTCTGCTTTTCAGGATTTTTTTGACTGCCCTTAACCGTGAGCATTCAAGACTCTGTCTTTTCCGCCAGTTCGTCCCACTTCGCGTACAGCTTGTCCAGCTTCTTTTTCGCTTCCTCATACTCATCGGCCAGTTCTGCATAATTTTCAGGATTCATGCTCATCTGCACTGTGTACATTTTCATGGTTGCTTCCAGCCGCCCGATTTCCATTTCCACATGACTTAATTTAGATACATCGGCGGCGGAAACCTCGGTTTTCAGCTGGTGCTCATTTTCCCGGGGCTTTTCTTCCTTCTCTTTCTCTTCTTCTTCCTCTTTACCGTTCCTGTCCTTTTCAAAAGCCTCAAGGTCCTGTTTCTTTTCCTTGTAGTAGCTGTAGTTGCCCAGGTATTCTGTGAGCTTTCCGTGATCCAGCTCCAGAATCCGGTCTGCCACTTTATCCAGGAAATAGCGGTCATGGGATACCACCAGGCAGGTGCCGCCAAAGGCCTCGATGGCATCTTCCATGATTTCCCTGGTGGGAATATCCAGATGGTTCGTCGGTTCATCGAGAATGAGGAAATTCGGTTTTTCCAGGAAGAGGCAGAGCAGGGACAGCCGGGCCTTTTCGCCGCCGGAAAGCATGCCTACCGTCTTGAATACGTCATCTCCCCGGAAGAGGAACATGCCCAGAATGTTACGGGCCTCTTTTTCACCGAAGTTGAATGTGTCCCGCACTTCATCAAGCACTGTGAGCTTCGGATGGAGTCGTTCCTGTTCCTGGGAATAGTAACCCATTTTCACATTATTGCCCAGCTGGATAAAACCGGTATCAGGCTTCTTCTCTCCCGTAATCATTTTCAGGATGGTGGTCTTGCCTGCGCCGTTGGGGCCGATGAGTCCCACTGTTTCTCCCTTTTTGATATGGATAGTGAGATCCTTGAAAAGAATATGGCTGCCATAGGATCCTTCTACCCGAAGCACATCGAGCACCTTATCTGCGCATTCCTGAGGCGGGTCAAAATGGAAACGAAGGGATGCCTGGTGCACCGGTTTCTCCAGCCTCACCAGCCGGTTCAGCTGGGACTGACGCCCCCTGGCCTGCTTGGCTTTGATGCCTGCTTTGTAGCGGCGGATGTATTCCTCAGTCTCCTTGATATGTTCCTGCTGTTTTTCATAGGCTTTCTCATAGGCCCGGTCCTGGTTTTCCTTCGTTTCCATATACCGGGTATAGCCGCCACGGAAGGAACGGATATGGTGATTCTCCAGATCAATGATTCCTGTAGCTGCACCGTCCAGGAAATAGCGGTCATGGGAAATCATGAGGATACCGCCTTTGTAGGAGCGAAGGTACTCCTCCAGCCATTCCAGCATGCCCATGTCCAGATGGTTCGTCGGTTCATCGAGAAGGAGGAAATCGGGATGACGCACAAAAGCAGCGGCCAGGTTGATTCTGACCTTCTGCCCGCCGGAGAAGGAATGGATATCCCGGTCCCAGTCATCATCGGAAAAGCCCAGGCCTGTCAGAATTTTCCGGGTGGTGGATTCATAGTCATAGCCTCCCAGAAATTCAAAGCGTGCTTCCGCCCGGCCATAGGCTTCCACCAGTTTCTCATCGCTTTTACTGCTTTCCAGCTCCCTGGCCAAAGTCTCCATCCGGTCTTTGTAATAGAGCACATCCTTCCAGGCGTCTTCCATTTCCTCCCGGATGGTATGGCTGGTGTAGTTGAAATCCTGGCGGAGGTAGCCGATAATAGCGCCATCACTGGCTTTCACGGAGCCCTTGTCCGCTTCCTCCGCGCCCATAATGCACTTCAAAAGAGTGGTCTTGCCGGCGCCATTGGCACCTACAAGGCCGATTCGTTCGCCGCTCCTTACTTCAAAGGAAACGTTTTCAAAAACTGTTTTGATTCCAAAGGATTTTGATAATCCGCTGATTTTTAAAACTGCCATTTCTTTCTCACTTGTATATAAAAGGATTCATAGGTTTAAAAGAGTTCAGACCCCGGGCAATCAGAAACTATAGCTCTTCTATTTACTTCACAATATCTGCCTTAATGACGATAACGATTTCCGATTCCTCCGTAGACGTACTGCGGCTCTGGAAGAGCCTTCCCAGTAAGGGAATGTCTCCCAGAATCGGCACCTTTCTCATGGTTCTGGCCTGTTCTTTATCGATAAGTCCGCCAATGGTAAGCATGTCGCCTGATTGCAGCCGCACCATGGTGTTGGCGGAGCGGGTAATAATGCGATAGGCCTTCATTTCCGGCACCAGGTAGGGCGTGGCCACTTCCGCATGGACATCGGCAGTGATTTCATCATTTCTGCTGATAATAGGTGTATAGGTCAGTTTGATGCCGGCATCTTTGTATTCTGTCGCCGTGGTTTTGACCCCGTTTTCCATATGTTCCACAATCACCGGGATGCGGCTGCCTATGAGGATTTCCGCTTCCCTGCCGTTCATGGTCACCACGCTGGGCCGGGCCAGTACTTTGGCCTTCCCCCTGGTTACCAGGGCATTCAGTTTGGCTTGAAAGAAAAAGGTATAGGGATGGCCTGCAAGAGACCGGCCATAGGAAATACCGGCATACCCATCGGGAATGGTCACATCCCAGCCGTTTCTTTCTATATTCCGGACCCTTGGATTGCCGTCGCTGTCAAAGAGAATATGGCCGCTGTCATCGGTGACATAGTGCTGTTCGCTCCAGCTGTCCCGGTCATAGGAAGCACTGCCTGTAAGACTTTTGAAATCCCAGTCAATGCCCAGGTCTTTGGCATAGCTTTTATTGACAGCCACCACTTCCGCTTCCACTTTCACCTGTTTTTCCGGCACATCCAGCGCTTTCACCAGGCTTTCCGCCTGCATGAGCTCCCGGGGCGTGCCGCTGGCAATGACTGTATTGGCAGAAGGGCTGAAAGTGACCTTTCCTTTGTCCATCACCTTTTCCAGTCCCATGGCCACTTCCTCTGCATTGGCATAGGACAGGCGGAACGCCCGGGTGCCGGACACCGCATTCTTTTCCAGCCTGCTGTTGAAGACAATAAGAGTGGACCCTTCAGTTCTGGACGAAAGACCGCAGGAGGCAAGGATGGAAGAAAGCGCTTCTTCCGGAGTCACATGGTCCAGGCTGGCTGTCACTGTTTCCGTCAGATCTCCTGAAAATACCAGGTTCTTTCCTGTCATTTCCGCCAGGGTGCGGATGACTTCCATGGCCGGAGCGCCGGCTACATGGAGGCTGAAATCCCGCCTGGCAGACGGAGTAATTCTGACGGCAGAAGGCGCCTCTTCCCTTGGGGATGGCTGCATGCCGCCGGAAAGTTCCTCGGCCACCATGTCATGAACGGGCCGGTCCCAGGACTCTTCCCTGGCCTCCAGACCCAGGGGAACACAGGCAAAAAGGGCGCAGCATAAAAGAATGCTGCTCCCTCTTAACGTATGGTCAAGGTAAGACTGTTTCCTCCGGAAACAAGGGTCACTTTTCTGTCCTGAATGTCCGATACGTCCCATGGACCTGCCCTCTCTCCTTCCTTTACAACTATGGAAGTTCCGTCCATTTCCAAAAGGGCCCTCCGCTGAGAGCCATAAGCCATGACTCCTTTCAGCACCGGAAGCCCCGAGGCGGAGGATGTCTCTTTTTTCTTCAGCTCCGGCGCCTTTCCGGCAGGGGCCTCTTCCCTTCCTTCTACGACCGGAAGCGGCGGCCTTCCCTTTTCTACAGGCACCAGTGCATCGGCATGAAAAGGATCCTGCAAGGGCTTTCCCCTTCGATGGAGGGCAGCATCATATTTCAGGGAGAGGCCATCCTCTTCCTCCGGCAGAACTTCCACAGGAGAAGAGGCAGCCCTTTTTTCAGGAAGAAGTGTGCCTGCAGTGCCCACGCCGTAAATGCCCCAAAGGGTAAGGCCCACCGCCGCCAGGGCGCCTAAAGGAAGAATCCATCTGCGCTGTATGGCCATAGGGATTCCTCCTTTCCCAAAGAGACAGAACCATCTTATAAAGAAGAATCCACCAGCTCACCAGTAACACTATGTCCCTTAGAACTTAAAGTCCTTCGGCATAATCATGAAGCGGGTTTCCTTTTCAATATCATCATACCGGATCCAGGCATAGAAAGAATGCATATCCCTGTAGTAGGTCCAGTACCGATGATCCAGACGCCCGTTCACGGTATCAATGGTCCAGGCCAGGCTGAAGGCATCCAGTCTGGTGGCCTGCCAGCGGAATCCCAGGCTCAGCGGTTTTTCACTGCTGTAGCTGTCGTAGTAGTAGGGAGTGTAGCCTTTCAGATCACGGTCCGTATAGTAGATCCAGGATGCCAGCGGACCGTAGCCGCCGGAAAGACCCAGGGAGTAATAGCTGTTGCGGCGGATATTGTTGGAATAACTGTAGTAATCCTTCGCATAGCCTGCCTTCCAGCTGAAATTCATGAATTTCCCCAGCTTCCAGGGGTCGCCGGAAATGTAAAGGTCAAAGCCCTTATAGGCTCCCTTGGGGTGTCTGCCGCCGTGGTCTTCATCCCAGTAACCCCATTCCCCGTGAGCTCCTGTATAGAAACGGGATTTTCCCAGATAGAAATGATTGGTATCAAATTCCAGGGAAGGCCTCTTCTTTACCCAGATACCGCCGTCATCATTGGTGGAGCTTTCCTCCTCTGCATAGCGCAGGCGGGCGGTACCCAAAGGGGTGCGGTAGCGTACGCCCATATCCGGTTTGTAGCCGGATTTGGTGTACCAGCGGTTCTTCATATAAAAAGCCAGGTCCGGATTATGGTCCAGGGGCACCATGATTTCATTATGGAGTCCCATTCCGTTATCGCTGTCAAAAACAGGGCGTGGAATCAGAGACCACAGACTCACTTCACTGTCATCACGCTTGAGGGAGCCGGTATAGCTGGAAAGAGTAATGAGGGTGGTATTCTTTGCCATGAGCTTCACATTGTGAGCCACATAATGGTCATTGGGGTAAATATCGATGGAATCCGCCTCAATCCGATAATCCGGTACTTTGGCTACGGCATGTTTCGTGGTAAAATACCCTTTTTCCACCACCAGTTTATTGGAATTCCTGTCATACACGCCGCTGGCGCCTTTAAAATAATAGGTTCCCGATTCCCAGCCATCCATTTTTTCAAAGCGGCCTATGGATTTAGCCCCGTCATAATCGGCCCTTTCCGCTTTCAGGCGGGTGGTGGGATTGACCCAGTGCACTTCTCCCGGTATCACGTATTTCTGGGCAATGGAATTGCCATATACATATTCTGTCTGGTAGGTGTCAAGCATGTGCCGGATCACTACCCTGCCCATGGCATCCACGTCGCCGGTGGTATCGTTATAACGCATGCGGTCAGCGGTGACATACATGGGGTTTTCTGCTGAAATCCCGTTGTCTGCTGCCGTTTCTTCCTGGCCATCCTTATTTTTATTTTTGTCTTTTTCTTTTGCTTTGGCTGTATCCTGCTTTTCTCTGGATGCCGCTGTTTCGGCCGCCTCGTAGGAGGTGACCGGCCGGGCTACCCCTTTGGCATCAAAGACCAATGCAGAAGAGGAAGTTTCCGGTTCCGCCGCTTCTTCCCCCAAGCCCTCCGGTTCCTCTGCCCCTGCAGGCATCGCCAGCAGAGAAGAGAAGAGGAGAGGGGCCAGCAGTTTTAAGTATATTTTCCTCATTTAATCATTTCTCACGATCACTACAGAAGGCGTCTCTTCACTGGAACCTGCTGCTTTGGCAGCATCCTTTTCCGTATCTTTTTCCCGTACCGATTCCAATTCCGCCTTCGCCTTTTCATTCATGGCAGAGGCCGATTCCTCAGCCTTCGCTTCTGCCTTTTCCTTCACTTCAGCTCCTGCCTTTTTCTCTGCTCCTGCCGGTAAAGCGGTCTCTTTGACTTCATTGTCCGAAGCGGCAGCCGTCGTTTCTTCAGTGGCTGCTGCAGACCGTACCACCCGTTTCCGGATCACCGCATTGGGCGCACCGCTGGTCAGTTCCAGGCCCTTGGTGGTGACGGCTTCCTGGGTTTCAATGTAAAGGGTGCTTCCTGCCGGGAGGCTCACATCCTTGCCCTTCACGAAGAACCCGCCCACTAGACCGATGGGACCCAGGGCCAGGGCGCCGATGGTGGATGCACCTACGGCAGCGGCTTCCATTTTCAGCTTTTCCTTAGCTTCCGGTCCCAGTACGGTAGGAATGACTTCATCATCTACAGAGAAAACCTGGTCAAAAGATACGTCCAGCGCACCACTTCTGCCAAAGCTTTTCGGACGGCTCACCTTAGTCACCACGCCGCTTCCCTGGGAGCCTTTGGGCAGGACCAGCACATTACCCACACTTACATCTTCCTGTACCGTAAAGGTTACCGGATCGCCTACCTGGTTCGTCTTGCTGCTTACATCATCGTTTAAGGAAATCTTGAATACTGTATTGGCCGGCAGCTCCACTGTTTTCATTTCATAATGCTGGTCACCGTAGACCGATTTTTCCAGATTGGCCAGCCGCTGGTCCAGAGCGCCCTTCTTTTCTGTGCCGTATACCTTGGTTTCCAGATCCCCGATTCTGGTTTTCAGGGAATCGGATTTGATTTCATCGGTCAGATAATATTCCATGGCATTGACTCTGGTGGCAATGGAAGGCTGGGCATCGTTATCGCTCTTCACCACATCGGTGTACAGATTGGTAATCCGGTTGTCCAGACCGCTGGCTGAAGAATTTCCGGTGCCATAAATCAGATTGTCCGCATTGTCCACCCGGCTGATCAGGGAACCGTCCTGGGCACTGCCATAAATGACTTCGTCCACCCGGTCAATCCGGTCTGTCAAGGTAGCCGGTTCTTCCGCATAAACCGGTGCCAGGCATAAAAGGGAAATTCCCGCTGCCAGTATTGCTTTCTTTATCATAGTATCACCCTCCGTTATACTCGTACGTCAATCACTGCAGATACGCCCACTCCCTGCACACGGCTGAAGGAAGATGGATTGACACTGTCCATGGGAATCAGGCCTTTGATACGGAAAAGTTTGTCGTTCCAGCTGACTTCCAGCTGGCCCACAGCCTTTACCTTCTCCACCTGGTCCGCATCGCCGATGACCTGGGCGGCACCGATATAGCCGCTGTTGCCGATACTCACAATAGGCACCACCTTGGTGGCGTAGTTTGTGCCGGCTCCTTCCTTCATCATCACCGAGTTGATGGCGCTGTTAATTGATTCTCCATATTTCGAAACAAGGAAGCCTATGCCTCCTACCTTTGCCACACCGCCAAGGACACTGCCCAGGCTGAATGCATCTACATGTATCATGGCGCCGGTGCCGATCATGCATGCTGCCAGCGCACAGACTGCCAGTCTTTTTAATTTCATCAGTGAATCCTCCTTTGACGAAAATCCATCTTCAGAACCTGTTATCAATTTCTTTTCAGCTCTAAGGAGCTGCCAAATTTTGCCTACACTTAAGAATATTATAAATTAAAAAGGGGCTCTGTGCAAACAGAAACCCCTTTTTCCCGCGCTTTTGGCGGTCCCTTTTCTTTCGTTACTGCAGTTTTTCCTGCGCTTCTCTTTTAGCTTCAAAAGAGCCGGGCTGAGCCATGACCCTTGGCTTTTTCAGCTGATTGTAAGCCTGGATCATCATGGCGCATTCCACGCGCTTCTTCTGGATTTCGCAGGTAATATGATAGGGCTTATGGATGTCGCCGGCAAAAGCCTCATTATTGGCATGACAGCCGCCGGAGCAGAAGAATTTTGCCCAGCAGTCCACACATTCCGGCTTGGTGAATACATGGTTGGTGCGGAAATCGTGCATCATCTTCATGTTCTTCAGCCCTTCGTACACATTGCCCAGCACATAGCCTTCCCGGCCTACAAACTGGTGGCAGGGATAAATGTCGCCATTCGGCACCACAGCCAGGTATTCATGGCCGGCGCCGCAGCCGCGGAGACGTTTGGGAAGGCAGGGGCCTTTCCAGAGATCCATATTGAAATGGAAGAAGAAGAAAGGACGTCCCTCCTCTTCCCGGCGGATGAAGAGCTGGGCCAGGCGGTCATACTCTTCCTTCACCCGGGGCAGGTCCTCTTCCTTAATGGAATAGGATTCCGTATCCTCCCCTACCACCGGTTCCATGGATACTGCCGGGAAGCCATGGTCCAGCATGTCCTCCACGTCGGTGGTGAAATCCAGGTTGTACCTGGTGAAGGTACCGCGCACATAGTATTCTTCCCCGTTGCGGTGAGCCACGCAGTACTGAAGATTCTTTACGATCTGATCATAGGTGCCATTTCCGTTCACATCAGGCCGCATACGGTCATGCATTTCCTTCCTGCCGTCCAGGGACAGAATCAGGCTGATATGGTTATCGGTGAGATATTTCACCTTCTCCTTATCCAGCAGCATGCCGTTGGTGGTCAGGGACATTTTGATTTTCTTGTGGTGCTTCTTTTCCTGCTTATGTACATAATCAATGGTCTGCTGTACCACATGCCAGTTCATGAGCGGTTCGCCGCCGAAGAAATCCAGTTCGCAATGTTCCCTGGGGCCGCTGTGGGCAATGAGGAAATCCACGCCCCGCCTTGCCACATCAAAAGACATGAGCATGCGCCACTGGCCGTAGCCCCCCTGGCCTGCGAAGCAGTACTTGCAGCGGAGATTGCAGTCATGGGCAATATTCAGGCACAGGGCCTTGATAATGGGTCTGTCCTCAATGGCCATTTTATAATTGGGATCCATGGGGGCAAAAAGAACTTCCTTGCGAATCAGTTCATCCAGGTCATCCATCACTTCATTCAGTTCTTTCTCATCATAGGAAGAAGACAGATTGGCCAGGACCATGTCCCGATTTTTCCCGTTATAAAATTCCAGCACTTTATATGTTACGTCATCCACCACATGAACGATGCCGCTGTTGACATCCATGACAATGTTCATGCCATTCTGACGAAAACGATGAATCATGGGCTTTACATTATAATCCATGAATAATCTCCTTTTCATTGCGGCTTTCGTGAGCCGCCAATTACAATCCTTGTACCTTCCAAAGAAGAAATAGAAAAACCCCCGGCCTTAGGGCCGGGGGCTGGGCCGTAAAATCAGGCTCTCTTTGCTTCCTTGGCTTCTTCCTGAGTCGTGCAGATCAGGTTGCCGATGGTGCAGCTTGTCTTGCAGGCAGACTGGCAGGAAGTCTGACATTCACTGCAGCCTTCAAACTTAATGGAGTCCTGCAGAGAAGACTGATTGATTGTAACGATATGTTTGGACATGATGTCACCTCCCCGAAACAATTTTTCTGAAATAATCATATCATAGAAAAGAGGGTAAATACAAGTAAAAATTATGTTGGACAGAAACGGCAGGGCTGTTCAGACCGTGAGACTTTCAGACATCAGACACCAGACGCCAGCCCACCAGTACACCAGCTCACTATAACAGATGATACAGTCCGTATACCGCTCCCAGGGGGAGAAGGGTCATGGCCGCCAGCGCCGCCATGCATCCCGTCTTTTTTCCGTGGACGGAAAACCAGTCATCGGCAATGCTGTTCATTTCCTTATACTCTCTTTCCAGTCCCTGGATGATACGCCACAGCTCCCGGCAGTCTTCCTCCGTCAAAGACTCCTCTTCCGTTTCCACTGCCGGCGTTTCCATTTCTTTTTCCTTTTCTTCCGCTTCCTTCCGGGCTTTTTCCTCCGCTTCCTCCATCTGGCCCTTGATGTGGGCCTTCCAGCTGCCCGGTTCTTCTTCGGCGTCAGCCTTCTTTTCTTCTTCCTCTTTTTCGGCCTCGATTTCCTTTTCTTTCTTTTCCTCTGCAAATTCGCCGCTTTCTTCCCCTTCATCCACTGCCTTCAGGAGCTCATCCTTCAGCTTCTGGATATCCTCAGTGTATTTGTGAGTGGCTGCATCCCAGAGAGTGTAATCCAGCTTTTTCTTCATGTCATACATGGTGCCGGAAGTAGCCTGCTGGAAAAGATACTGGGTATTATCCATATCCGCAAAGATTTCACCCACTTTGCCCTTATGCTTGAATTTGGATTTACCCACCTTTACGAAATACATGAACGTACCGATATGAGCCCTTAAATTACCGATGGGGCTCTCTTTTTCATGTCCCTTGTCAAAAAATCCCATGTGCCGTCTCCTTCTTTGCCGGAGAGCTGCTTCGGCAAGGAAGCCCGATCCCCGGAAAATGTAATCTGTTCGAACAGATAAGGTTTATCTGTTATTATAAATGATTTGCTTCCTGGTGGCAAAAGGAAGACACTTTTCGGGCAGGAAATCCTACCACAGCGCTTCATATCCCTTTTCCACCATCACCAGCCCGATCCCCATGGCCTTCATCAGTTCGGAAAGGCAGGGCAGGTCCCGAAGGAAACTGTCCGTCTGGGCCTCTTCCCTTTCCAGCAGAATCCGGCTTTCTATATGGGATCCCTCGGGCAGCTTCATGTCCTTCAAAAGCTTTTCCTCATCCAGCACCACCAGATGGGTAAATGCCCGAAGCACCGTCCCCAGAAGGGTATCGGAAGACTCCGGCGTTTCCAGTACCCGCACCAGGGACACCGCATCTTTCCCTTCACCGGACATATCATGGACCATCATGGCTGGACGGCCCACCTGCTGGAAACGGCTTCCCAGGAAAACCAGATCATCCGGAAGAACCCGTCCAAAGGGCGGCAGCACCTTCTGCTTCCTCACCTGGTCCCAGAAACCGGATTTCAGAATTTTTTCCGCCCGCGCCCCCTCTACCCGGCGGTACATGCCCCGGGGAAGGGTCATCCAGATATCCCGATGATTCAGAAGCCAGTCTCCCAGGACCTGGCAGTAGGGCTCCTCCGTATCCCAGGTAACGCCCCGACGGTTGATGTATTCCTTCTGATACAAAGACTCCGGATGGACACTATCTTTCTCAATCAGAGACAAGAGCTCTGCCTTCGAATACTGCCCATAGAGCGGAAGCCCCGGGTTTACAGGAGCCAGATGGATACCGTGGAACGCATAGAGCTCAGACACCCCCAGCAGCACAGAAAGCCGCTGAAGAGGCATGGAAATGGACTGCCTCCGGGAACTGCCGTACCTCTCATTGGAAGCTCCCGTCACAAGCACCGCCGCCTTCAGCACAAAGGGACTCTTTCTTTCCAGAGCAGAAGCCAGGGTGAGCCGGTTCACCGACTCCTTCCATGACCACACCCGAAGAAGCCGGTGAAGAGGCATTTCCGCCTCTCCCTCCTGTCTCACATCATATACCGTGAGCACCCGGCCCATCCGGTCCATGGAAGCCAGCGGAAACAGGCCCCATTCCCCCGCCTGACTGTCCTTGATATGGATGGACATATCCAGAGCCACGCCCCGGGCAAAATCCTTCTGTCCAAGAATGGATGCAATCAGCCGGCCCCCTTCCTCCGACGCTCTTCTCACTGCCGTCCTGTACATGGACCAGTTTTCATCAGTCTTCACCAGACTGTCTCCATGGGCCAGAAGCCATGACAGCACCACCTCCTCATACCGTTTTCCGGTATCGGAAGTAACACCATCCTTTTCTATATAATCCTTCGTAAAAAGCAGATCCGGATGAAGTGCATCCTTCTCCACCATGGCAAGCAGCTCCGCTTCCCTGTAAGCCATCATAACCACCTCGTGTTCTCCATCTATCTTACCACATATGGTGTATTAGTGGGCTAGTGGGATAGTGTGACAGTGGACTGGGGATTGGGGCTGGCCCCTCCACCAGCCCACCAGCTCACTAACACACTAGGGAAGCACTGATTAATTCATAGAGTTTGCTTTTATAAGAATTTTCATGCACTGCTTCGTCATGAGGCTCCTTAAATAGCTCGCTATTCGCGTCGCCTCATTCCTTGCATTGCATAAAAATTCAAGAATAAAAGCAAACAACGATTTAATCAGCGCTTCCCTAGCCCACCGGTCCACTTTTATGTTATATTTTTCATGTACCAATATATAAAGGAAGAAGCGATACTATGGAAAAGCATTTTGATATCAACCGCGGCGGCTTCAGCATTCGGAGCCGCCTTATTGTGAATGAAAATGACAAAAGCACAAGGACCTTTGACGATGTAGTCATCGTCACCCATGGCTTTGGCAGCAGCAAAGAAACGGCAGGCACCCTGCATTTCGGAGAACACCTCACATCCAAGTACAAAGGATTTGCGGTGATTGCCTTTGACTGGCCCTGCCACGGCATGGACGCCAGAAAAAAGCTGACCATCGATGAATGCCTCACCTACCTGACCCTGGTCACGGAATACGCCAAAGAAGTGATGAAAGCCAAAAGGGTATATAACTACTCTTCCAGCTTCGGCGGATATCTGACACTCCGTTACCTCGTTGAAAAAGGGGACCCTTTCACAAAAATCGCCCTCCGCTGCCCGGCGGTCTGCATGTATCAGTCCATGATGAGCTACCTGTCGGAAGATGACAAAAACAAACTGCGCAAAGGCAAGGAAATATCCGTAGGCTTTGAAAGGAAAATGAAGGTGGATCAGTCCTTCTTCGATTCCCTGAAAAGTTTTGACGTCATGAAACACGAATACTTCGACTTTGCTGACAGCATGCTCATTATCCACGGCACAAAGGATGAAATGATTCCCATTGAAGAATCCCGCCGCTTTGCTGAAAACAACGTGATTGAATTCATTCCCGTGGAAGGCGCCAACCACCCCTTCCAGAATCCGGACCACATGGCCCTGGCTATCCATAAGATTATCGAATTCTTTCATGGATAAGAAAGGCCGCCAGGCGCCATCAGGTTCATGGGATTTATAAGAGAAAGCAGGATACTTCGCCCGGATCCATTTCAGTCAGCCATGCAGCATATGTACCCAGATGAGCCTGGGAAAGAAGCCTGCGTTACGGGCTTACCCTTTATATCTCCACAGAAAAAGGACTTTGCGCCCCTTCGGGCCAAAGTCCTTTTTCTGATTTTCACAGGGCTGTATCCATTCGCAGATCCCTATTATTTGCCTTCCATCACATCGGTGAAGTTCTTGATAATGACGATCGGTGTTTTCTGGTTGTCGTTGCCGAAGGGGTTGTCGATGAGGATTTTGGCAATCTTTTTCGGATCGAGGCCCTTGCTCCTGCCAAGGACAGCGGCCCGTTTCAGGTCGTTTACATCAGCAATGACAGCACCGTAGGCGCCGGTGGCTTTTTTAATCTTTTCGCACACATTGTCTGTGTCGGCGGGACCGTAAACCAGGCATTTGTCGAAAGGAGGCATGGTGCCGGTTACGTCGTCGATGAGGGAAGCCTGGCGGCAGCGGGCGTAGAATACGCCGTTTTTACCGAAAATCTTAGCCACAGCACCCAGGGCGAAGGAGAAGAGCATATTCCATTTGCCTTCTTCGTCCATGGCTGCCTGCATGCCGTAAATGCTGGCCATGGAACCGGCGGACGGTACGAAGCGGTTCATCAGTCTTGCCTGCCAGCATACGTTCAGTTCTTCCGGACGGACGTAGCGGTTCTGGGTGATGGCTACCACCGATTCGGCGGAGCATACGATATCATGATCGGTAATCTGGTCTCCTGCATATTCCAGGATAGCATCCACAATGTTGTCATGATGGGTGAGAATTCTGGTATGGATAGGAACAAGTTTCAGTTCTGCCATTATTTTCTCACCTCCGTAGTATATTCATAGAGAGCATTCTGCAGCTCTTCCCTGGTAATTACGACTCTTGTCTTGGCATAGTAGTAGTCGCTTCTTGCTACGACCTGATAAATGATATCCATGCCGAATTCCGGGAAAGTTTCCAGGTCCTGGAGGATGCTCTGTCCTTTGCCGTCGATGTCCAGGGTGATGAGGAATTTCTTTTCCTTTCCGGGATCCAGGATGAAGGCCTGCCAGTAGTCGTCATGCCTTGGCACGTCAAAATCGGTCAGGTGCCCCGTAACTCTGGCCTTGTCATACTGTTCAAAGGGAATGTAAATGCGGACGAAGGCATCCATAATGGTGCCCAGCTGCTTTCCCACATTTTTGATGGGGATGGTGAAGGACAGGCGCACATGACGCATATCCATGGACTCCACCTTCAGGGGCGTCCGTTTCGATTTCAGCATGCGAAGGACGCAGTCTCCCTTAATGACAGCCACCGCCCAGTAGGCGATGAAGCCGAGGCAGATGATAAGGACGATCACTGCCGCAATTTTAACAAGCAACAACATTCTTTACTCACTCTCCTACAAGATTTGTTTTTTCCACAGCTGCCGGGCCGAAAAGCCGTTTCACCAGAGGCTCTGCATGGGCAAGGCCGTCGGTGAAATAGAATTCATCCCTGCCTTTCCCTTCTGCCAGCCTGTCCTCTCTCTGAAGGATGGCCATTCCCTCTTCCACCGTAGGCAGGGCCGGGTCAATGAAAGGAACCTTCGGAAAGACTCTGGCAAAGGCAGATGGCGCCAGAGGATAATGGGTGCAGGCCCAGTAGCCGGCATCTATACCTAATGCATGATACTCCTTTGCCGCCTTCTGCACAAGGGCAGAAATGAAATTTTCATCTTTTCCCTGCTCAATGGCAGCTGCCACACCGTCGCAGGGCACCTCCACCCATTCCACTTCAGGGAATTTCTTTTCCACATATTTCTTGTGGGCATGGGTTCTGATGGAGGCAGGCGTAGCAAAAATGCCCGCCTTTTTCGTGCCTTCCGGCAGGGTGATGTCAAGGCTCATCTTCACCACCGGCACCGGCCCTTCCAGAAAGGAAGGATACACGTTGAAAGAAATGGTGTTGCAGGCAATGATGATCATTTTTACGTCCTTTTTGATAAGGAAATCTTTGATTTCCCCGGCAAAGCGGGCGATTTCATCTCTTGTCCTTTCGCCGTAGGGATTGCGGAGGCTGTCTCCCAGAAAGATTATGCTTTCTTTGGGATATTTCTCATGCAGCACCCGGGCCACCGTGAGGCCCCCTACTCCGGAATCCATGATGCCAATCGGTCTGTTGTCCATTATTCTCTATCCCCTTTGGAAAGATCAATGAGGGCTGTCAGTTTTTCCTTCGGCAGCCGCACAATCCGGCCTGTATGCATGTCCGTATAGGTATTCACCGTGCGGCCCGTGGTGAGCAGGGCGCCGGACTTTTCGGAAACCACTTCGTATTCGAAAACAAGTCTGGCTCGGTCTACCTTGCGAAGATAGGTCTTAATCAGGAGCACTTCGTCATACCGGGCGCTCTGGTGGTACTTGACCTCCACTTCCACAATGGGAAATACGATGCCTTCGTCCATGAGCTCTGTGAGATCCAGCTTTCCTTCCCGCAGGTACTCCACCCGGGCTTCTTCAAAATAGCGCAGGTAGTTGGCATGGTGCACCACCTGCATACCGTCGGTTTCATAAAATTTAACTCTTCTTTTATATATAAACATAATAATTAACCTCCATCGCTTTGGCATGTCAGAACGGCCTGATGCAAAGGCTGCTTTTCCCCGATGTTTATGTTCTATCGGAAAAGGGACCAGTAAAGCTCTCTTTGAAATCCCGCAGCCCCGGGGCATAAAAGTTCCTGTCAAACCAGATAAAAGCAGACCCGTGAATGAATCAGCGCTTTTTTCATTATACCACAGAAGCAGCCCCTTTTATGTCATGAAAAAAGCGGCCCTGCGCCGGCAGTGCCGCTTTTTCCTTATTTCCCGTAGGTGTCCCATTCCATTTCCATGAGCCGCCAGTTCTGGGTGGCGGAATGCTTCTGGAGCTGGAGGATATCCTTCTCCTGTTCCCTGTTTTCAGAAAGGGCCGTTTCCGCTTCCCAGCGGATATCATTCAGCTGGTCATCGTAGGAGGAAGATTCTATGTTCATCATCCGTTCCTGAAGATCCGTAATCAGGAACTGCTGGTACACCACCATGGCCAGAAGAACGGCCATGATGAGGTAGAAGGGGCGATTTCTCTCCCAGTCCAGTTTTTCTTTCCACTGTTTCACGGCAGTTCTTATTTCCTCATCTCATCGTCCAGCTTCTTGTCATCATTCAGCATGGTGAGATGATCCTTGGTAAATTCGATCCACAGGCGGGCTGCTCTGGAGAGGAACCGTCCCTTCTTCCAGATAGCGTAGAGGTGATGGGTCATTCTGGGTTCTGTCATCACTCTGGTCACCACCCGGCTGTCTTCGCTGTTGGCGGGGCAGAGGCGGGAAGGCAGGATGGCTACGCCCAGGCCGCTGGCTACGGTCTGCAGCATCAGTTCGCGCTGGCTTGTTTCAAAGACCACCTTCGGGGTGAAACCGATCTTCTTGCAGTTGGTCAGAATATCATCGTGAAGGTTGAAATCATCCCGGTACAGCACTAGAGGATAGTCCGCCAGAAGTTTCATGGGAACCTCCCTGTTTTCTTCCAGAGGATACCCTTTCGGCATAACCACGCACATTTCATCTTCCGACAGGAAGAAGGATTCGAAATCCTTATTCGGAATGGTGCAGATAATGCCTACGTCGATAATACCTTCCTGCACGGAGGATTCAATGACTTTGGAGCCATGTTCATAGAGCTTGATGGCAATCTGGGGATAGGTGCGCTTGAATTCACCTAAGAGCTTGGCAAATACATGGGCATCCGTAATGGGAGGCAGACCGATTTCAATGGTATCCTGTTTCAGGTTGAATTCGTTTTCAAAATCCGATTTCAAATGTTCAAAAACGAAGAGGCACCGTTTGGCATAATTGTAGAAAATGGTGCCCGGTGCTGTGATTTCCACAGTCTTGGCGTTCCGGATGAAGAGGGTGACACCCAGCTCTTCTTCCAAAGACTTAATCATACGGCTGATGGCAGACTGGGAAATATGGAGATTCCTGGCAGCTTTGCTGAAACTTTTCTGCTCTGCCACTTCCATGAAATATTTCAGATGACGATAGTCCATTCTTCTTTCCTCCTGTCCATTGGTTTTGACAGAAAGGCGATTTCTGTCATGAATTTCCGGGAATCATTCATAAAATCCTGTTTCGCAGAAATGAGAATTCTGTCAACGAATCCGCTTCCCTTGTGAAAAGATTGACTTTATCCTATAATAGTGATGTGTCTATCAGGGCGCAGCCTGCATGTACAGTGCTTCTTGATTTGTATAGAACGAAGTCCGGACATCTATGCATATTTATCATAGAACTATTGTACATAATTTCCAGGCATCTTGCAAGAGAACGTGATGAAAAAGGGATGTCCCTTCCGGATTTCTGCCTTACCTGCTCTGGCAGCAGGAGCCTTCCTTCTTCCATATCCTGCAGGTATTTTCAAAGAAAAGCAGAACCCTGTTTTTCGCAAAAAGGAGTTGTTGATTCTGTGAGAAAAGTAAAAACAATGGATGGGAATACAGCCGCAGCGTATATTTCATACGCTTTCACTGAAGTAGCTGCTATTTACCCGATTACCCCTTCCTCCCCCATGGCGGAATCGGTAGATGAATGGGCCGCCCACGGAAAGAAGAACATTTTCGGTGATACGGTTCACGTTGTGGAAATGCAGGCCGAAGGCGGCGCTGCCGGCGCTTTTCACGGCTCTCTCCAGAGCGGTGCTCTGACCACCACCTATACCGCATCCCAGGGGATGCTCCTCATGATTCCGAACATGTATAAAGTAGCAGGGGAACTGCTGCCGGGCGTATTCCACATCGCTGCCCGTGCACTGGCCAACCATGCCCTCTCCATTTTCGGCGATCACCAGGACGTCATGAGTGCCCGTGCCACCGGCTGCGCCATGCTGGCAGAAGCCAATGCCCAGGAAATCATGGACCTGGCCGGCATTGCCCATCTGGCTGCCATCAAAGGACGGGTTCCTTTCATCAACTTCTTCGACGGCTTCCGTACAAGCCATGAAATCCAGAAGGTGGAAGTCCTGGACTATGATGAACTGGCTCCTCTCATTGACCAGAAGGCTCTTGCCGAATTCCGTGCCCGCGCCCTCAATCCGGACCATCCGGTCATCCGCGGCACTGCAGAAAACCCGGATGTCTACTTCCAGCACTGCGAAGCAGCCAACCCCTTCTACAATGCGCTGCCTGACATTGTCCAGGACTACATGGACAAAATCAGCAAACTCACCGGCAGAAGCTACCACCTCTTCGACTACTACGGTGCTCCCGATGCTGACCGCATCGTCATCGCCATCGGCTCTGTCACCGATATCTGCAAAGATGTCACCGATGCCCTGAACGCTCACGGCGAAAAGGTAGGCGTCCTCAATGTCCATCTCTATCGCCCCTTCTCTGTGAAACATTTCCTCTCCCAGATTCCGGAAACTGTGAAGAAAATCGCTGTTCTTGACCGTACCCGTGAACCCGGTGCTATCGGCGAACCGCTCTATCTGGATGTGGTTTCCGCCATCGCTTCTTCCGGCCGCTCCATCAAAGTATGCGGCGGACGCTACGGCCTTGGTTCCAAGGACGTGATTCCGGAAGATATTATGGCCGTCTATGAGCACCTGAAAGAAGAAACACCGCGCCATAACTTCACCCTGTCCATCAACGACGACGTAACCGGCCTTTCCCTTGCGCCGGTGCCGGTACCGGAAATGCCGGGCAAGCTCGTTTCCTGCAAATTCTGGGGCTTTGGCAGTGACGGCACCGTAGGCGCCAACAAGAGCGCCATCAAAATCATCGGCGACCACACAAACCTCTATGCCCAGGGCTACTTCGCCTATGACTCCAAGAAATCCGGCGGCGTCACCATTTCCCACCTCCGCTTCGGCGAAGACCCCATCAGGAAACCCTACCTCATCCGCAAGGCTGACTACATTGCCTGCCACCGTCCGTCCTACATTTATAAATACGACCTTCTCCGCGGCTTCAAGCCCGGCGGCATTTTCCTTCTGAACTCCCCCTGGAGAAAAGAAGACCTGGAACGGGTACTGCCCGCTGCCATGAAACGGAAACTGGCTGCCCTCCACGCCAGATTCTACATTATCGATGCCTTTGAAATCGCCAAGAAAATCGGTCTCGGCGGCCGTATCAACATGATCATGCAGGCTGCCTTCTTCCACCTCACCCACATCATTCCCGACGAAGATGCAGTGAAGTACCTGAAGGAATCCAATGAAAAATCCTACGGCAGAAAAGGCCAGAACGTGGTAGACATGAACAATGCCGCTGTAGATGCAGGCATGACAGGCATGGAAGAAGTGGAAGTACCGGCTTCCTGGGAACATGCCACCACCGGCGGCTCCATTGCCAGAGTGGCCCGTCCTGATTTCGTAAAGAACGTGTGCGACGTCATGAACCGCCAGGAAGGGGACGATCTCCCTGTTTCCACCTGGAAAGGTCTAGAAGACGGCACATTCCCCTCGGGCACGTCCAAGTACGAACGCCCTGCTGCTGCCATCAATATTCCTGAATGGATTCCGGAAAACTGTATCGAATGCAACCAGTGCTCCGTGGTATGCCCCCATGCCACCATCCGTCCGGTTCTGGTAACAGAAGAAGAAGCAGAAAAAGCACCGGAAGGATTCATTGTGAAGGAATTCAGAGGCCCCGTAAAAGGCCTGAAATTCCGCATCATCATCGATCCGGAAGACTGCTATGGCTGCGGCATCTGTGCCAACACCTGCCCGGCTCCCAAGAAGGCTCTCGTCATGAAGCCTGCGGAAACCCAGCTGTCCAAGCAGAACCTCTGGGACTACGCCATGAAGCTGCCGGCCCGCAAGAACCCGCTGGGCAAAGGCAACCTCCGGAGCGCCCAGTTCGAACCGACCTACTTCGAATTCTCCGGCGCCTGCGCAGGCTGCGGCGAAACACCCTACATCAACATGGTAACCCGCCTCTTCGGCGACCGCATGATGATTGCCAATGCCACCGGCTGCTCCTCCATTTACGGAGCCAGCTCCCCCTCCATGCCTTACACAAAGAATGCCAAAGGCCAGGGACCGGCATGGGCCAACTCCCTCTTTGAAGATAACGCAGAATACGGCCTGGGCATGCATCTGGGCGAAGCCAAACTTCGGGACCGCCTCACCGGCAAACTGAAAGAAGCTCTCCCATCTGCCGATGAAACCGTAAAGAGTGCTATTGAAGAATGGCTGGACAAGAAGGACGTCGGAAACGGCACCAGAGACAGAGCTGACAAACTGGAAGAAGCCCTCACCGCAGAAGTGGCCGCTCATCCGGAATACAAAGAACTTCTGGACCTGAAAGACCACTTCGTCAAGAAATCCCAGTGGATCTTCGGCGGCGACGGCTGGGCCTATGATATCGGCTTCGGCGGTCTGGACCAGGTACTGGCTTCCGGCGAAGACGTGAACGTCCTCGTACTGGATACCGAAGTGTACTCCAATACCGGCGGACAGTCCAGTAAATCCACCCCGGCTGCTGCCATTGCCAAATTCGCAGCTTCCGGCAAGAAGACCAAGAAGAAAGACCTGGGCATGATCGCCGTTTCCTACGGCTACATCTACGTAGCCCAGATCGCCCTGGGTGCTGATATGAACCAGGCCTTCAAAGCCATCAGCGAAGCAGAAGCCTATCCGGGACCGTCCCTCATTATCGCTTATGCGCCCTGCATCAACCACGGTTTGAAAGCAGGCATGGGCAAATCTTCGGAAGAAGAAAAGAGAGCGGTGGAATGCGGCTACTGGTGCAACTGGCGCTACAACCCCACCCTTTTGGAACAGGGAAAGAACCCCTTCCATCTGGACAGCAGGGAACCGAAAGGAAACTTCCGGGACTACCTCATGGGCGAAGTCCGTTTCGCATCCCTTGCCAAACTCTTCCCTGACAAAGCAGAAGAACTCTTCGAAAAGACAGAAAGAGACGCAAAACAGCGCCGCGAAAACTACGTCCGTATCCAGAAATCCTACGATATGGAAATCGAAGCAAGAAAAGCAGCTGAAAAGAAATAAACAGCTCAATGAAAAAGCCATGGCTCCGGCCATGGCTTTTTTGCGTGCCCTGCCGACCGCCTGAATAACGCCAGTTTGGAATTGACCACAGGCCGAAATTTATAATTTCCTTGTTCTTTTCATGGTATAATATAGGATATTATTTTTAAGAAAGAGACATTCCCATGAACGAATCCATATACGGCGCCTGGAAGGACGCGCTGCCCCAAGTCCTTCACTCCCTGGTTTCCCAGATTGAAGATTTCAGCGAAAAGCGAAAGGAAGAAACCGGAGAAGCAGCCTATGAACACCTGATTTACCGAATCAAATCGGAAGAAAGCATGCGGGACAAGTGCCGGAGGAAAAACCTTCCGGAAACTCCCTCTTCCGCCCTCTATGACATTCACGATGCCATCGGCATCCGCATCGTATGCTGTTTTCTCAATGACATTTATGAAAATATCGATTTCATACGCTCCCTCCCCGGCTGCACCATTGTGAAGGGAAAAGACTACATCAAAAACGCCAAACCCAACGGCTACCGCAGCTACCACCTCATCGCCCGGCTGGAAGCGCCTCTGGAAGACGTGAAAGGTAACAATCCCGGCCATTTCTTTGTGGAAATCCAGCTTCGCACCATTGCCATGGATTCCTGGGCCAGTCTGGAACACCAGATGAAGTACAAGAAAAACATCAAAAATCCGGAAATGATTACACGGGAGCTGAAGCGCTGCGCCGATGAACTGGCATCCTGCGACCTGTCCATGCAGACCATCCGGAACCTTATCCGTCAGGAACATTAAAAATAAAGGAGAACCTATGCGTATACTGCTTGCTGAAGATGAAAAAGATATGGCCGACGTGCTGATAGCCATTATGAAACACCAGGGCTTCGATGTGGACTGGGCAGAAAACGGGGCGGTGGCTGTGGATCTGGCCTCCCGTACCAACTATGACTGCATGGTCTTTGACATTATGATGCCCGTGAAAGACGGCATCACCGCCCTGAAGGAAGTCCGCGCAGCCGGCGATGTGACACCGGTAATCATGCTCACCGCCAAATCCGAAGTGGATGACCGCATTACCGGCCTTGACGCCGGTGCCGACGATTACCTTACCAAACCCTTTGCCATCGGAGAACTGCTGGCCCGTATCCGTTCCCTCACCAGAAGAGGAAAAGACTTCACCCCCTCCACCCTTTCCGCCGGCTCCACCAGTCTGGACACGGAAGAGCAGGAACTTTCCGCCCATAATTCCATCCGCCTTTCCGGCAAAGAAACGAAACTGATGAAACTCCTCATGCTCCATCACGGCAAAACCCTCTCCACCTCCTACATCTTCCAGAAAATCTGGAGCGGAGAAGAAGGGGTCGATGAAAGCGTGGTGTGGATTTACATTTCCTACCTGAGAGAAAAACTGTCTGCCATCAACTCAGACCTGGCCATTGCCGGGGAAGAAGGAAAAGATTTCAAGCTGACCCTTCGGGAGGAGCCATGAACCTCATTAAAAAACTGCGCCGCCAGTTCATCCTTCTGGCCACCCTGGCCATATTCATTATCGTGGCCGGCGCCCTGGGCCTCATCAACATGATGGGTTTCTACGCCATGCGGGAGCACTGCCTGGATACCATGACCTATATCACCCAGAACGGAGGCACCATGCCCTCCCGCTACCATCCTGCCGATACCTCCTCCTGGGGGAAAGACTTCTTCCCCGGCATCACCTGGCCGGAAGATACACCGGAATTTGCCTACCAGACCCGCTACTTCTCCCTTCGCCTTGACAGCAGCGGCCGCATCACCGCAGTCAACGTAAAAAACATTGTAGCCTTCTCTGAAGAGCAGGCCGTGGAATTTGCCAGAATCGCCCTTGCTTCCCCCTCGGGCAGCGGCTTTCTGCAGAAAAATAAAGCCCGCTACGGCTTCATGAAAACCACCCTTGAAGACGGCTCCACCCTGCTGGTCATTCTGGACTGCACCCGTGAATTCTCCGACGTGCACACCTTCCTCTCCTACTCCGTATGGTTCGGCTTCTTCTGCATCATCCTCTATGTCCTGATTTTCGCCTTCCTCTCCAAGCGGGCCATCGCCCCCTTCGTCAAAAACCTGGAAAACCAGAAACGATTCATCACCAACGCCAGCCACGAACTGAAAACACCGCTGGCCATTATTTCCGTAAACGCCGAAGCCATGGAAATGATGAATGGCAAAAACCAGTGGACCGAGGGCATTATCAAACAGGTGCGCCGCATGTCCGGCCTCATCAGCCACCTCATCATCCTCTCCAAAGCCGGCGAAGCCACCAGAGCCCAGCTCCAGTTCCTCTCCTTCCCTGTGAAGGATATGTTCGCCCGCCTGAAAGAGGACTTCGACCTTCTGGCCAAAGACCAGGGAAAGAAACTGACCCTGTCCGCAGAAAATGGACTCACTGCCAGAAGCGATGAAAAATACCTCTCCGAAATCCTCCACATCCTTCTGGACAATGCAGTGAAATACTGCGACGACGGCGGCACCATCCTCCTTTCGGCAGAAAAGGGAAAAAAGAAAGACACCCTCCGCCTCTCCGTATCCAACGACTACAAAGACGGCAAAGACCTGGACTACAGCCGCTTCTTTGAACGGTTCTACCGAAACGACGAATCCCACAACAGCAAAAAGACGGGCTACGGCATAGGCCTTTCCATAGCCCGGGAACTCTCCTCCCTCCTCTCTATTCCCCTCACCGTGGAATATAAGGATGGAAGGATCGCCTTCGTCATGATAGTAAAGACGAAGTAATGAATTAAGGTTCTTAAGATGGATGGGCCTACGGCCCAAGGGTTCTTAAGTTTGACGGCCTTTCAGGCCGAGGGTTGTGGTGGCGGCTTCGCCGCAGATTTTAAAAAGGGGCGCGGCTCCGCCGCGGGTTGTATAGAAAGGTTGCGTCGCTTCGCTCAGGGGGCAACGGCCCTTCGGGCCGAGGGTTGTGGATTGCCCTCTCGGGCAATGTTTATAAAGTCAGCGTTACGGGATTTACTTCCAGTGTCATATAGCATGATAAGCATTCTGGTGATTAGCCGCTGCGCGGCTCCCCCTTATCCGGCTGC